>Ga0315553_10000960_pt1 | contig 24721 bp, 25 predicted proteins | sample SalMarSW160140MG_FD_203099 | JGI IMG/M metagenome (GOLD analysis project Ga0315553, IMG submission 203099) | Salt marsh sediment microbial communities from the Plum Island Ecosystem LTER, Massachusetts, United States - Salt Marsh Sediment SW1601-40 ... | reverse complement strand
GCGAGTTACCGGTTGGGGCATTAAAGGCAATTGATAGCGAGTAGCCTGTGTTATCCTATATTTAGATATAATAGCTATTTTCAGCCCCACAGCTCCCATAATCCGTGGGTGAGGAACAAAAGAGGCTTTCCACTCGAATGCAGAAGTATAGCAGCTATATTCCTCAGGTAGTAACGCTAATAGGCGAGCCAGTTGGTCTTCATAATCTGTGCGTTTCGCTCCATCATCAACCTCTTGCAACAAAATAATGTCGGGCTTTTCATCCTGGATAATGCGGGAAACTTCATTGAAGGTCTTAGTAATATCTTCTGGCGAGGGTCTTTCATCAGGCCCAGAACCATCTGGTAAATCATAGAAAAAGACATAATTCTTGCCTGCCATAAATTGCACATTCCAATTTAACACCTTCAGTTTCTGCCCTGGACTCAAAATAGGTGTCTGGTCAGAGCAGATTATCGGCTCTGATTGCACCTCAGCGGGATGATAGGTGACCAGCCATCCCCAGGCTGAAAGGGATACAACGATAATTACTAGACTTAGCAAAGTCCATTTGGCAACCTTTTTAAGTTTCACGCATTGCCCCCGGATATATCTATAATTCCCCAGCGTCTTGATTCCTCATTCATGGAATCGTGTTTCGTTGCCTCGTTTCGCTAAATCTCGCCGTATTCAGGGCACCCGTATTATACCTCGAAAAGCACACATGTATTGTGTCCATCAGTGCGGAGCGAAGCGGAGAGTTGATTTCTGACTTATCACAGGTTCTTATATTTGTTTTTCCTATGTCTGATGCCGCAATCCCATTGGCAAAGAGAATTCGTGCTAGAGAGGGGAAAGAGTTAAAGATTCCCTTCTCTAGAGAAAACGGAGGCTGAGAGAGTTCTTCGAATACCCCCAACCTTGATTATGGAGCTTGCCCTATTTTAGGCCCCATTTCCTTGTGCCCTTCACCATCAGGAATACCACTAAGCACACTATCAGGAACGTTATCAGTGCGGATAGAAATATCCCAGGTTTGAATACCCATAAGGTAGCATTCTCCCAATCGCCGGCAGGAAGCGCAAGCCCTATCAACGGCATTATGAACCCGTCCACGAGCGACTTCACGAGAGCACCGAGGTACAATCCTAGTATGAATCCTACGGCAAGCCCTATTACCTTGAATTTAGACAGAAAGTCTACGAACTCGGCCCAGAAACCCTTGGGCGCCGGCGGCTCTGGCGTCGGCGTCAACAGTTCGCTTATCTTCCTAAGCTCTGCCAAAGTCTCACTTTCTTCAGTCATTGCTAATCACCTCCTACAGCATGCAATATCAGGTATAAAAAGTAATCGCTAACCTACTTTACACCAGAAATCAATTGCCCTAACCGGTTGTTTGCGAACTTTTTGTTCGTTTATCCCAGATAATTTTGGTATATTGTGAATAAAAGGGCCGTTTATTTCCTCCATTTTATTTTTTCTCCCAAAGTTTATCAGAGGATGTTATATCTGTGCACGAAGAGCAGCTCGGACCAGGTTTTCGGAGGAGAATTGTCCATCTGTAACTTGAGGAAAAAGACCTTCTTCCCCAAGAAGTTCATCTCGAATAGCAACAATCGAGAGACCCTTTTTCTCAAGCTGCTTTGCTCTCCGAGACAAGTCCTGGAAGTATTCTATACATGCTCGAAGGGCCTTGCGGCCATCCTGCACCACATCGCCCATGGAGGTAAATAGAATAAGCCTGTCGGTCTCGAGAGCAACGAGCTTTTTCATTGACCTTGTAATCCCTGCGATATCCTCCTCTGGTCGGATAACCCTTGGCTTTTCCGAAACAAAAAGGTCTCCCGAAAAGCACCACCCCTTTTCCGGTTCTACCAACGCTACGTGTCCGTTACAATGCCCGGGAGTCTCTACCACAGCAAAGTGAAAGTGACCAGTTTCTACTTTCTCAGTCAAACAACCCACTTCAGTGGGCTCTGGATAACCCCAGACTGTCTCCTGATATGGATACAACTTGGGAACCTGGTTGATGAGAGGAACCGATTCACGAGGTGCAAATATTTCGATGCCAAATTTCTGCTTCAAGAGATGATTGGCACCGATATGGTCCTCGTGATAATGCGTGTTTACGGCGAACTTGAGATTCTGCCCCTCCAGAAATTCGACCAACTCCTCAGCCGCATGCCTACAGCCGGTATCAATGAGGAGCCCGTCAACAAGGTACGCCGCAACCCAGTAAAGCGGTTGCCCTCCAAACTCACGGCTCATCTTAATTTGAATAACTTCCTCGAACTGGTTGACCTCGATCATATTACTTTATCACCCCAACTTTTAGCCTTACCCGACAACAGCGGCCTGGTAGCTAACGTCTTGCGGATAAAAGAAGTTGCCGAAGGCAATCTGGGGCAAGGTGCGTAACACCATGGCCTTTTATCCGCTGTCAGGCAATGCGGTGGCATTGTATTTACATACCTGCGAATCACTTATCCACTACGTTTTCGTTCATCAACGACTCATGCTTCCTGCTTAGGCCACTTCAATGCATGCCAGAATATCAGCGCTGTGACCACGACCGTTGAACCAATAATCAATATTTGGTGAGCAGATGGATCTGTCAAATGCTCAATTAAGTGAAAGATGTTGAGAGCCGTAAAGACTATGCCCAGAATTATATTTGCCCAGCGATTCGCCAAATCCTTTAAGGTCACGGAAAGCACAGCCATCACCAACGGAACCCACCAGAAGAGTGCCATAAATAAAAGCATCCCCGCGCCCATCTGCATCTCCCCGATTTGCTCCATAGCGCCCGGTTCCATAAAAGCCAACACACCGTGGGCTGACATGGCCACTGCCATGAAGATCCACAGCACTGAAATCCTTATCTTCCACCGCAAGATTTCCATAATTTATCACCTCCTTTCTTTTTGTTTGTCGCCGTTTCACCTAACCTTCCCAGCTTATCAAGGTTACGAACCGAAGGGCAAGGGGGTGAAGAGACCGCGGATTTCCTCCCTACCTTACCAAGGTGACCGCTTGGCATCGGGATTGAGCTGACTTAGTCGTACTCTTATGGCATCGACATGAAAACTTCGACTTCGTGACTCTGCTCCACCACCTCCCACTTCGGCATGAACGCCTGTATCTCTGGGTCTGCCATTGCCTTCTCAAAAAAGGCTGCCATCTCGCCGAAGCTATCCCACTCCACCTGGAAAACGATGGTATGCAGAGAATCGCCTCCACCAAGAAACGGGCGGTAGGTTTTCATGGGAAGCTTCTCCCGAGGCACTCCTACCAGGCGACTCACGACAGCCATATATTTTTCCAGAAGCTCCATTGCCTCTACCGTCTTGCCAGGCAGAATTTTCATAATGCCTTGCTGCATTACTTTCATTGTACCCTCCTTTTTATTAAATCTAGCGGGCTATTAAAATGGAATGAGCCAGCCTCTCCATTACTCGCAGCCGAAGAAGCCAGCTTTCGTTTAGCATAGGCATCACCTCCCTTGGCTTGAGCTTGCTAAATTTCACCGCATTCGTCTCTGTAGGAACAATAGCGACACATCCACGAAGGACATCTCGGAAGCTGGGCTACTGAAGTCGCCTTTTCCAGAAGCTCTATGCGGCGTATCGCCTCAGCCTTTATGGCACTCAGGTTTCTGAAGGAAACATCATAGACCATCATCTTGGCATCCTCATCCCTGATATTGGCATAGTAAAGAAATAGTCTGCCTTTAGGATGGTCTATTAACGCACAATCAAAGCCCAAGCGATAAAAATAGTGTGGAAACGCTGAAGGCAGCCGCCCCCGTTCCACAAGTGACTGGAACTTGGGGATTCGCACCATAGTGGGTAGGCCCTGGCGGAGCCGAACCAGGTCGCTGAGCGAAGCATGCTGAATCGGGATATTTTCTACTTCCCCGGGAGAACCAAACTGGATGAGCCCTTTGAGGGCGCCCACAAAGCCCGCCTCCTCCATAGAGCGGAGGGATTCTCCTTTTTCCTCAGCCGCCTCCTCCTCTGAAATGGTTTCCAGAGATTTGCGACGCTCGAAATATGCCAGGCGGGGAAAGACCAGGTCGTTAGTGCGAAATAGCTGCGATGGCTTTGGCTTGCCAAGCTTATCCAGCAGTTGCTGGCGGGTAGCCTCATCAACTTTAACTTGGCTGGCTAACTCAGCGATTTTGTGCGATGGGGGCACTGAGCTGGTGCCGCAGTCGCACACTGCAGAATAGTCGCATCCTCTGCCAAACCAGTCACATACAGGCAAGTTGCTGGGGTCGTTGGAGATGAGCGCCTGAATCAGCAAGTCTCGCCTGCGACGCATCTCCTCCCGAACCGCGCCAAGATCGGGAAAGGTGACATGATAAGCAGTAAGGGGGACCACGCCCGAGTCTTCCGTACCCTGCCGTTCGTAAATGACAATCTCTCCCTCACCAACATCGACCATGGCACAATACATGCCTACTTGCTCAATGTAAGTCGGTCTTTGCCGGAGTAAGCTTTTTCCTTTCGCCAGGGCTGAAGTCGTTTTAACCTCAACGGGAACATTTTCATAGATGTCAATTTTACCCACCACGCCTTCAGTCTCCACAAATTGCTCCAGATATTCCTCGCTGGAAACAGCGAAGCCAAAAAGCTTGTGAAACCCTATTCCCTTCCACATAAGCTGTTGCTTTTCCAGAGGAGGGGTGATTTCAGGATGCTTCCTCTTAAAATAAGCTTGCTTCAAATTGGTTAAGTCGGTTACCGAGACGCGATAGGGAGGGCGACGCTCCTGTAGCTTCTCCATCACGGCATCCTTAATCGAGCGGTTAGCCTCGATGTGGGACACATAAGGCACGATATTGAAATCGGGCATCTTGTTGCTTATGTTAAATCAGGTGCATAGTTGGGTCAATTCTCACTGCCATGCCTTCAGCCGGCGCAAGGCTTCAAGCTTCTCTTTGTCCCCGATTCTGGCTTTGTCCAGAGCCTGAGCCAGAAACTGGATACTGCTATCGTAAGTTTTCCTGTCCACAGGATAAGGATGACCATCCTTACCGCCATGGGCGAAGCTATAGCTTGCCGGGTCACGCAGGCTGACTGGCGTATTATACACCAGCTCCGAGATAAGGCTTAAGGCGCGAAGTGTCTTTGACCCCACACCTTCAAGACCGAGCAGTGATTCGAAACTCTGCGGCTGGCGCTCGTAAGCAATGGTGAAAATCCTAGCCAGCCTGTCAGGGTGGATGTCCTCCAGCATGATGTGAGGTCGTCGAGGCAGGTTTAATGTTTTCAGCTTATTTAGCTGAGTCACAATTCTATATGGTTTCTCCTCGGTGGCAACTTGAGCAATGACATTCCTTGCCTTTGTGCTCTCTGAAGCTACCAGATTCAGCGCCTCGCCTTTGTCCTGAGAGCAGATAGCTGACTCAGGCTCACAAACAAAATCGCTAACCTTCTCTCCCAGCCAGTGATATCGCCGCGCATAGCGGTTGATTTCATTCATGCCCTGCTGAATAACTGCCCAGGAACCTTCATTACTGAAGAAGAATGTATGGTGATAAAGCTGGTAACCATCCTGAAGGGCTGAATTATCCACCTTGGCTGACATTCGGCTGGCATAAACCAGAGGGGATGGATTTACCTTTAGCAGATGCCCAAAATTCTCTATCTCTGCTGGAGTCTTCCGTGAAGTCCTGCCTTTGCCGCCGGCAACGAATAGGCCGAGTTCTTTTTCCAATCCTCTCATTCCTTCTTTCAGGGCACCGCAGACCGTAGTGGTAACGCCGCTGGAGTGCCAGTCATAGCCCAGAACACAGCCAAGGGCTTGAAACCAGAAAGGGTCGGAAAGACGTCGAAGCATCTCTTCAGCCCCAAACTCATCAACGATGACAACAGTAATCTCCCTGGCAAGCTGAGACATCCGTCCGAACAGCCACGGCGGCACCTTGCCGTAGTGCAGCGGCAGGTTAGCAATCCCGGTCCTTTGCGCTGAGCCAGGCATATCCAGGGATATTATACAACAGTGTTACCCGGCGATATTGTGCGATGAGGCTTGAAGTTAGAACAAAGAATGAATTTCGTAAGACCAAATCAAGGTTGTATCTACTTGACAAAGAAGCTCAGTTAGCATCCAATATATCTGGATGCCCCAAGCATATGTGGCTGTATAGTTGAGGAATTGCCGCAGTGGAAATGCTCTATGCCGCCTTACTGGGTATAGCCGCTTTCTGGCTGGGTGCTTGCCCGTTTTCATTGTGGGTTGGGCATTGGCTTTTGGGTAAAGACATCAGGGATTATGGGGATGGAAATCCCGGAGCCACTAACGTTTTCCGGGCTGGAGGTTATAAAGCAGCTAGCCTCGCCCTGAGTCTGGACATAGCTAAAGGTATGCCTTTCGTAGTCCTGGCATATTTGTTGTTTGGACTCCCTGACATAATAGTTATGATAGTGGCAGTGAGCGCAATAGTGGGGAATGCCTTCTCGCCCGTGCTCGGTTTGAAAGGCGGTAAGTCAATAGCCGTTACCTATGGCGTCCTTCTGGCATTACCCCAGCATGAGATGCTGGTATTATTTGCAGTGTTTATGACCTTGGGCTTTCTCATCCTGGGGAGTAACTCATGGGCAGTGATGCTTGGTCCAGTGGGCTCTCTGCCATACCTAGTAGCCACCGAGGCATATGTGGTGGCATCATTGTTTATGCTATGCGTGCTGGTCATATTTGGCATAAAACAGTTTGAGGAACTAAAAACTGGGCCCAGAATAACAGGTGGACTCATCGGTGCATTCCAATCAAGGCGGCGGCAAGCTTAGGTTTGGACATACAGGGCTAGGTGTATGCTATATCAGGTGATAATAGCCGCTGGTCTGGTTAGCTTTGCGCTTAACATTATCCTGAATTTGAGGAGCCTCAAGAAGGTGCATGGTAACAATAAGATACCCAATCCAGCACCTTTGGTCTCTGTTCTCATACCGGCCAGGAATGAGGAACAAAACATTGAGTCCTGCCTTGGGTCCCTGCAGAAGCAGGACTACCCCAATTTTGAGGTTTTAGTACTGGATGATAATTCATCAGATAACACAGTTAACATCGTGGGTCGGATAGCGGCTGAAGATAACCGTATTCAACTGATCAAAGGTAAACCTCTTCTTGAAGGGTGGGCGGGTAAGCCTTTTGCCTGTTCCCAACTTGCCCGGAAAGCCAGCGGTTCCTGGTTATTGTTTGTTGATGCTGATACCATACATGCTCCCCACATGCTAAGCAGTGTGCTTGTCCTGGCGCTCAAATTCAGACCTTCGCTACTTTCCGGATTTCCTCGCCAGATTGCTACTTCCTTACCGCAGAAAGTGGCAATCCCGGTATTATACTTTGTCATCCTGAGCTGGTTACCATTGTGGTGGCTCCAGCGCTCTAAAAAATCCAGGCCATCTCTAGTTATTGGGCAGTTCCTCCTCTTTCCCAGAGAAGAATACTGGCGCATTGGTGGACACGAAGCGGTAAGATCCAGGATATTGGAAGATGTCTGGCTGGGGGTTGAGGTAAACCGACATGGTGGTCGACATCTGACAGTGGATTTATCGCCTGTCGTTTCGTGCAATATGTACCGAAGTCCAGGGGCGATGTGGGAGGGATTTACCAAATGGATTTACTCAGTGGCATCGTTATCCCCGGTAGCACTGGTTGCACTTATTATGGCCGGATACATTTTCTTTTTGGCTCCATTCTACTCACTTTGGAAAGTTCTATTTGTGGTATCTACTTCCGCTGCCTGGCAAGCTATTGTTATCTTCCAGGTGGCTACAATACTGTTTATGCGCCGTCTGGTTGATAATCGTTTCAAGGAGTCGGCTGTTTCTACCCTGTTACACCCCGTCGGGTTCTCCTTCCTTTTTTTGGTTGGTATCTATGCCGGGTCGCGGCGAGCAGTCAGCGCCGGTGTCCACTGGAAGAAACGGCTGTATGGTAGGGAATCGCATGTGGAGTAGGGGCAGGTTAAGAAGGTAGCTATGATCCTTGCAATTATTGCCGAGAGTCGAGATGAGCCTACACCGTTTGGTATTTGAATATCAACACTGTATTCTGCCATTGCTTCGCTCGCAATGACACAGGGTTACTGATAGGTCTCTCAAAATGATAACCATAGACGGCGGGGCAAAGTCAGGAAGTGGAACCATAGTCCGCTACTCTGTAACCCTGGCTAGCTTGCTGGCTGCAGAAATAAAGATTCAAAATATCAGGGCTAAGAGGGATAAGCCAGGGCTGAGGGCGCAGCATCTCAAGGTTATTCAGGCTTGCCAGGAGATGTGTCACGGCGTAGTGGAGAACGCCGCAGTTGGCGCTAAGGAAATTACCTATATCCCGAAGGAAAGATTTAAAGGAGGAAAATATCACTGGGATATAGGGACGGCAGGGTCAACTATTATGTTCGCCCAGGCTGTCTTACCTCTAGCCTGCTTCGCCCAAAAGCCATCCAGATTCAGGCTCGAAGGAGGGTTATTCCAGGATTTCGCCCCCTCAGCCTATCATATGAAATTTGTCCTTCTTCCGCTGCTCAAGCAAATGGGCATCGAAGCCCGGCTGGATATAATCCGCCCCGGCTATGTACCCAAAGGCAAAGGCATTATCGAAATTCAGGTCGAGCCGGTAGAGAAATTACGGCCCCTCAACCTTATTGAACAAGGCAAAATTACTATCATTAACGGAATCGCCCTCTCTTCACATTTGGAGGAGAAAAAGGTGAGCCAAAGGATGGCACAGGAATGCCGAAAAATATTAAATTCCCATGGGTACGAAGCCGCTATTCAGGAGATTTACGATACCAGCTCGCTTCAGGAAGGAGCCGCCCTGGCAATATATGCTGGGACAAGCTCGGGCAGCACAATCGGCTCAGACAGGGCAGGAAGACCGGGAAGAAGGTCGGAGTCCATCGGAAGATATGTAGCCCAAAACTTCATGGAGGATATTACCACTGGCGCTGCAGTTGATAGGTATATTGCCGACCAGGTTATAATTTATGCCGGGTTAGCTGAGGGAGTTAGCCGATATTCCATCCCCAGAATTACCGAACATGTGGAAACAAACCTGTGGCTGATCGAGGAATTTCTCGGCGCCAGGACAAAAATTAGTGATAACCTTATAATAGAAATAGAAGGAATTGGCTTTAAATGGAGAAGCTGATTAACCGCGCCGCGAAGGATTTGGTGGAAAGCAAATATGCCATTGCGTTAACCGGCGCAGGCATGTCCACTGAGTCAGGAATACCCGATTTCAGGGGACCAAAAGGGATCTGGACCAAACAGCCTGAGGCGGAAAGAAAAGCTTATCAGACTTATGGGAAGTTCCAGCGGAATCCAAAAGAATATTGGGAAGAGAGATTGAGCAGGCCTTCTTTATTCGGAGACCTGAGAAAAGTGGAACCGAATCCCGGTCATTACGCTTTAGCTGAATTAGAAAAGATGGGAATCTTGAAGTGTGTGATTACTCAAAACATCGATAATTTGCATGAAACAGCAGGGAGCAAAAGCGTGCTGGATTATCATGGCAATGCCTTCAAACTCAGGTGTGTTTCCTGCAATGCTAGATATGATTTGGAAGAGTATGATTTACAAAAGCTAAGAGACGAGGGCGGATTGCCGCCTCTTTGTAAAAAGTGTGGAGGAACAGTAAAAGATGACATCGTCCACTTTACAGAGCCAATACCTTTAGATATCGCAGAGGAGTCGGAGAAAGAAGCATTAAAATGCGACCTGATGCTTATCTGTGGAACATCGGCGGTGGTTTATCCCTTTGCCAATCTGCCCCTGATGGCAAGATTCCGCTCCAAAAGGTTACCTGCAGGACTTCATGTCACCGGTTACAGAACCGCTGTGAAAATAATCGAGCTGAACGCAGAGCCAACACCGCTTACCCACGAAGGTGTCTCAGATTACCTGATTCAAGGGAAGACCGGCGAGATATTGCCCCGGATAGTTGATGAGGTAAAGAGAGCTTCCTAGAAGCAACAACTTTCCTGCCGATAAGCTCCTTACGTAACGATAGCCTGTTCAACATTTGTGCTATAATTTAGCTATGGCAGATATAGCGGAATTGCAAAACATTGTAGTTGAGAAAAAGGAGGGAATTGCCAGGATAATCCTGAACCGCCCCGAGGCGATGAATGCCTTGAATAACGTAATCATTGATGAATTCTGGGCAGCCACTGAGGATGTGAGGGTTGACGATGAAATAAAGGTGGTGATAATCACTGGTGCAGGCAAGGCATTCTGTACCGGATTGGATATCAACTATATCGAGCAACTAGCCACAGGGGCCATGCTGGAAGTTGGCACGCTTCTGCGTAAGCTGCAGGCGACTTTCACAGTGGAAAGGCTGGAAAAGCCGGTAATAGCAGCGATAAACGGCTATGCCTTGGGAGAAGGATGCGACCTCGCCTTATCCTGTGACTTCCGCGTAGCTTCAAAAAACGCACGGCTTGGAATGACATATACCCAGCTAGGCTTAGTCCCCGACACCGGTGGGGCGTGCCGGTTAATCCAACTGGTTGGCTTATCTAAAGCGAAGGAGCTTATTTTCTTCGGTGAGCCGATAGGCGCAAAAGAAGCCCTGGAGATGGGTATGGTAGATAAAGTAGTCCCGGCTCAGGATTTAGATGCCGCTGCCCTTAATCTGGCAGGAACGTTAGCAATGAAATCACCTGGAGCCCTGGGGCTAGCCAAGAGAGCGATAAACACTACACTTGAGGCTAGTTTAAAAGCAACCATGGAGTTTGATTTGCGTGCTCAAAGCAGACGCTTCCAGGCGGAAGATACCCGTGAAGCTATCGCAGCTAGAATCCAGGAATTGAAAACAGCCCCTAAAATCGAGTAAACATTCCCTGTGGCAAAAAGTCATAGTTGAGAAGGCAAGGGAATTTCAAGGAGAACCTCAACCCGTCATAGAGCCTACGAAGCTCACATCACCTTCTTTAGTCTGGGATTCGGGGTGATGCCGGGCATTCTGCCTCTCTTAGCGATGGGCTTGCCTTTCACCTCGTGGAGGTCGGCGGTGAAATCGATTGGAGGAGCATGGCTGATGTAACTACCCACAGCGAAGATGTCAACAGGGGCTCCTTCGGTTATGAAATATCTGATGCGCTCCGGGTTAAGTCCGCCACTGACGACAATTCTCACCTGCTTGAACCCCTCAAGGTCAAGCCAGGCTCTCACTTCCTTAACCAAATCGGCAGTGACCCTGCCCCTCTCCGAAGGAGTATCCAATCTTACACCCTCCAGCCTCCCCTGCATTGCTTTAGCCACGGCAACGCTTTCCCTTACTTCATCTTCAAAAGTGTCCACCAGGGCAATCCGCGGCACTTCAGGAGGAATATGCTTATCAAAGGCAAGTGTAGCCTGAGCGGTGCTGTCCAGAATAATAATAAGAGCATGGGGTATAGTTCCTGTAGGTTGGATACCGGCAAGTTTTGCCCCACTTGTGCTGGCACAACCAGTGCAACCACCAACAATAGCGGAGTACTCCATAACGCCGACCACTGAAGGATGAACATGGCGAGCACCAAAACTAATCACCGGGATACCCTGAGCAGCATCAACGCATTCTCGAGCAGCAGTTGCCCAGCCACTGCAATGGGCAAAAATCCCCAGATAGGCAGTTTCATAAGTCCCGTAACTCTGGTAAGGAGCTTTTATCCGCAGCACTACCTCCTTTTCCTCAAAGGGCTCGCCTTCAGATAATGCCCAGACCTCACGATTACCCTCAGGAAGCACCTTCTCCAGCAAGGCTTTAACCTCCTCTATACCGCAAACAATACCTCCCCCTTTGGGGAACACCTCCATAGTGGCTACGGGGTTTGTTTTCTCCTTCTTGAGTATTTCCACAGTGCGGGGAAAATAAATATCGGCGGTTTCACCACTCAACCAGGAATCAGGAATTTCGAAATGAGGCTGAGGCACCTTGACTGTCGGTCTGAGTAATTTAGCTCCAAGCACCTTCTCCATATAATCCAGCGCAAAGAAGTGTGCCCTCTTGTCGAATGAAGCAACGCAATCGACCGGGATTTCAACTTCGTAACCCCTGTTTCTGGCATCAATTACTGCCTGCAGAACACAAATATGGGTGCATACACCGCAGATGACTATGGTCTCGGGCTTGAGTGCCTCCAGCTTCTCATCCAGAGGAGTATTATAGAAAGAGCTAAAAGTCCTTTTTGGTATCACTTCACCTGGATATGGGGAAAGTTCGGGTATGATTTCAGCTTCAGCGGTGCCTTCAATACAATGGGGGGGAAACATTGTGAATTCCGGGTCATCGGGCACATGGTGGTCACACACATAGAAGATTTTTGAGTTCCGCTCTAACTCTCGCTCCAATAGTCTCTTGACATTGGGTATGATATTTCGAGCTTCGGTGCCACAGTAAAGGGGATGCCCTTCTTCCAAAAAGCCACACAGCATATCTGATACTAATACCGCTCTAGCCATAATCTATTCGCCTAGCTTAGCAGCTTTCCGGCATCAGGCCCAGGAGTGATTGAATAGATCGATTTCACTGTTACAATAACTGCAGCTTTAGGGCTGAGTTCAGGTTCTTTGGCCTTTACCATTTTAACCCCGTCTTCAAAATTACGCCCAGAGGTTTCAATCCTAACATCTCCCTTAAATTGATATCCTTTTGAATCGCCTGCTTTCCAAACTGAAACTGCTGCTCTGGGGTTTGTCCTTAAATTTTCCATAGTTTTGTTCATAAAGTTATCTACTAACAAAATCTCCTCTTCACCAAGCACTTTGCCAAAGGCAATAGGAACTACATTGGGCTCACCATCTTTATTAGCTGTAGCCACGGCAAATACCCTCGCCTCCTCAACAACCCGCTTCATTTCCCCAGTGATCATGGCCATCTTTACCTTCCCCCAAAATACTTATTACACCTTAAGCTCATCAATAGCCTGGGCGCTCAGGTTCATAATGTTCCTTTAGAAAAGCAATGTAATCCTCGAGCAAAGAAGCAGCTTTGCCATCATTGCTACTTTTCAGGGCCTCTACGGCATCCTGCAAAATGTCGCTTTCTATTTCTATCTGTCCTGTTATACAACAAAGTCCTCCAGCACAGGAACCGAGCTCAGCTCGCCACAAATGAGATTGCTTCACCTCTATCATGTGTTCTATGTCACCAAGGCACTCTTCCCTCTTCTCAGGGTCAGCTAACTTCCGCTTGACCTCCATTGCTTCTTCCATCGCCTCCTTGCTTACCATCCACATCTTTGAACCTCCACAAAACTCAATGTCTGAAATGGCGAACGCCGGTAAACACCATAGCAATATTATACCCGTTAGCCAATTCGATTACTTCTTTATCCCTTACTGAGCCACCAGGCTGGATAATAGCAGTAACTCCCCCCTGAATTGCCAATTCAGGACCATCAGTGAACGGAAAGAGGGCATCAGAAGCAAGGACGCTCCCCTTGACTCTATCACCAGCTCTTTTCACAGCCAGTTCAACGCTCACTACACGGCTTGGTTGTCCTGTTCCCATTCCCAACAATGTTTTATCCTCAGCAATAACTATGGCATTGGATTTTATCCCCTTTACCGCCTTCCAGGCAAAGAACAAATCGGCTAACTCCTTTTCCGTTGGTTGACGATTGGTAACTGTGCGAGGCTGAAACTCTTCCTTGGCCAGGAAATCCGTCGTTTGCACCAGGAAACCACCTCGGACATAGCGGGAATTCAGCTGCCTCTGGTTTGTTTCCGATACAGGCACCTTAACCAGTCGTAAGCTCTTTTTCCGTCCCAATAGCTCCAGTGCTTCTGCGCCGTAATCCGGAGCCAGTATGGCATCATAATGAGTTTTGTCTATCTCCTCGGCAGTGGCTAAATCTATAGCTCGATTCGCGGCGACCACACCGCCAAAGGCAGCTAGAGGGTCTCCAGAAAGAGCCCTGCGGTAGGCTTCGGCCAGGTCATCATGGCTGGCGAGCCCGCAGGAGTTGGTATGCTTCATCACGGCTACGGTAGGGTCAGAGAAGTCCCCAAGTATGCTCAAGGCAGCATCGAAATCGAGTAAATTGTTGAACGAGATTTCAGGACCGTTGAGATGCTCCATAAGGACTAAACCACTCCGTCCATGCTTCACATCCTGCTCGGTATAGAAAGCAGCCTCTTGATGTGGGTTTTCGCCATAACGAAGGTGATAACCTTTCTTCAAAGCGATAGTCATTTCTTCAGGAAGAGTCTCTTCGCTAAGGTATTGTGCTATGGCGGTATCATAGATAGCCACATGCTGGAAGGCTTTCTGTGCCAGCCGTTTCCGTTCCCCAAAATCCACATTGCCCTGCCGTAGCTGGGATAAAATAAGTCCGTAATCCCTGGGGTCAACTACTACCAGGACAGAGGGGAAATTTTTGGCTGCTGCCCGAATCATAGTTGGACCTCCAATATCAATATTCTCCAGCGCCTTATCCAAAGAAACATCACCTCGGCTTACCGTCTCAACGAAGGGATATAAGTTTACCGCCACAATATCAATAGCCCCGATTTGATTTTGGGCTAATTCGTCCATATGCTGAGGCAGGTCACGCCTCGCCAAAATCCCACCGTGAACCACAGGATGCAGGGTCTTCACCCTGCCACCGAGAATCTCAGGAAAACCAGTAAGTTCGGAAACACCATGAACTTTTATTCCCGCCTCCTCTAGTGACTTCTTTGTCCCCCCGGTGCTGAATATCTCAATGCCCAGTTCTTGCAAGCCCCGAGCAAAATCAGCTATTCCTGTCTTGTTTGAAACGCTTAAAATAGAACGCATAGACCCTCCTTCAATCTATCCTTATCCTTTCTTCTCTTTCTGCCTTAATTATTTCACCAATGACTCTGGCTTGGGGCAAAGCTTCGATAATTTTTGGTGCATCCTGGCTGGAGCAGATAGCCACCATGCCTATCCCCATATTAAATACCCGATACATCTCCCCTTCATCAACATTTCCTCGCTGCTGGATAAGCTTGAAAATGGGAGGCATATCCCAGGAATTTCTATCAATATGGACGCCAAGCCCTTCAGGGAGGATGCGAGGTATGTTGCCTTCATACCCGCCACCGGTGATATGAGCCAAGCCCTTAATTAATGATAGAACTGGCTTAAGTTCATGGTAATAGCAACGATGCGGCATCAATAATTCCTCTCCCAGGGTTTTCCCTAGTTGAGGATAGAATTTATGCAAATGGGAAGGGTCGTCATCTATCCCGAAGGTCCGCCGCACTAAAGAATAACCGTTAGTGTGCAATCCCGAAGAAGGTAAGCCAAGGGCTACGTCGCCCGAGACTATGGAGCTGCCATCAATAATTCCCCGCTTTTCAACCACGCCAATGATAAAGCCCACTAAATCATAATTCCCCGGGGAATAAATACCAGGCATTTCAGCCATTTCACCACCAACGAGAGAGCAATTAACTTCCCTGCAGGCCCAAACTATGCCGGTAACAATGCTTTTTACCTGCTCAGTGTTGAGCTTATCCATGGCGATGTAATCGAGGAAGAAAAGTGGCGAAGCACCACAACAAAAAATATCGTTAACGCAATGATTGACGATATCAATGCCTACGGTGTCATTCTTACCTAAGAGAGAAGCGATTTTGAGCTTGGTGCCTACTCCATCAACGCTGGAGACCAATACAGGTTCTTCATATCCCTTGAGTTGGAAGAGGCTACCGAAGGAGCCAAAATTTAACACCTCGGGCTGGAAGGTGGTTTTAGCCTCTTGGGCAATGAATTTTTTAATCTTATCGGCTACCCCGATATTGACCCCGGCCAGAGCATAAGTTTGTTTATTTCTGGCTTGCAATCATTTCCTCTTCAAGTTTCGCTTCCAGGGCAAGCTTGTCCATTCCCATCTGCACCGGGATAGGATAGTCACCGGTAAAGCAAGCAAGGCAGAAAATATCCCTGGGTAAGCCAACAGCTTTGATTAATCCATCGAGGCTGAGATAGCCAAGAGAATCAGCGCCAAGGTAATCCCTGATTTCGGGGATACTCATTTGAGCAGCAATAAGCTCCCATTCCCGCGCCATATCGACTCCCAGGAAACAAGGATGGCGGATAGGGGGAGCACAAATACGAAGGTGAACTTCACTGGCACCGGCTTTCCTGAGCAAACTGACCACATGTGGGGTGGTAGTGCCACGCACAATGCTATCATCAACAACAACCAGACGTTTCCCTCTGATAATCTCAGCGAGAGGATTGAATTTCAGTTGAACTCCGAGTTCCCTTAATCTCTGATCAGGTTCAATGAAAGTGCGCCCTACATAACGGTTTTTCATTACTCCTTCACAAAATGGGATGCCTGAAGCATTAGCGTAGCCACTGGCAGCAGCAGTAGCAGAATCGGGCACACCCATAACAAGGTCAGCATCAACTGGATATTCCCGAGCCAGCATCGCACCCATGGCTTGCCTTGCTTTGTAAAGCAACTTGCCTTCAATGATGCTGTCGGGACGAGCAAAATAAATATACTCGAAGATGCACATTGCTTTTTTGCTGCTTTCCTTCTTGAAGCTTTTCAGCCCATCCTGGTCAATAATCACAATTTCACCAGGTTCCATGTCCCTCAGAAATTGTGCCCCTATATGGTCTAAGGCACAGCTTTCTGAGGCAATGACCCATCCACTATCAATACTTCCTAAACAAAGAGGACGCACGCCCAGAGGGTCACGAATTCCAATGAGCTTATCTTCAGTCATAACGGTTAAGGAATAAGCTCCTTGAAGACGTGCCATAGCATGCCTGATCTTTTCTTCCCAGTTCTTGCCCGGAGAGGCTAAGATCAGGTTAGCAATCACTTCAGAATCGGTAGAGGTATCAAAACTATAGCCACCCTCTTGAAGTTCATCACGGAGAGGCTTAGCGTTAAGGATATTGCCATTATGCGCTAAAGCAAGTGTCAATTCTTCCGCACTTACAACAACAGGTTGAGCGTTGGCAGGTTGGCTCGAACCGGTGGTGGAATAGCGGTTATGCCCGATGCCGATATAGCCGCTAAGCTGGGTAAGGTTACTTTCGGTGAAAACTTGAGAAACCAGACCCATTTTCCTATGTGTCTTTATCTGGCGTCCATCACTAACAGCGATGCCAGAGCTTTCCTGTCCACGATGCTGGAGAGCAAAAAGAGCGAAAAAGATAAGACGAGCTATATCTACCTGCCAACTGTAGATTCCAAAAAGGCCACAACTTTCGTGTAGCAAAATCGCCTTCCCAGGCTAAATTATAATTGCCTTTACCCCCCCAGTCAATTCACCAAGATAGCTGATGAATCCCGCCTTTGAAAAATTTCTTGCTCTTGACATTTGTATTTCCTATAATAACGTTTTATATTTTGATACAATGAGTTAATATTTGCGAGGAAGCACAAATGGTAACAGAAAAGAAAAAGAAAACTGTCACACAACCTAAACATAAAGAGGGTGATACTGGCTCTACGGAAGTCCAGGTGGCGTTGCTTACTGAGAGGATAAAACAACTAACAGAGCATCTCCAGGTACATATTCATGACCAACATACTCGACGTGCCCTTTTCAAACTGATAGGGCAACGCAAGCGCCTACTAACATATCTTGGTAAGAGAAACCCTGAGCAATATCATTCTCTCATCGCTGAGTTAGGCTTAAGGAAATAACGTGTCTCATAAAGTAGAACGGGTAATAGCCGGCAGGAATCTTATTATTGAAACAGGGAAGCTCGCTCAACAAGCTGATAGCTCTGTTACCGTTCGTTATGGAAATACCGTTACTTTAGTCACTGTTTGCGCTAAAAAAGAGGAACAGGAAGAGGAAACAGACTTTATACCCCTGACGGTAGACTATGAAGAAAGGCTTTATGCCGCTGGTAAAATACCGGGGGGTTTTATCAGACGCGAAGGTAGACCCAGCGAGGAAGCAACATTAAATTGTCGGCTCATTGACCGCTCTCTACGCCCTCTTCTTTCCAAACATTTCAACCATGCGGTACAGGTCATTGCTATAGTGCTTTCCACAGATAAGGAAAACAATCCCAATACATGCGCTTTCGTCGGCGCTTCAGCAGCTCTACTCATGTCAGACATCCCCTTCTATGGGCCAATCTCAGCAGTCCATGTTGGCTATATAGACAATAATATGATGTTGAACCCTACATTTACTCAGATTGAAGACAGCCTGTTTGATGTGATTGTTGCCAGTAGTAAAGATGCAATAGTAATGGTGGAAGCAGGTGCTAAGGAGGCTTCTGAAGACCTGATGATGGAGGCAATTAAATTTGGGCATGAAGCTAACCAGAAGATTATCGAGCTTCAAGAAGAGATGGTGCAGGTTTGTGGTAAGCCAAAGATAGAACTCGAGGCAAAAGAAGTTGCTCCGGAGCTATTAACTCAGGTTTCTTCACTGGTTGAGGATAAATTAAGTCAAATTCTGGAGCAAACAAAGGAAAAAACGCAACGGGAACAAGCTCTAGCTCAGGTAAAAGAAGACCTAAAACAAAAATTAATTGATTCCTTTCCCGAAAAAGAAATTGAGCTAGCCTTCGGAGCCAAGCTCAGAGCAGTAGTGAGAAAAATGATCTTGGAGAAAAAACAACACCTTGATGGTCGCAAAGCTGACCAGATTCGCCTCATCAGTAGTGAAGTTAGCCTTTTGCCACGTACTCATGGTTCAGCATTATTTGCTCGGGGAGCAACACAGGTATTAACGGTCACTACTTTGGGCTCTATTGGGCAGGAACAGATGCTGGATGGTCTGGGATTAGCGGAAACCAAGCGATTCCTACATCACTACAACTTCGCTCCATTCTCTACAGGGGAGGTAAAGCGGGTAGGTTCACCGGGAAGGCGAGAAATTGGACACGGCGCTTTAGTAGAGCGAGCTATCACACCAGTATTGCCTGGAGAAGAGGATTTTCATTATACTATTCGTTTAGTTTCTGAGGTTTTCAGTTCTAGTGGGAGCACCTCGATGGCAAGTGCTTGCGCCGCAAGTCTATCGCTAATGGATGCCGGTGTGCCAGTTAAAGCACCTGTAGCTGGAATAGCTATGGGGCTTGTTACCAATGAAAACCAATATGTCTTGCTGACTGACATAGAAGGGATGGAAGACGCCTACGGCGATATGGATTTCAAAGTTGCTGGCACAGCTGAGGGGATCACTGCATTACAACTTGATATCAAACTTAAGGGAATAGAACATCGAATCCTCTCCGAAGCGGTAGAACGAGCGAGGCAGGCTCGTTTGGAAATATTGAGTAAGATGCACGAGACACTAAGCACCAGCCGCTCCGAACTTAGTCCATACGCCCCAAGAATGTACCAGATGACCATTGACCCAGGCAAGATTGGTTTTGTCATTGGCACCGGGGGCAGAACCATCAGGTCTATCATTGAGGAGACCAAGGCGAGCATAGACATTAACAACGATGGCACTGTGCTTATCGGTTCTCCCAGCGAAGAAGCAGCCCAAAAAGCAATGGACAAGATTAAGAATTTGACCCAGGATGTAAAGCTGGGCGAGATATATACTGGCAAAGTAACCCGAGTGCTAAACTTCGGGGCTATGGTGGAAATCATTCCTGGCAAAGAAGGATTAGTGCATATCAGCGAACTTGCTCCTAACTATGTTGCCAGAGTTGAAGATGTGGTTAAGGTCGGCGATGAAATAATGGTCAAGGTAATCCAAATCGATGAACTAGGTAGAACAAATCTATCCCGTAAAGCGATATCTGAAGGACCTTCTCAACTATCCAATGCTAGGATAGAGGCCTCCTCAGCACCAAAGCGACACGGGCAAAGGGAAACAAGACAACGTTACTCTGATCGGCGTACAAAGGATAATACGTGACCTGATTGAAACAAAGTGTTAGCAAGGTGAGGAAATGGAACAAATAAGAGTGGTAGTCAACGGTGCTCTGGGTAGGATGGGACAGGAGGTAATCAACGCTATCGCCGAAGAGGACAAGATAAAGCTAGTATGCGCTGTGGAGAAAGAGGTCACTCAAAAGTATCTTCCTATGGTGGGGATGGTGGTTCGTCTTTCAGCTGACCTGGATTCTAGTTTGGAGCAATGTGATGCTGATGTTTTGGTAGATTTCACCACTGCTGAAGCATCCATCGAAGCAGCCCGTATTGCTGCTAAAAGAAAGGTTAACCTGGTCATAGGCACCACCGGGCTCTCGGAAGAAAACATCACCGAAATTGACCAGTTATGCCAAAGTCATGGCATTGGAGCGATTGTGGTGCCTAATTTCTCCTTATCGGCTGCTGTTTTAATCAAGCTAGCAGAACTTGCTGCCAGGTTTTTCGACCACGCTGAAATTATCGAAATACATCACGATAAAAAAGTCGATGCCCCTTCGGGAACAGCGATAAATACGGCAAACGCTATGGCGAAAGCACGCGGTAAACCTTTCATCTACCCCAAAACAGAAACAGAGATAATTCCTGGTACCAGAGGAGGGCAAATAGAAGGCATAGCCATTCATAGCTTGAGGTCACCGGGGTTTATGGCCGCGCAGGAGGTTATATTCAGCGGAGCGGGACAAAGATTAAGTTTGCGTATTGAGCCAATAAGTCGCCAGGCATATATGCCTGGCGTCATACTCGCAATCAAAGAAGTGGTAAAGCGAAAGGGATTGATTTACGGATTAGATTCGCTACTAGGAAAACTGTAAGGAACCTTATTAATGGAAGGATTCAATGTAGCTATTGTAGGTATAACCGGGCTTGTGGGACAGGAATTTATCAAGATACTCGAAGAGCGAGGCTTCCCTGTGGGCAAATTGCGCCCTTTAGCCTCTGAGCGCTCTAGTGGTCTGAACGTTTTCTTTCGCCACCGTCAACTTGAGGTGCACGAGGCTGCCTCGGAGACTTTTCGTGATATCGATATTGCCTTTTTCTCCGCTGGCGCTGATGTTAGCCAACAACTATGCCCTGTAGCTGCTAAAGCTGGGGCGGTAGTCATCGATAATAGCATTGCTTTTAGATTTGACCCTTCGACCCCCCTTGTGGTCCCCGAGGTAAATCCTGACGATATAAAGCAACACAACGGGATAATCGCTAATCCAAATTGTTCCACAATCCAGATGGTAGTAGCTCTTTATCCGCTCCATAAAACTAACCCGATAAAGCGGGTCGCCGTATCCACCTACCAAGCAGTATCGGGGGCCGGTTCGGCCGCCGCACATGAGCTAACTCGGGAAACAAAGCTAGTCTTAGAAGGTCGTAGCGTATGCCCTCATGTCTTCGCTCATCAAATAGCATTTAATGTGTTACCAGAGATAGACGTCTTCTTGAACAATGGCTACACTAAAGAAGAATGGAAAATGAACGAAGAAACAAGGAAAATAATGCATTCAAAGGATATAGTTGTCTCAGCCACTTGTGTCAGGGTCCCTGTCTGGTTTGGGCATAGCGAAGCAGTCAATGTGGAATTTACTTCGCCTATCTCTGCCAAAGAAGCCAGGAAGATACTGTCCAAAGCACCTGGAATCAAGGTGCTTGATGACCCCAGCGTTAGTTGTTATCCGCAAGCGTGGGCAGCATCAGGGTCAAACCATGTATTTGTGGGCAGAATTCGAGAAGATATTTCTCGCTCCAATGGTTTGGTCATGTGGGTAGTGGCTGACAATATACGCAAGGGGGCTGCTTTGAATGCTGTTCAGATTGCTGAAGAAGGGATAAAGAGAGGATGGATATCGTCTAAAAGGGGAGCAGCAGTTAAATGAACAAGCTAGGACGCTTGCTCACCGCGATGGTTACTCCGTTCAATGCCGACGGAAAGGTTGACTATCGCCAAGCTCAGAATCTGGCTCAAGCTTTGCTTGATTCCGGCAGCGACGGGATGGTGGTCTCCGGCACCACCGGCGAATCTCCCACCCTTTCTGTTGAGGAGAAACTCCAACTTTTTGCTGAGGTTAAGTCGCAGACAGCCAGCAAGGGCACAATTGTCGCTGGCACCGGCAGCTATAACACCAGGGAAAGCCAACAACTAACTAAAGAGGCTGAAAAAACGGGCGTCGATGCTTGCCTGCTAGTAGTTCCTTACTACAATCGACCAACCCAAGAAGGTTTGTTCCAACATTTCAAAGCCATAGCCTCGGCTACCACCCTGCCTTGCATCCTATATAACGTCCCTTCCCGCACCGTTACCAGCATCACTGCTGATACCGTAATCAGGCTAAGCCAAATCGACAATATTGTCGCTGTAAAGGAAGCTAGCGGCAATCTTAACCAGGTCACCAAGATTATCCAGGGAACGAAAGATGATTTTCTGGTTTACAGTGGTAACGATAACGACACCCTCCCTATACTGACTTTGGGAGGATACGGTGTTATCAGCGTTGCCTCCCATCTGGTGGGAAACCAAATAAGCGAAATGATGCAAGAATTCCTGAACGGCAGAAACGAACAGGCAGCTAGCATCCACCGCAAGTTGCTGCCCTTAGTAGAAGCTTTGTTCATTGTTCCCAACCCCATGCCGATTAAATATGCCTTGAATTACCTCGGGTTTCATGTAGGCAAACCACGATTGCCCCTTGTTGAGCCAGACAGAAAATCAGCCGAGATTATTCAGGCAACCTTGAAAAATTACAAGATCGATCTACCCATACCCCAAATTAAATCACAAGCACTAAAATCTAAATCCTAAACAAATCCCAATATCCAAATTCAAAACTTAAGATAGTTTAGGTCATTGGGATTTTGGTCATTTGATATTGTTTAGTATTTCGGATTTAGTATTTAGAATTTTGAGAAGGTAGGCCTCACTTCTATCATCTGCTCCCGCCTTGAACCCACCGAAACCAAATTGATAGGACAACGAACTAGTTCCTCAAGCCGGGCTAAATAACGGCGCGCCTCTGAAGGAAATTGTGCAAAATCACGGATCCCGTCAATCGGCCCCTGCCAGCCAGATAGCTCTTCGTAAATAGGCTGGCATTTCTCCAACACAGCGATGTCACTGGGAAAGGAATCCAGCATCTCATTATCAAGCCTATAAGCGGTGCATATTTTGATGGAGGGAAAACCATCAAAGGTATCAATGTGAGTTAAGGCCAGCTCAGTAAAACCATTCACCTCGGCACTAAATCTAGCAGCCACAGCATCGAACCAGCCACACCTCCTTGGTCTCCCGGTAGTAGCACCATATTCATTAGCCTTTCTTCGTATCAATTCACCAACTTCGTCTTTTAGCTCGGTAGGCATAGGCCCACTGCCAACCCTGGTAATATAGGCTTTAAACACACCAAGAATGCGATTGATTGCCATGGGACTTATTCCCAGTCCCAGGGGCCCTCCCCCAGCCAATGGCGACGATGAGGTAACATAAGGATATGTACCGAAATCAGGATCAAGCAATGTCCCTTGAGCACCTTCTAATAAAATCAGCTCATTATTCCTAATCGCCTCCCGAATTATGGGGCCAATATCTCGAATAAAAGGACGCAGCTTATCCCCATAATGGCAATATTGCTCAAACACTTCATCCACTGACAACGGTGACTTCCCATACACCTCGCAAAGAACAGCGTTCTTAAATTCCAGTATTGAGCTTAGACGACTCCGAAAAGCATCTTTATTTAGTAAGTCTCCAGTGCGTATCCCCATGCGTGCTATCTTGTCACTAAAGGCAGGACCAATCCCTCTTCGCGTAGTGCCCAAAGCTTTGCCACCACGTCTTTCCTCCTCCAAACCGTCGAGAAGAATATGATACGGCATAATGAGGTGAGCACGGTCACTTATGAACAGATGGCTGGTATCGATACCATGTTCTTGAAGATTGTCTATTTCCTCAAGAATAACCGGGGGATTAACCACCGCGCCATTGCCCACAATGCAAGTTGTATGTGCACGAAAAATCCCTGAAGGCACAAGATGTAGCCGAAACTCGCCATAAGGATTAATTACGGTGTGTCCGGCATTGTCCCCTCCCGAGAAGCGAGCTACCATATCTGCCTTCTCAGCGAGGAAATCAACTACCTTTCCTTTCCCCTCATCACCCCACTGCCCCCCTATAATAGCGACAACAGCCATTTACACCTCTCTAAGCACTAATTCGCCTTAGATGAACTAACCTCTGAACCACGGTGATATAAACAAAGACCACCAGAATCCATAAAGCAATTATTACCAGGTCTGGTTGAACTACTTGATTTACAATCAAACCTATCGCTAATACTATAACCCTTTCTGCTCTGGTAAACAAACCAACCTTGCATTCCAGCCCCAGCCCCTCTGCCCTTGCCCTTATATAGCTAACCAGGAAAGAACCAACCAGAACAGCAAAAATGAGCACAACTCCCAGGGTGCTCCCCTGCAGTATATACCAAACCATGAGACCACAAAATATCGCTGCTTCAGAAATGCGGTCAACTGTGGAATCAAGAATAGCACCAAACTTCCTGGTTTGTTTAACGAATCTAGCCAGCGCTCCATCGAGGAGATCAAACAACCCGGCAATTAAAATTAACACTCCACCAAGCAAAAAGTGCCCAGTGGCAATGACATAGGCAGCACCGATGTTCACAACTAAACCTGTAAACGTAAGAGCATCAGGCTTTATGCCGCTTTTGCTCAAGCTCTTCATTACAGGATTGGTAATGCGTGCCGCTAAATTTGCTCTAATTTCCACTAAACTGGGCATTTTTTCTATTCTTGACTAATCTATCATCCTTTTCTTAGCGGGATGCCTTTAGATGGCAGCACGACTGAGCAAGGGGAATGTCTGCCTGAAATATCGAATCGCTCAACAAGCTT
>Ga0315553_10000958_pt1 | contig 24752 bp, 23 predicted proteins | sample SalMarSW160140MG_FD_203099 | JGI IMG/M metagenome (GOLD analysis project Ga0315553, IMG submission 203099) | Salt marsh sediment microbial communities from the Plum Island Ecosystem LTER, Massachusetts, United States - Salt Marsh Sediment SW1601-40 ... | reverse complement strand
GTCGGTTGGCAGAAGGGGGACGGCGCCGATGGCTACAACGTCAGCGCCAACGTACTGAACCCCGACGACGAATACTATTATTGGAATGCCGGTTTGGCGCTCGGTGTCGACAACATCATCTTCGACTTCCGCTATTGGGACACCAACATCGGCAAGGATGCCGGCGGCCTGTGTCCGCTGGCCAAGTTGTGTGACGAGCGCTTTGTCGCCTCGGTCAAGGTCACCGTACCCTGATCCGACGCCGCAACGGCGCTTAGCGATCGTCTAAAAAGGTGTGACCCCTAGCGGGGCGCGCGGTCCTGAAGACCGGCTCGCCCCGTTTGCTTTGCGCAAACGCGGGTGCCGCCGGCAGTGGAAGACACACGGCTGTCATAGACCTCGGCTATCGCTACGCCTGCGGAATATGAGCATTGGCCGCTCAGCCAACCCGCTTTCGTTTCTGCAGCGGCACTGGGCGGCCAAGGCGCAGAACGCGTCAAATGCCCTCAAATGGCGCGTTCCGCGAGGCCAGAGGCCAGCTTTGCGACGTCCGACGGGCTACCCCGCTGCCGGCGGTGACGCGAGCTGGCCTCATTCCTCATAGTCAAGACCCGGCTGATCCTTCGTCGGCTGGCCGGCACGCGGGGCTTCCCATCGCGTTTTCCCCAAGCTCCCGGCCGCGATCCCTTGCCCGGCGTGGGCGAACGGCCCAATAAACGAGGACACAGTCCCGGGGGCACGGCGGCGTGACCTTCCTAATCATCCTCGGCATGATCGCTCTCACCGTATCGGCGGCCTTCTGGCTCGCACGGCAAACGGCCGACGACAGCGTCGTGTTCGAGGCCGTCCCCGATCAGCCCTGCGCCTTCGGCTGCGCGATGGCGTGGCTCGCGATCCGCAGTCGCGATCCCGAAGCGGTCATTGAGGCCCTTCGCCTTCCGGAGCCCTCACCTTGCAATTGGAACTCCGGCATCGGCGCCGTCTACGATGACCGGCTCGGTGCGGCCTATATGTACGTCACGCCTCCGGTCCAGGGCTGGACGTTCGTCGTGGGGCTGCCGCTGCCGCACCCCGTCGGACGCGGCTTCGTGGACAAGTGCACCCCGCTGCTCGTCGAGCTCGGCGGTCAATTCCCCGAGGTGCAGTATTTCTTCAGCTATCCGCCCATCGACTTTTACGCTTGGGCGCGCGTGCGCGACGGCCGGCTCGTGCGCGCCGTCGCCGTCACCGACGAGGGCATCGTATGGAACAAGGGGCGCACGAGCAAAGAGGAGCGCGGCTTGGGCCTGAAGCTGTTCGAGCTGCGCGGCGTTCAGGGACGCAAGGGGGATGCCGGCGGCGAGCTGATTTTGCATCCGACCGAGGACCACGTGATGCGCCTTGCGCACCGTTGGAGCCTTGATCCGACGACGCTGCACAGCGCCTCTGCCCCGTCGAGCCTGGGCTGGGTCACTCTCGCGCCGGGGGCATGGCGAGCGGAGCGGGCGCGCAAGATCGCGTGAGCGGCCCGACGCGACGGTGAGAGATCGGCTATTTGGCGTGATAATCGGCGGCCTGCAGGTTACGCGGCGCAGTGACGGCCGCATCCTCGCGATTGCTATCGGGCTGGAGCCGGAGCGCCAAGCCGTTTTCAGGACACGGATGCACCTCGGTGCGGTTCGACAGTCTGTCGAGCACGAGCGCGGTGCAGTTGGCGGGGTCGATGCGGTAGATTGTCGGAAAGGCGTTGGGCGGGCGATCGCTGGTCACCGCCGCACGCGATTCTGCGAGCGCAACCTTGCCCGGCTCCGCCGGGCCATTGAGCACGACTGAGGAAACGAAGGTCCAGAAGCCCACGGCGTGCCAAAAGATTGCGCCGGCAATAAAACCGACGCCGGTCCAGACAATAGCCGGCCCCACGCCGCCACGACGTTTGGGCGGCGCGATGTGCCTCACCACGAGTTTGCCGGGGCGAATGGACCCAATCCCCGGCGTGCTCGATTGCCGACGATTTATCGCTGCCGCTCGCATCTCGCCGACCCCCGCTTTCGGCTTGAATCACGCATCCAGTTTGCGAACCGGGCGTTCCTTGGGCAAGGCGACAGTTGGGCGGCGCTTGGAGTGGGCTGGCGATATCCACAGCTATCCACAGTTGCTGCAGCATCGCTCCCCAACTTGTCCACGCTAGCGCGGGCTTTCGATGACGCGCGGCCGCGGCAGTGAGCGCTCTCGCTTTTGGCGCTGCGCGCCCAGGCTCTTGTGCAGCCTGCGAACCGAGCGCACGGGTGGGACGTGCATCTGACTGGCGCGGCACAGCCTGGCGCGGCTTTCGTTTTGGCCACAGGAGCGCGGGCGCCCATCCTTGGTCATGCAGATGCGCACGCCGCGAAGACGGTTGCCGGGGCCGCCGCACGCGATGGTCATCATGTCAGGCCTGAGGCCTGGGTTCGCCCGGAGAAAGTCTCCGACAAGCTCACGCGGCGAGACGAACTGCGTCTCGTAGGGATTGTGATAGCGCTGGGGGATTGTGATGTGGTTGAAGAGCTGCCGCGCCAAGGCAAAGTACGCACCCGGCTGCAAGCCTGAGCAGGTGCCGTGCAATCTGTACTCGTGAATGATGAGCCGGCGGCTCGGCATCACGTCGAAGATGCTCGCGATCACGGGCTCGGGCACGAACGGGCGCCAGCGCGTGGGACAGCTCTCGGGGTAACCCCGCTCGTACTGCGGCCACAGGCCGTGCAGCACAAACCCGTAGTGCATCCCGTCGCTGCGCCTGCACTGTGCGTCGTCACTGCCGGGCTCGGCGGCAAAGCAGTAGGTCGGACTCCAGGACAGCACCAGGGTGTAGTAGTCGAACTGGCCGGGGAGGTCGCGCTGCTCGGGCGGATTGAAGGAATCGCTCGGCCAGGGCCCGCGTTGCGCGTGCGCGCAAAAGAGCGCGAGTGCGGCGAGCGCCGCCAGCATCGTCGAGATGCGCGTGAGCATGCCGGAGGGCCCCCTTGAGTGCACGTCACCACCGCGATGGTGCCCCCCACCATACCGCGCCGCAAAGGGGCCGCAAGCACGGCAAAGTCCGCGGCCCATGCGACCCCATGAGAAGGGCCCCGGTGGCGCACCGGCTACTTCGCCGCCACGCTCGACGTGATGGAGGCGATGACGCTCGAGGCCATTTTGAAAGCATCATCGCGATTGGTGATCGCGTGACGCTTCTTGATCCAATCGAAATCCGTATAGATCGCCCACACTTGCCCGGTGTCGTCCTGGCTGACCAACAGCCGCACGGGCCAGTCGAGCCCGGCATTTCGATTAGCCGTCAGGAATTGGACGCCGAGCGGCGGATTGCCAAAGATCAGCAGCGTGGAGGGCGCAAGCTTGATCCCGGCATCGGCGCCGAGCTTGGACTGATCGACCGCCATGAAGAACATGATGCCCTTGTCGGCGATGTCCTTCTTGAGCCGGGCGACCGTCTCGTCGAACCCGTAGGCACTCTTGACCTTGATGATGCCGTCGCCTGCCAGCCCAGTTTCACCCCCGGCGTTGGTTGCAATGCTTAATGGGGCGAGCAGAGCAAAGAACAGGACGAATGCCCAACAAGGCCTAAGCAAGCGTAAACCCATCGGCGTATCCTCTCGATTGCGCGCGCCCGCCGCACGTACCCGATTCAATGGTTGGCGAAGCGCGGTCGAATTGGAAATGCAAATTTGCTTCCAAATCGATAGGTCCCGGCTATGACAGTCTCGGCGGCCCGTGGTGTATAAGAAGTTTAAGGCGCAGCGCGCCACATCGGAGTAAAGTCATACCTGCTCGAGCAAAGGTATTTGCCCATGACGATGATGACCTCGCCAACAGACGCTTCGTTGTCGGTCAAGAGCCTCGCCGGCAAATCGTCCATTGTGACGGGATCGACCAGCGGGATCGGCCTCGGCATCGCGCGAGCCTTCGCAGGCGCCGGCATGAACGTCATGCTGAACGGTTTTGGCGACGCCGCCGAGATCGAGAAAACCCGCGCCGAACTCGAAAAGACATTCGGGGTCAAAGTCGCCTACTCGGGCGCCGACATGACCAAGCCCGACGCCATTGCAGGCATGGTCGCCGATGCCGCCAAGGGCTTTGGCAAGGTCGACGTGCTCGTCAACAACGCCGGCATTCAGCACGTAGAGGCGGTTGAGACGTTTCCGGTCGCCAAGTGGGACGCCATCATCGCCATCAATCTCTCCGCCGCCTTCCATTCCACTCGAGCGGTTGTGCCGGACATGAAGGCGCGCAAGTGGGGACGCATCATCAACGTGGCCTCCGCCCATGCCCTCGTCGCCTCTCCTTTCAAATCGGCCTACGTGGCCGCCAAGCACGGGATCTTGGGGTTCACCAAGACGGTCGCTTTGGAGACCGCCGAGCACGGCATCACCGTCAACGCCATCTGTCCGGGCTACGTTCTGACGCCGCTCGTGCAAAAGCAGATTCCCGAAACCGCAAAGGCCCGTAACCTCACCGAGGAGCAGGTCATTCGCGACGTGCTTCTGCACGCCCAGCCGACACGCAAGTTCGTGACGACCGAGGAGATCGGTGCTTTGGCGGTGTTCTTATGCACGGGCGCCGGCGCCTCGATCACGGGGGCAGCGCTGCCGATCGAAGGTGGGTGGACCGCGCAATGACCATTCAAGAAACCGAGCGGCCGCGTTCCGCCGCGCGCTCCAAACCGAACCGCAAGCCTGTCAACATTGCCCTGCAGGGCGGCGGCGCGCACGGGGCTTTTGCCTGGGGCGTGCTCGACAAGCTCATGGAGGACGGGCGCCTCGACATCGAGGCGTTGAGCGCAACAAGTGCCGGCGCCATGAACGCCGTTGTCATGGCCTACGGCGTGTCGATTGGCGGAATGGCGGGGGCCCGCGAGAAGCTCAACGAGTTCTGGACCGAAATCTCGCATGCCGGCGAGCTCTACAGCCCGGTGCGCACGCTGCCCTGGGAGAAGTGGCTGCAGGCCTACGGGTTCCAATCGGAGTTCTCGCCCACCTATCATGCCTTCCAGGCGCTGACCCATCTGTTCTCGCCCTATCAGCTCAATCCCTTCAACTTCAATCCGCTCAAGGATGTGCTCTTGCGGGTCGTTGACTTCGAGAAGCTGGCACAATGCAACAAGGCAACGCGCATCTTCTTGAGCGCCACCAACGTGCGCACCGGCAAAATCCGTGTCTTCCACAACGAGGAGTTGACCGTCGACGTGGTGATGGCCTCGGCCTGTCTGCCTTACGTGTTCCAGGCGGTCGAAATCGAGGGTGAGGCCTACTGGGACGGCGGGTTCATGGGCAATCCCGCGATTTTTCCGCTGATCTACCATGGCGCGTCGAAGGACGTGATCATCGTTCACATCAATCCCATCGAGCGCAACAAGCTGCCCAAGACGGCGCCGGAGATCTTCGACCGCATGAACGAGATCAGCTTCAACTCCTCCTTGATGCGCGAGATGCGCGCGGTGGAGTTCGTAACCCGGCTCATCGACGATGGGGCCCTTGACGGCGAGAAATATCACCGCATGCTCATCCACTCGATCCGCGATGACGCCGAGATGGCCCAGCTCGGCGTTGCCACCAAGCTCAATCCCGACTGGAACTTTCTCTGCCGTTTGCGGGACGCGGGACGCCGGAGGGCGCAAGAATGGCTGGACAAGAACTTCGACCGGGTCGGTCAGGATTCGAGCGTCGATCTGGCCGAGATTTTTCTCTGACGGCGATCGCTGCGCCTCTGCAGGCGCTTGTCCCGAGGCTCGCGGCCCTGCCCGCAGGGCTGGCGGCCTTGTTCCGCGCGCCCGAGTCGACTGAGCACCTGCCGGCCCGCGTGATCGATCTCTTGCACGCCCAGGACCGCGCCGCCGAGCGTTTGATCATCTACGTGCAGCTTTCGCTCGCCGCGGCCCTCACCATACTCTACGTGCTCGCCCCGCGCCCCGCCGACGCGCCGATGACCATGCTGGCGCCGGTGCCGATCGCGCTCGCCGCCTACACGCTGTTCGCCGTCGTTCGGCTCGCCATGTCGCAGCGCGGACCTTTGCCCGGATGGTTCGTCATCCCCTCCATCGTCGCCGACATGAGCCTGCTGCTGGGGCTCATATGGTCGTTCCACATGCAGTACGGGGAGCCGCCGGCCTTCTCCCTCAAGGTCCCCTCGATCCTTTACCTGTTCGTCTTCATCGCGCTGAGGGCGCTGCGCTTCGATCATCGCTACGTGCTTGCCGCCGGGCTTACGGCGGCGATTGGCTGGACGCTTTTGACGGTTGGGGCGGTCGCGGAGTCGCCGGACGGTGCCGTCACCCGCAACTTCGTCGCCTACATCACGGGAAACCGCATCCTGATCGGCGCCGAGGTCGACAAGATCGTCGCCATCCTGCTGGTCACCGCGGTGCTCACCTTGAGTGCGCGGCGCGCGCAGAAGACGCTGCTCACGGCGGTGCGCGAGGAGGCGGCCGGCCGCGAAATCAAGCGCTTTCTGTCGCAAGGGGTCGCCGACCAGATCTCCATGTCCGACGAGCTCATCGAGGCCGGCCATGCCGCCGAGCGCGAGGCCGCGATCATGATGATCGACATCCGCGGCTTCACGCCGTTCTCAACGACGGTGCCGCCCGCCGAGGTCGTGCGCATGCTGACCTCATTCCACGGCCGCATCGTGCCGATCGTTCAGGCCCACAACGGGGTCGTCGACAAGTTCCTCGGCGACGGCGTCATGGTGACGTTCGGCGCCGTCGCCCCGTCCAAGACGGCGGCCGCCGACGCACTTCACGCGCTGGACAAGATCCTCGAGGAGGCGCTCGCCTGGCAGCGGTCTCTTGAGGACCTCGGATTGCGCACCCCCCTGCATGTGAACGCCGCGGTTGCCTCGGGAACGGTCGTGTTTGCGACGCTCGGCGATTCAACCCGGCTCGAGTACACGGTCATCGGCGAAGCGGTGAACCTCGCCGCCAAGCTCGAAAAGCACAACAAGGTGGAAAAGACGCGGGCGATTTTGCCGGCCTACACCCTCCAAGAAGCGCGCGCCCAGGGCTATGCGCCGGCGGTGGAGCCCGAGCTGCGCCCACGCGCAACGGTCGCCGGCGTCACTGAGCCGCTCGATCTATGCGGCTACCCGGCATGACGGGGACGCGTCAAATAAGCCGGCGAATGTAATGGAACCCTCACCATTTCCGTATTGGCCGATAGCTGCAGGCTATCGATACCTGACACAATGGATATTTCCGCAAGGACTAAGCTCTGGGCGATCTTGGTCCTCTCAAGGCTCACCAAGCCTCATTGCAACACGGAGATACGTCCCATGTTTAAACCTCGCTCAGACCTAGCCACGTTCTTTACGGCGCTGACCGTTGCCGGCGCGCTGGCGGGTCTTGTCGTGTTCGGCGCAACTGCGGCCAACGCCGGATGCCCCTCCGACAAGGTCACCACCACCGATGGGCAGAAGGACGGCTCCAAGGGCGTCAAGAACGCAACCGACGAGCTGCTCGGCCAGATCGACATGTCCAAGGAGCAGGTCAAGGTTCCCGGCCGTCTGTTCCGCTTCCGCCGCCTGGTGATCGAGCCCGGCGGCGAGGTGCCCTGGCACAACCACGGCGACCGGCCGGCGCTCATTTACGTCATCTCCGGCACCATCACCGAATACTCGAGCCACTGCAAAGTGCCGATCGTGCACAAAGCGGGCGACCTGTCTCTGGAGTCGGGCGGGCTGTCCCATTGGTGGAAGAATTTCTCCAAGGAGCCGGTCGTGGTGGTCGCGGCCGACCTCGCCAGGAACCCTAAGGACGGCGGTATGTGAGGGCGCGTCGGCGTCTTGCGAGAAGGAGGGCGCTGCGACGTCGATGCTGGGCGTCGGGCGCTCGCTTGTCCGCTAAGGAAGGGTGAGGGAGGGGACCGGGCATGGATCATGCGGGCACAACCGCAGAAACCCTGATGCAGCGCTCGCGCACCGGCGCCTTTCGCCGCTCTGTGGTCATTGCGCTGACGGCATTTTTCACCCTCGTCGATCTGTTCGCGACCCAGGCGATCCTGCCCTCGTTGACCAAGCACTACGGCGTGTCGCCGGCCGCCATGGGCCTCGCCGTCAATGCCAGCACCTTGGGCATGGCGATCGCCGGCCTCGCCATGGCGTTCGTGAGCCATCGCATCGAGCGGCGCTTGGGGATTCTCGTGAGCCTGTGCCTGCTCGCGGTGCCCACCTGCCTGCTGGCGACCGCCCCAGGCCTGGCAACCTTCGCCGCCCTGCGTATCGCCCAGGGCATCTTTATGGCGACCGCATTCAGTCTGACGCTCGCCTACCTCGGCGAGCGCTGCAGCGAGACTGAAGCGGCAGGCGCCTTCGCCGCCTACATCACCGGCAACGTCGCCAGCAATCTCGTCGGCCGCTTTATCGCCGCGGAGGTCGTGAACGCCGCCGGGCTGGCGGCAAACTTCCACGTCTTCGCCATTCTCAACCTGCTGGGCGCCGTGCTCGTCTATTTCACCGTCGACAAGGTGCCGCGCATGAAGGCCGAGGGAGCATCCGAGGCGCCGCCGATGCTCGCCTGGCGCGAGCACCTCAAGAATCCGGCGCTGCGCGCCGACTTCGGCGTCGGCTTCTGCATTCTCTTCGCCTTCATCGGCACCTTCACCTACGTCAACTTTGTGCTGATGCGCCCGCCGCTCGAGGTCGGCATGATGGGGATCGGCTTCATCTATCTCGTGTTTCTCCCCTCGATCATCACGACGCCGCTTGCCGGCAGCGCCGTGCAGAGATACGGCACGCAGGCGACCATTTTGGGCTCGCTCGCCCTCGCCGGCGTCGGCCTTCCGCTATTGGTCCTGCCGAGCCTCCCAGGCGTACTGCTCGGCATGGTCCTCGTCGGGGTCGGGACGTTTTTCGCGCAAGCCGCCGCCACCGGCTTCGTCAGCCGGGCGGCAACGACCGACCGCGGCTCCGCCAGCGGCATGTATCTCGCTTTTTATTTCATGGGCGGGCTCGTTGGCAGCGCGGTTCTCGGGCTTGTGTTCGATCGCTTGGGCTGGGTGGCCTGCGTTGCGGGAATTGGCCTTTCCCTCGCCGTCGCGGCCGCGCTCAGCTTGAGGCTGCAAGTTTCTCCACCCGCGCGCCAGACTGAGGCGTAGGCCATTAGAACGCCATTTATTCAATTTGCGGGCCGGCGTTTCCGGGATTCCTAAAGTTCATCAACAAGATGCCTCTGTTCGGAGCGTCATCTTCGTTGGCCGTCAGCGCTGGCGTCAGTGGACTCATGGAACTACCGAACCTCTGATCGCCCGATAGCTTGCGGCTATCGAAATCCGATCTAATCGCTATTTCAACTCGGACCGGCGCGCCGATAGTTTCCCTGACGTACGCAGATGACGCCGCATCCAAGCGCGGCGGAGGATGCGACAAATCAACGAAGGAGTCTCAAGATGAAGAAGGTCGCAACCGCTGCGCTCGCCGCCGCTCTGCTGGCCGGCGTGACGCCGGCATTGGCCAAGACGGACTGCGATGGCGGCTACAAAAACTTTCTCGGCAAGATGACGACCTACGTCAACAAGATGAGCGGCTATGAGCTCGCAGACGCCGTGCGCAAGTCGCTCGACGCCTACAACTCTTGCACCGCCGGCGACAGCTTCTCGCCGCAGGGCGTCTGGGACCAGATCCTGGCCGACATGCAGGCGAAGTCGCAAAAGGGCTGAGTCCTAAAGCCCTAGCCATCGACAGGCCCCTCGGGCGATGGCCTGAGGGGCCTGCGTTGCCGGAGACCTGCAATGCGAGCAGCGACTGCAAAGATTGTAGGCTTTGGTCTGGCGCTGGCGCTTGGCGCCGCCGGCTTAGGCGGCTGGAATCCCTTGACGGCTGCCGGCGCAGACAAAGCCGAGCTCATCCTCTCCAAACTGCCTCCCAAGCAGAGCCCCGAGTATAAGGCGCTCACCGATGCGGCCGGCGCCACGGGCAGTGAAAGCCTTGAGATGACCGGCGCCGAAATGTGGTCGGTATCGCGTGCGCGCCTCGAGGCTTTTCTCAAGGCCGCAGCCGCATACGGCGTCAAAGTGATCCAGCTCAATGAGACATGGAACCGTGCGCTGGCGCCGATGGCCGGCAGCACCCCCATGACGTCCAAGCAAAAGGAAATGATGCACCAGTCCATGGAGTCGAAGGCGGCCATGGGCATGAGCATGATGTCCCTGCCGAGCCCCGCCGTCATGGAGTACGCACTGACCAAGGGCATGCATGGGCCCTCCGAGGGCGCACCCCCGACGCTGGTGATTCCCCTGAACGATAAGGAGACCATCACCGCGCACCGCACCGGCATCACCAAGACCGAGGACGGCTACATCTGGCGTGGGATCGTCGACGGAAGTCGCGAGCCGGTCACGCTGTTGTGGTGGCCGAGCGGGCGGCTCGCGGGCACCATCACCCACGGCGGCCACATGTTCGTTATCAAGAGCCTGGGTCACGGGATGCACGGCATGCTGGAGCTGGCGCCCGACAAGCTGCCGCCCGATCACGGGGCGGCCAGCAAGAGCATGATGCAGAAGATGAACATGCACTCAGATCCGCTCGTGCATCAGGGCGACGCCAGCATGATGCACCCGGGCGATCACCGGCCTGCAGCACCTCAGCAGCCGTCCGCGAAGAGCGAAAAGCAGGCGGGCGCACCCAAGGACGCCGAGATCACGCTCATTGTCGCCTACACCAAGAAGGCCGCGAGCCATTACGACGACATCGTCAAAGACCTGCTTGACGTGGCGGTCGCCGAAGCCAACCAGTCGTTCCGCGACAGCGGCGCCGGCAACGTCCGCGTCAAGCTGGTGCACGCCTATCAGACCGACTACGTCGAGCAGGGGAGCCACTTCGACCACGTCTACCGGTTCCGCAACAAGGGCGACGGCTACATGGACGAGATTCACGAGCTGCGCGACAAGTACGGCGCCGACGTGGCTGCGCTCGTTGTCGACGATCCGATGGGGTGCGGTCTCTCCATCCGCGTGGCGGCGGATGCGGGCGATGCCTTCACCGCCCTTCATCACGAATGCGCCGCCACCATGTACTCGCTCGCGCACGAGATTGGACACCTGATCGGCGCTCGTCACGATCGCGCTCTTGACGATACCCCGCGCCCGTTTGCGTATGGGCACGGCTTCGTGCGCGGCAAGGATTGGCGCACCATGATGAGCTACAAGGACAGCTGCGATGGCTGCGAGCGCCGCCCCGTGTGGTCCGGGCCGGAGGTTAAGGTGGACGGGGTTCCGGCCGGCGACGCCGACACCGACAACGCCAAGGTCATCCGCGAGGAGGCCGCGCGCGTCGCAAATTTCCGCCCCGCGCGCACGAGTGCTGCCGGTCAGTGAGCGCCCGCCGTCGCTCCCACCCGGACGGGATCTGCTCGTCCCGATTGAAATACACTAAAGTTCGGCGCATCTTGGGTTCGTTCCGGGCGAACATTTCGAAGTCGGACCCATTTGATGGCAGAAAAAAACTTAGCAGCTGCCTTGGAAGAGAGCACTGAGCGGTGCCGCGATATGGACGCACCGCTCGCCGATCGCCTTCAGGCACTGGCTGACGATGTGCGGGCGCTAAGCCCCGACTTCGCCGCGGTCGTGGAGGAGATGGTAAGCCGCCTCAACCGGGCAGGCGCCGGCAAGGAAGCGCCCAAACCCGGCGACGAAATGCCCGAATTCGCGCTGCCCGACCAAGCGGGCCGACTCCGCACTCTCTCCGAACTCCTTGAGAAGGGCCCACTCGTCATTACCTTCCACCGCGGGCATTGGTGTCCCTATTGCCGGATCAATGCAAGAGCGCTCGCGATGATCGAGGGCGAGGTGAGTGCTCGCGGGGCGGCATTGGTGGCCATCACGCCGGAGATCGAGAGGTTTTCCATCGAACTCATGAAGGACGCCAACGCGAGTTTTCCCGTCCTGTCTGACATCGATAATGAGTATGCGCTGCTACTCAACCTCGCATTCTATGTGGGCGACGAAAAGCGGCGCTACATGAAAGCCGCGGGCTGGGACATTGGTCCCTTCCAGGGAAGCGAGAGTTGGACACTGCCCATTCCAGCGACCTTCGTCATCGGAACCGACGGACACGTGAGGGCGCGCTTCGTCGATCCCGACTACAGGAAGCGGATGGATGTTGACGACCTGCTGGGCGCCATAGCGGCCGCCGATGAAGGCTAGCTCTGAAACACGGGGCGACGGTCACGGTTAATCCAACCTACAAGCGAGTTTGGGTGTGGGGGCAGCTTTTCGCCGTACATAAGCCAAGCGCATGTCGCCTGGCGCCTTGAGGCCCCTTCATAGCGGCGAACTATTGATTCCGAAGGCACTCGATATTGTCATTCGCGCGCGCGCTTCCGCATAAACATGCCCGGAAGCGCCAGAGCTAGCGAACGGCCATTCCAAGAAAACCTAGTACCAACCTCGAACCCTAACCTCAGGAGAACTACCATGAACGCCATCATCGTCTCCACCCTGATCGGACTTTCCATCGTTGCCATGGGGACCGTCCCCGCCAGCGCCGACACCTTTTCGGTGCATGGATTCAGCACCCACTACGGCCGCTGAGTCGACGTGATCTCATCGGCGGCCGCAGGACCGATTGGATCCTGCGGCCACCGGGAGACCGTGTTGAACGACATATCGCTTCGGGCGCGCGCCCATTCGTTCGATCACAGAGAAAAGGCCATCAGGGCAGGCTTGCCCTATAAAACAGGCTCGAAACGAGCCGCAGCGACAGCAGCAGGATTTAGCGATTGAAAAGACCAGCGTCGCTCACAGAGGCCTTCGAAGAAATCTGTAAAATGGACGCTCCGCTGAACACGCGGCTGAGTGCTTACCAAGACCGTCTTCGTGAGCTGAATTTTCCCTTTGCGGAGGCTTACGACGATTTGGTGGCGCGCCTCAAGGCCGGCGAGGTGGGCTCCACGGCCCCAGACGTCGGCGAGCGCATGCCAGCGTTCAGCTTACCGGCTCATAGCGGACGTCTCGTGAGCCTGGACGAGATTCTGCAGCCGGGCCCGGCTGTGATAAGCTTCAATCGCGGGCATTGGTGCCCTTTCTGCAAGATCGAGCTCGCGACTCTCGTCCGTCATCAAGACGAGATTGCAGCACTGGGCGCGCAACTCGTTTCGATCTTGCCGGACCGGCAGCGGTTCGTCGGGCGCTTGTCGCCCGAAATCTTGAACAGCTTCGTCATCCTTAGCGACACCGACAATGCCTATGCCCTTTCCCTTGGCCTTGTCGTGTGGCTGGGACGGAAAATCGCAACTCTCATGGAGGGGCACGGCCACCGACTCAGCGAATATCAGGGAAACGATGGCTGGTTCGTCCCATTGCCGGCGACCTTTGTTGTCGGGGCCGACGGGCGGATTGTCGCGCGTCATGTCGATCCCGAGTTTCGCCGACGCATGGAGATTACGGAAATTCTGGCCGCTCTCGAACGGAACGCCCAACATTAAGCGCAGCACATTTGCGGACGCAATCGCCCAAAGGGCCTAGGCAGGCGGCTGCGAAAGTCTAAGCTTGGATTCGACGCGCTGCGTCGGATCGATAGATGTTGGGCGGAATAGCAAATGCAGGCGCAAAGCCTACAGGAAGCGTTCCAACAGATTTGTGCGATGGAGGCACCGCTGCACGTGCGGATGGCGGCTTTTTCGTCAGCCGTACGCAAATTCGGGCTGCCGTTCGCCGAAGCCTACGATGACCTCGTCACCAGGCTGCGCTCCGGAGAGGCCGGCAGCAAGGCGCCTGGACCCGGTGATCGGATGCCGTCGTTCCTTCTGCCGGACAGCACCGGGCGCCTTCTCGACCTCAATAATCTTTTCACCGCCGGGCCGACCGTCATCAGTTTCAACAGGGGTCACTGGTGTGAGTATTGCCGCATCGAACTCACAGCATTCAGCCAGGCCATGAGCGAGATCGCTGCATGCGGCGCCAGCGTCGTATCGATCATGCCAGAAACGGAGACGTTCACGGCCAAGGCCAACGCAGACCTGAAGAATCCAATTCGAATTCTGTCGGACATCGATAATAGCTATGCGCTTAGTCTCGGCCTCGCAATCTGGCTTGGCGAACGCGTGCGTGATCTCTACCTCGCGCACGGCCTGCACTTGGAGCGCTACCAGGCCTCGTCCTCATGGTTCGTTCCGATCCCCGCCACCTTTGTTGTCGGTCGAGACGGCCGCATCTTGTCCCGCTACGTCGATCCGGATTTCCGCACCCGCATGGATGTAGAGGACATCTTGGCGGTGCTTAAAGCAGCAGCCCGTTGATCGCCTATTTCATGCCGCGCGGCGAGACCAGTCGCCGGCCCGAAGAAGCCTGATTAACGCGCTCGCAGCGGCTGAACGTTGGCGCCCGGCAACGCAATAGAGGTATACGGTGCGCGTGAGATCGAGGCCATTTATGCTGATCAGCCGCACGCGATCTGGTCGCGGTGTGCTCTCCGGCACCATTCCGATTCCGAGATTGGCTGCAACCATGGTGACGAGATCCGGCTCGGAGACGATCTTGTGTCCCACAACTGCGCGCAGCTGCCGGCTCTTGAGAAAATCCTCGAACGCGCTCGCAACCTCGCAATAGGTGCGCAGGAGCAGATGGTCGTCGACAAGCTCCGAAGCCTCTATTTGATCGCGATCGGCGAGCGGGTGCTCTGCGCTCACGGCAAGATACAGGCGCTCGGTGAAGAGCGGCCACGCGTCGAGGCGCTCCCAGTTTTCGCTCAATGGCCCTGCGACGGCAAGCTCAACCTCTCCCTTCTTTAGGAATTCGACGACTTGCTCCCGCGTGCCGCGCCGGAAGCGCAGCTCCAGGCCTTTGAGGGCCCGCATCAACTCCGTCAAGTCGGGGACCAGAAGGCCGAGGTCAACCGCCGTTGAGAGCGCCATTGACAAGGGCGCGATGGTGCCTGACTTCAGAGAAGATGCCAGTACCTTTGCCGAGGCCGCGCTGTCGTGACATTGCTGCAAAAGCGGCACCATGCGCTGGCCGAACTCGGTGAGATGCGTGAGGTTTCGCTCGCGCCGGAACAGTTCGCCGCCGAGCTCATCCTCAAGTTGCTTGATGGCGCGGGTCAGAGACGGCTGGGCGACGTGGCATTCCTCGGCCGCGCGCGTAAAGTTGAGCAACCGAGATACGGCAAGAAAATAGCGCACCTGGTGCATTTCCATCGATCAACCCTGTCCTTTTGTAAGGGCCAACGTCTGGCCATGCGAAACTAATCCGGGGCCATAGCCTCCGGCTATCAAATCCCAATCCACTTGATATTTCCGTTCCAGATGGCCGGTTGTTACGTTCCTGGCCATGGTCGAGCTGATCAAATGTTGAGCGGGCATTCGGGAGCAAATGAATAAGCCAAACAAGCCGATTGCGCCACGACTAGATCACTCAAGGTACGGGGCGCCGCGCCGGAGATGCATTCGCACCTGCTCAACGCGCCCGCAGGGTCGTGAGCCTCATGCAAAGGTTGCCATGAAAGCTTCGTAGCACATTGCCTCCAACCCCGCTGACGGCCGTCCCCCCCGCGGCTCTCAGCCCTCCGGGACCCGGGCCTCGCCGTCCTCCCCCCGTCCCCCGGCGCCGCCCGGGTCCCGACTTTTCTTCACGAGACAACGAAGACCGCCATGTGCGCTGCAGGTCCGGGCGTTTGGCCGGCCCAGTTGCAGTTTTGCCTGCCCATGGACTAATCAAACTGCTCAGCGAGCCGCCAAAGTTGGCCGTTGGGCGTTTTGCTCGGGCGATTTCCCACTTAGGCCCTTGCTATGCCCCGATAGCCTGCAGCTATCGAAACCCAATTCAATCGATATTTCAGCTCGACCTTGCGCGCCGATAGTTTCCTTGACGCACGCAGACACCGTCGCATGACGACGCGGCGGAAGCTGTGTCCAAACCTGCAAACCAAGGAGACCCAAGATGAAAAAGATCGCAACAGCCGCGCTCGCCACCGTTCTCCTCTTCGGCGTGACGCCCGCCTTCGCCAAGGAAGACTGCGATGGCGGCTACAAGAACTTCCTCAGCAAGATGTCGATCTACGTCAACAAGATGAGCGGCTATGAGCTCGCAGACTCCGTGCGCAAGTCGCTCGACGCCTACAATTCCTGCACGGCGGGCGATAACTTCTCGCCGCACGGAGTTTGGGATGGCATTTTGGCCGACATGGCTGCCAAGTCGAAGGGCTGATTCCTAGAGGTCTATCGAGTGGCCCCTCGGGCGATCCCCGGGGGGCCTAAACGTCCCCGGTGTCCTCTGTCTTCTCGTGGTGGTAAAGCGCACGAGCGCCGCCGGTCAGTGAGCGCCGGCCGGACGTGCAAGCTTGTCGAGGATGCGCGCCCAGCTGCGCGCCCCCTTTTTGAAGCTCTTGAGATTGTACTTCTCGTTGGGGCTGTGGATGCGGTCGTCGTCGAGCCCGAAGCCGACGAGCAAGCTGTCGATGCCGAGCGCGTCCTTGAACGAGGTGACGATGGGGATCGAGGCCCCGCAGCCCATCATGACCGTCGGCCGTTCCCACTCCTCTGCAAGCGCTTTGGCGGCCGCCTGCATGGCCGGCGTCGAGGTGGGAAACGAGATGGCGGCGCTGCCTGCCATGCCCTTGAATGCAACGCCGCAGTCCTCCGGCAGGCGCGCGCGCACAAAATCCTGCACGGCTTTCAGGACCTTATCGGGCTCCTGGCCGGCGACCAGCCGGCAGGTGATCTTTGCCGAGGCCTTCGACGGGATCACCGTCTTGGTGCCGACGCCCTGATAGCCGCCACTGATGCCGTTGAACTCAAGCGTCGGCCGTGACCACAGCTGCTCGAGCACGGTGCACGTTGCCTCGCCCGCCGGCTTGGCGAGCCCGATGTCGGCGAGGAAGGTCTCGGCATTAAAGCCGAGCGCGCGCCACTGCGCGACCTGATCGGGTGCCGGCGCTTTAACGCCGTCGTAGAACCCGGGAATGCTGATGCGGCCCTTGTCGTCGTGCATGGCGGCAAGCACATGCACGAGCGCGCGGATCGGGTTCATCGCCGGCCCGCCGTAGATGCCCGAATGCAGATCGCGGGAGGGTCCCGTCACCACCACCTCGATCGCGGCCAGCCCGCGCAGCATGGTGGTGATCGCCGGCGTATCCTTGTCCCACTGCCCGGTATCGCACACCAGCACCAAGTCGGCCTTGAGCTCCTGCCCGTGCTCGTCGAGGAACCCTGGCAGCGAGGGCGAGCCGCACTCCTCCTCGCCTTCGATCAGCACGGAGACCGGGAGCGGCAGCTTGCCCGCCACGGCCTTCCAGGCGCGCGCAGCCTCCAGGAAGGTCATAAGCTGGCCCTTGTCGTCCTCGGCCCCGCGCGCCACGATGACCTGACCGTTGACGGGATTGGTGGCAAGGCGCGGCTCGAACGGCGCCGAGGTCCACAGATCGATCGGGTCGGGCGGCTGGACGTCATAGTGTCCGTAGAAAAGCACGTGCGGCGTACCCGCCGCGGCCTTGGCCTCATCGTGGGCGACGACCATGGGGTGTCCGCTCGTCGGCGCCACGCGCGCATCGAACCCGATGTCACTCAGCTCAGCGGCACACCATTCGGCGGCGGCTTGGCAATTGGCCTTGTAGGCGGGATCGGTCGAGACACTCTCGATGCGCAACAGCTTGAAGAGGCGGGCAAGCGCGGCGTCGCTGGTCTCATCCAGGGTCGTCAGCACTTGGTTCAGCAGTTCGCTCATAAATTGGTCTCCACGACCCCGATCCCGCGCAACAGTGCGGCAAGCAGGTGTCTGCGTCAAAGGCGTGCGAGCGGAACGTGAAGAATGATCGACCGTTACCATCCGGCGGCGTTCGGCCGCATCTTTCGAGCAAGGCAAGGGGCTGCTATGGCAATGGACAGCGGCGGACGACCAATCGGCAGCGATAGCCTGCTCGTGTGGAGCATGACAGATGGCTGAGCGATCAGCGCATAACGAGCCGAAATGGGTCTATGTCTTTGCCGCGGGCTACGTCGATGGTCGCGCCAGCATGACGGAGCTGTTGGGGGGCAAGGGCGCCAATCTCGCGGAGATGGCCAGCCTCGGCCTTGCCGTTCCGCCCGGCTTCACCATCACCACGGACGTCTGCGATGCCTACTATTCGCGCGGGCGCAAGCTGCCGGAGGGACTCAAGCCACAGGTCGAGAAGGCGCTGCAACTCGTCGGCGAGGACGTCGGCGCCACGTTCGGTGACGTCAACCGGCCCCTGCTCGTGTCGGTGCGCTCGGGCGCGCGCGCCTCGATGCCCGGCATGATGGATACGATCCTCAACCTCGGCCTCAACGACGAGACGGTGGAAGCGCTCGCCACGCGCTCGCGCGACCGCCGCTTCGCCTACGACAGCTATCGCCGCTTCATCCAGATGTATGCGGATGTTGTTCTCGGCGTTGACCACGGCGTGTTCGAGGACTTGCTTGAGAACTTCAAGAATTTGGGAGGGCTGACGAGCGACACCGAGCTCTCCGCCGACGACTGGGCCGAGATCATCGAGGAATACAAGAAGGCGATCGAAAACGAGCTCGGCAAGCCCTTTCCCCAAGATACGAGCGAGCAGCTCTACGGGGCGATCGCGGCGGTATTCGGCTCCTGGCAGAACGCGCGCGCCAAGACGTACCGACGTCTGCACGATATTCCCGACGCCTGGGGCACGGCCGTCAACGTTCAGGCCATGGTGTTTGGCAATCTGGGGGAGACGAGCGCGACCGGGGTCGCCTTCACGCGCAATCCCTCCACCGGGGCCAACGAGATTTACGGCGAGTTTCTGTTGAACGCTCAAGGTGAGGACGTGGTCGCAGGGACCCGTACCCCGCAGCCGCTCACCGAGAGGGCGCGGTTGGACGCCGCCGGCGGGCCGCCCTCGCTTGAGACGCTGATGCCGGAGGTCTTCCGCGACCTGATCTCGGTGTTCCAGCGGCTCGAGGCCCACTATCGCGAGATGCAGGACGTGGAGTTCACCATCGAGAACGGGAAGCTGTGGATCCTGCAGACGCGCTCGGGCAAGCGTACGGCAGAAGCCGCCATGCGCATCGCCGTGGACCTCGCCGAGGACGGGGTGATCTCTGAGCGCGATGCCGTGATGCGCGTCGATCCCGCTTCGCTCGATCAGCTCCTGCACCCCACCCTCGATCCCGAAGCGAAAAAGGACGTCATCGCCACCGGTCTGCCGGCATCGCCCGGCGCTGCGGCGGGCGAGATCGTGTTCACCGCCGATGAGGCCGAGATTGAGCGCGCGCGCGGCCGCGAGGTGATCCTGGTGCGCCTTGAGACCAGCCCGGAGGACATTCACGGGATGCACGCGGCGGTGGGCATCCTAACCGCCCGCGGAGGGATGACCAGTCACGCGGCCGTCGTCGCCCGCGGCATGGGGCGCCCGTGCGTGTCAGGTGCCGGCGCGCTGCGCATCGACGCCAAGGCCGGGACGATGCAGGCGGGATCACGGATGTTTCACAAGGGTGACGTGATCACCATCGACGGAGGTACCGGGCAGGTCCTCAGCGGGCGCGCCAAGATGCGCGAGCCGCAGTTGTCGGGCGCCTTTGCAACGCTGATGCAATGGGCCGATGCGGCGCGGCGCCTGGGCGTGCGGGCGAACGCCGATACGCCGGTAGACGCCAAGCAGGCCCGCGACTTCGGCGCCGAGGGCATCGGCCTGTGCCGGACCGAGCACATGTTCTTCGAGCCCGAGCGCATCCTTGCCGTGCGCCACATGATCCTCGCCGATGATGAGGCCGGACGGCGCCGGGCGCTGGAAAAGCTTTTGCCCATGCAGCGCGCCGATTTCGAGAAGCTGTTTGAGATCATGGCCGGACTCCCGGTGACGATCCGCCTGCTCGACCCGCCGCTGCACGAGTTCTTGCCGCACGACGAGCGCGAGGTCGCCGCCGTCGCCGCCGAGCTTGGCGTTGACCCAGACAAGCTGAAAGCGCGCATCAGCGGATTGGCTGAATTCAACCCCATGCTGGGATTCCGCGGATGCCGGCTGGGCATTCGCTATCCCGAGATCCCGGAGATGCAGGCCCGTGCCGCCTTCGAGGCGGCGCTCGGGACTGCCAAAAAAGGCATAAAACCCGTCAAGCTCGAGATCATGGTGCCGCTTGTCGCCTACCGCGGCGAGTTCGATATCGTGAGAGAGGTGATCGTCAAGGCGGCCGAGACGGTCGAGACGGAAATGGGGGGCAAGCTCGACTACGCGATCGGCACGATGATCGAATTGCCGCGGGCGGCGTTGCGCGCCGGCGAGATTGCGCAGGGAGAGGAGGGGGCCGACTTTTTCTCGTTCGGCACCAACGACCTGACCCAGACCGCGCTGGGGCTCAGCCGCGACGACGCCGCGCCGATACTGGAAACCTACGCGGTGAAGAAGATCTTCAGGGTCGATCCCTTCGTGTCGCTCGACGTCGCCGGCGTGGGTGAGCTTGTGCGTCTGGGAACGGAGCGCGGCCGCGCCGCCAAGCCGGCCCTCAAGGTCGGCATCTGCGGGGAGCACGGCGGCGAGGCGAAGTCGGTGGCGTTTTTCGAGGAGGTTAAGCTCGACTACGTGTCGTGCTCTCCTTATCGCGTGCCGGTCGCCCGGCTCGCCGCCGCCCAGGCGGCCATTCGTTGCAAAGACGGGACGCGCGCGGCCACGAGCACGACCACGGATTAAACCGGCCTGCGCCGACGGTCTTGGCGCCGGTCAATACCAGCCGCCGCGCCGCTCCTGCTCATCGAGCGAGGGCTGGCGCGGACGCTCACCTTGTCGACGCGGCAGCATGACCAGGAACAATACGAGCGGTGGCACCACGAAGCACCACGAGATCCAGAAGGAGTAGTCGCGGTTCTTCAAACCCGCGAGCACGGCGGCAATCAGCGCCGAGCCGAGGGCGACAAGGCCCCAGATGACGATCCCGCGCACAAGATCCATGGGTGCTGTTCCTTAGTAGAGGCGTGCTCAACGTCCAATGGGCAGGCAACTGTGGCGAAATCAAGCGTGCTGGCGCTGCTCCGTCCTTAATCGCCCGCTTTGAAGTCGAAACCGACGTCAAGATTAGGCGCCGAATGCGTCAGGGCGCCGACGGAGATCAGGTCGACGCCGGTTTCGGCGATCTGCCGTACGGTCTGGAGGGTTACGCCGCCAGAGGCCTCGGTAACGGCGCGGCCGGCGACTTTTTCCACGGCTTCTGCGAGCATGCCCGGGGGCATATTGTCGAGCAGCACCGCGTCGGGGGCGTGTGCGAGCGCCTCCTCGAGCTCGGCAAGCGTCGTGACCTCGATTTCGATCTTTACCATGTGTCCAGCGCGGGCGCGCGCCCGCTTCATGGCCGGTCCGATTCCGCCCGCCGCCACGATGTGATTGTCCTTAACGAGGATGGCATCGTAGAGCCCGAAGCGGTGGTTGACCCCGCCGCCGGCCCGCACCGCGAGCTTCTCCAAAGCGCGCAGGCCCGGCGTCGTCTTGCGCGTGTCGATGATGCGCGCGCGCGTGCCCCTGACCAACGCGACGTAGCGATGGGTCAGCGTCGCGATCCCACTCATGTGGCCGAGAAAATTCATGGCGACCCGCTCTGCCGTCAGCAGAGCGCGCGCGTTTCCAGCAACGCGCGCGATGGCGGCCCCCGCCCCGACGTGTCCCCCGTCGGGAACGAGGACATCGATCGAGACGCCGGGATCGAGTGCCTTGAAGGCCGTCTCCACCAGCTGGAGCCCAGCGACCACCCCGTTTTGGCGCGCGCCGACACGGCCTGAGGCGCGGGCCGTGCGCGGTATCGTTGCTTCTGTCGTGATGTCGCCGGCAAGCCCCAGATCCTCGGCGAGCGCAGTTGCCAGCGCCGTATCGACCAGCGGCTGGGGAAGGCGCAGATCGGGCAGCGGCGCGCTCATCGGCAGGCTCCCGCCTGCGCCGGCTCCGGGAGCGCGCCGATATGGTCGAGATCGGCAAGGGTAAGAAAGCTGCGCGTTGCAAGCTCCGGATCGGTATCGGGGAAATCGCTGCGATCGTGCGCGCCCCGGCTTTCTTCGCGCAAAAGGGCACTGCCGGCGATGAACCGAGCCGCGAGCGCCATGTTGGCGAGCACGCGGTCCGCATCGGCATGGGCCTCGATCTCCTGCAGGATTCCGATGGCCTTGGTGAGCCCCGCCGCATCGCGCTCGACACCGACGTGCTCGCTCATTACGCGCCGCAGCCGCGCGATCATCGCCGCCCGGTCGGTGCTGACGTTCTTAAGCGGCGCTGTGACACACTCTATCTCGACCGTCGGCGCGCGGCGCGTATTGCGATCGAGACTGCGGATGTCTTTGGCGGCGCGGGCGGCGAAGACGACCGCCTCGAGCAGCGAATTAGAGGCGAGCCGGTTGGCCCCGTGCAGGCCGGTCGCGGCGACCTCACCGATGGCCCACAGCCCGGACACGCTGGTGCGGGCCCGTTCGTCGGTGGCGATGCCGCCCATGTGGTAGTGCGCGGCTGGCGCGACGGGGATGAGCTGGGTTGCGGGGTCGATGCCGGCGGTGCGGCAATGAGAATAGACCGTCGGGAACGCCTGCGCGAAGCGCGCGCCGATCGCCGTGCGACAATCGAGAAAAGCGCCGCGCCCCGCCGCGATCTCGGCGAATACCCCGCGCGCGACGATGTCGCGCGGGCTGAGCTCCGCTCTGGCGTCGATGCGGGTCATGAAGCGCTCGCCCCGGCGGTTGACGAGTATGGCGCCCTCGCCCCGCAGCGCCTCCGTGGCGAGCGGCGCGGGGTCGGAGCCAACGTCGATTGCGGTCGGGTGGAACTGCACGAACTCCGCGTCGCCGATGACGGCGCCGGCGCGGGCAGCCATCGCGATCGCCTCTCCGCGTGCGTAAGGGGGATTGGTGGTGACGGAGAAAAGCGCGCCGACGCCTCCGGTCGCCAGCACGACGGCGCACGCCGGGAAGAACTCATAAGAGCCGTTGCCGAACGCGGCCGGGCGCACAAGCCGCACGCCGGCGACCCGGCCGTCTACGGTGATGAACTCGTCGGCCTCGTACCCGTCGATGACGCGGATGGACGGCGTTGCGCGCACCTTGGCGATCAGCGCCTGCATGATGGCGGCGCCGGTCCGGTCGCCGGAGACGCGCACGACGCGCCGGCGGGAATGAGCGGCCTCCTGGCTCAGCAAAAAGCGCCCCTGCGCATCGCGCTCGAAGGGAACGCCGTAGGCGAGCAGGTCGGCGATGCGCTCCGGTCCCTCCTGGGTGACGAGGTGGGCAATCCTCTCATCAACGATGCCCGCGCCCGCCGCGATGGTGTCGGCGGCGTGCCGGGCAGGGCTGTCATCGGGACCGACGGCCGCGGCGATGCCGGCCTGCGCCCAGCCGGACGAGGCGCCGTGGCCGAGCGGGGCCGCGGCCAATACGGTCACGTGCATGGGGGCAAGCTTCAGCGCCGTGAAGAGGCCCGCAAGTCCCGCGCCGACGATGACGACATCGCCTTGCGCGCCGAGCTTGTCCTCGGAAGCGGTCCGGAACCTTGCGGAGGGCGAGCGTTCGAGGTGCGAAGCCATAGGGACGGATGCTCGGGAGGGCCGACCGCCGCGATCGGACGCGGCCTCAGTTCGTCAGGTTGATCATGCGCTCGACCGCGCGCCGCGCCTTCTCGGCGACGGTCGGGTCGATGGTGACCTCATAGCGCATGTCGCGCAGCGCCTCGTAGATGTTCTCCAAACTGATGCGCTTCATGTGCGGGCACAGGAAGCACGGGCGGATGAACTCCACGTCGGGCGTTTCGGCGGACACGTTGGAGGCCATCGAGCACTCCGTGATGAGTGCCACCTTGCTCGGGTGATTGGTCTTCACCCAATTGATCATGGCCGACGTCGAGCCGGTGAAATCGGCCACGTCGAGGACCTCGGGCGGGCACTCGGGGTGCGCAATGATCTTCGTGCCCGGATCGGCGGCGCGGATGTCGGCGATGTCCTTGGCGGTGAAGCGCTCGTGCACCTCGCAATGGCCCTTCCAGGCGAGGATCTCGACCTTGGTTTGCGTCTGCACGTACTTGGCAAGATATTCGTCGGGGATCAGCAGAACCCGCGGGGTCCCGAGACTCTCCACCACCTTCACCGCATTCGACGAGGTGCAGCAGATATCGCACTCCGCTTTAACCGCGGCCGAGGTGTTGACGTAGGTGACGATCGGCACGCCGGGATAGACCTCGCGCAGCATACGCACGTCCTCTGCCGTGATCGAGGCGGCAAGGGAGCAACCGGCCTCCAGATCCGGGATCAGCACGGTCTTGTCGGGATTCAAGAGTTTGGAGGTCTCGGCCATGAAGTGCACGCCGGCCTGGACGATGACGTCGGCTTGCGTGCGCGCCGCCTCCTTGGCGAGCTGCAGAGAGTCGCCGCGGAAGTCGCCCACGCAGTGGAAGATTTCCGGCGTCATGTAGTTGTGCGCGAGCACGACGGCGTTGCGCACCTTTTTCAGCTCGTTGATGGCCTTGATGAGCGGGGCGTAGTACGGCCACTCCATGGGCGTGACGACGTGCTTCACGCGCGCATAGAGCGGCGCCATCTCGGCGGCCAGCTCGGGCGTAAATGCCGGCACGGGCAACGAGCATTTCGTTGTGTGCGGCGTGTCCGGGCGACGCGGGGTTTCCGACGCGCGGGCTTCGAGATTGTGCATCGCGTACTCCTCGTGTCGAGCTATGCTCAATCTGAGCATTTCTAGCCCATCAAACGAGCCGGCCTCGGGCCGGTTGGTTGTTATATAATACTCATTTTGAGCATTCCAAGATGCGGCTTACGATACGGCATATCGATGCCGCTGGCCAGTCAGCAAAACGTCCGACTTGCCAGTTAGGTTCGCAAACACTTTCCG
>Ga0315553_10000957_pt1 | contig 24755 bp, 21 predicted proteins | sample SalMarSW160140MG_FD_203099 | JGI IMG/M metagenome (GOLD analysis project Ga0315553, IMG submission 203099) | Salt marsh sediment microbial communities from the Plum Island Ecosystem LTER, Massachusetts, United States - Salt Marsh Sediment SW1601-40 ... | reverse complement strand
TCTGTTCAGTTGTTCTGTGGGTTCCAATAATACATAATGATTTGACTGATTTATTAGATTAGATGAATAAATCAAAGATTGTACGGTGTGAATCGATTGCTCAATATTACCAAGAAGCTCCAAAGCCTTACTTACTGAATCTGGAATCGTTCCAGGTTCAGAAGTTGCACTACTAATTATTCTCTTGATGGCTCCAAGTGCTCTATTCTCAGTAACTTCTATCGAAATGGAATCAAGCGCTATGGCTGAGAGTAAAATTGATTCGGTCTCTGCAACCTGTACAATCCAGAATGGTAAGGCGATAAATGCCAATCCAGTTATTTTTTTGTTCTCTCTCATTGATTCTGCAAGTCCGAATCCAAGAGCTAATGACGTTTCGGGATTTTCCGATTGGTAATCCTCCCCTTTCTTTTGATATAGAAACTTTAATGCTAATTGCCTAACCATTTTACTAACCTCATATTGAGAAGATGATACTTCTAATTATCTTTTGTCAAGATTGAATTTATCCTTGTTAAAGAATTTTCACAAGAGTGTTGACAATATTGTAGCATAATTCTGGGTGGTTAACACAGAATGTTTCTGTATATACAGTATTGGTTGTAACAATTCTACCTTTGCTCTTTTCCACCAGTCTTTTGAGAAGATCCTCTCCTCTTTCCACTAGTGGAATAACATGTGCAACTGCCATTGCTATCTCTCTGGCTCCTAACCCGTTCAATCGGTCTGAAGCTTCAAGAAGAGTACTACCGCTTTTTGTGAGGTCATCAACGATTATTACACATTGATTACTGACATCAAGGTCTCCTTTAAGATGCACATGATATGAATCATCTCGTGATTTGCCAAATCCCTTAACTGCGAATCTCTCTTGACCCCCTTCATCTGGCGTGACCACAGTATATTCATCGAATTTGCAGGAAATAGCACTAAATTCGATCAAGTCGGGAATTACATCTATCTCCTCATATATTTCCTTCTCGCGTAAGCTTTGAACCCATGGTAAACTTGGAGACGCATGAGGATTAATCACCCAAACTTTGTTGGATGCCTCAGCAATCATCTCTGTTGCCCACCTAGCAGAAACTGCTTCTCCAGTGAGAAATGCTTTATCTTGAAGAGCAAATGGTTGAAACGTAAGAACAACTTCAACTCTAGCGGCTGGCGCTATTGGTACGGATTTGTACTCTTTATGTCCTATCGGAACTACTTTTACCGGTCTTTTTAGAATGCTTAGAAGAAGAAGAAGTTCAATCACTCGATCCGATGTACTATAGAACTCTGTTTCAGATGGACACGAGCCCGTACAACTTTGTATAACGATTACTCTTCTATCAGACAGTTCCTCAATCTTCTGGATTCTAGCATAAATATCAGCATTTGGAAAGAATCTTCTAAGATCATAATTCAATCCTGAAGAGTATACCCGATAACCTAGTTCCTCATATCTAGTTCGAAGATGTTCTGCACCACTTGCAAGAACCACGTCATAATCCTTCATGACTGTTCGTGACTTCTCGCATACGCAGCTCCTTTTGAGACTTGCGCCTTCTAAATCATCTCCGGTTCTTGCTGTCCAACGTAACGACTGGCTTTTCGTTTATCGTATCCAACCTTTGAGGGGCTACTTAATGGAACAAACATAATCTGGACTATACGCATCCCTGGATACAGAAGAACTGGTGCAAGATTCTCACAATAAATCTCAAGGGTGAGACGGCCTGGTTTTTCAGAGCCCGTTCCTGGATTAACTAAGCCCGCAGCATGCACGATGATACCCAATCTTGCCACACTTGAACGCCCCTCCAAAAGTGCTGCATACTTGGAACTGATTGCTATAGATTCCCTCGTTTGTCCCAATATGAACTGACCGGGCAATATCATGAAAGGTTCTCCTTTTGTATCAAGAAGGCGTGTACCCGAGGATACATCCATCTGAGATTTGATATCCACAGGTGGTCCGGGATCATACACTCGAAAAACACAATCAAGAGTGAGGTCAATACTACATGGACCCAATGAGGTTTCATCATAAGGGTCAATCAAAATTTCTTTATTTTCTATGGCTTTCTCGATATCAACATCAGAGAGCATCATTGTATAGTCCTCCTAGGTTTACTTTATTACGTCATACTACAACATAAAATGGTTGTCGCATATATCTTTCATGCCACCACGAGGTAGTGAAATCCTTGAGCCTGACAGCTCGTGATATAATTCATAAACTTGCAGAATCTACATCACACTCTTATAGCGAAATAGCTGCTAGAGTAAATCAGTTAATGGTTGAGGGAATTAGTCTATCTGATGCAATCAAATCTATTGCTAATTCTGAAAACCTTGATACACAAGATTATCTAATATCTTCTGAGAGCATAGTTGAGGAAGCACGTACTATTCTGATGGAGGACTACACCCAAACTCTTATGATTTCAGCAGTAATGGCTCAAATGGTCGAATCGGAAGGAAACGAACGACTACCTGTTCCCGCCTTCTTTGCTTTCATGGAAATTCTCTCTATGGTCGACGACGCTCCAAAAGACCAAAAATCAGAAACCTCTGATGAGATTGATAAATACACAACCAGAATGATTGAATTGATGACTACTCTTGTTTCCGTTATCTGTAGTTGGTCAACTACTGGAATCACAGGAATAGCCAAAAATTGTCCGAAAGAATTACGTGAAATTGCTCAGCAAATCCATTGGAAAACAAAAATGTTTCAGAGTGGTATATGGAGTTGCATTTCTTGTGGGAGTATGGTTGATATCAAAGAAACGAAGGCACTCCTATGCAAAGATTGCGATTTCGCTTTATCTGATGAACTATCGCGACTTCATCCATCTTCTAGCGAACGCGAAAGGATTGGTTACGGACAAACTAAAGATGTCGATGAATAGATATTAAATTTCGAGGTCTAATCCTGAATTCAGCATCTCTCTTAAGGAAATAACATCTTCCTGCGTAACTGTAACATCATCGATTTGGAATATTGCAGTTCCACCATCTACACTCTCTAAAAAGAGGATAACTGCATCGAGTCCTGCTGCATTTCCAATACTAAGAAGTGGTCCCGTAAGTCCATCATAGAAATCAGATCTACCCATTGGAATTCCCATTCGATTCAGGAGCCTCTCCCCTTTCTTTGATAATATCTGTCCACAAGTTGGTGCATCGTGGCTCATTGCTGCAATGATGAACCGAGATGGAACATTCCCCCGCAAATAAAAAAGCATGTCTGTTACCCATTCAAATTCTCGAATAATCACATCACCAAAAACAATCATTAGGTCATCATTTATCATTCCTTGGACTGGTACTACCGGAGGTTTGAGTTGTACCGGATATTTATTCCATGACGAGAATGAAGGTGAATTAAAAATCAAAACTGATTCAAAATGTCTTTGTTCATAGAGATGACGACACAAAGATTGGCCAAGAGGATTTAAACCTAAAATCACCGTGCAATTTTCATCAATCTTTCTTTTCTGGTATACCTCTAATATTGGAGATATCCACTCCTGCTTGAATTCAACCATTATCCTCGCCTCATGAGTGTTGACTATACCAATGTATTATGATATCTGCAGGTTACGGTTTTAATTTAATAGGTTCTATAGAAGTAAAGAATGACCGATATACTGAACACTATGTGTGTCAAATTTATCCTGATTCCGTAATAATTTCATGACATGATCAATTAATCCCCATCCGATTAATTTATGTAGAAGCCATGGTGGGAGCGGCTTGCTTAAACATCATGGTGAGTGAGGTTCATTGGATAGTTATATCGAAAGTGTCTTAGAAAAGGTCAAGGCGAAAGACCCTCAGCAGAAGGTCTTTCATCAGGCCGTTGAAGAAGTGCTGGAAACTTTAGAGCCTGCCATTCAGAAATTTCCCAAGTACAAAGAACATGCTATTCTTGAAAGGATTACAGAGCCTGAGAGAATCATCCAATTCAGAGTGCCATGGGTAGATGATGAAGGAAAGGTCCACGTGAATAGAGGATTCAGAGTTCAATTCAACTCAGCCATTGGTCCTTACAAAGGTGGTCTCAGATTCCATCCTACAGTTACTCAAGGTATGCTGAAATTCTTAGGGTTTGAGCAGATTTTCAAGAACAGCCTTACAGGTCTACCCATGGGTGGTGGTAAGGGTGGTTCTGATTTTGATCCTAAAGGTAAGTCTGATAGTGAGGTTAGAAACTTCTGTCACAGTTTCATGCTTGAATTATATCGGCATGTTGGTCAGTTCATTGATGTCCCAGCAGGTGATATCGGAGTTGGTGGTCGTGAAATTGGTTACCTCTATGGTATGTATAGAAAGGTGACTAATAATCATGGAACCTGTGTACTTACAGGTAAAGGTCCAACATATGGTGGATCACTGATTCGTCCGGAGGCAACAGGCTATGGCTGTGTATATTTCACTTCAGAGATGTTAAAAACTCGAGGTGAAGAGTTTAAAGGAAAGACTGTTGTTGTTTCTGGTTCCGGAAATGTTGCACAATATGCAGTTGAGAAATGCATTGATTTAGGTGCAAAGGTTATCGCCCTCAGTGATTCGAGCGGCTGGATTCATGACCCTGATGGTATTGATAGAGATAAGCTAGCTTGGATTATGGATTTGAAAAACGTTCGTAGAGGTCGTATCAAGGAATATGGCGAACACTTTGGTGTAGACTATACCGCTGGTGGAAGTCCTTGGGGTCTAAAGTGTGATGTTGCACTTCCCGCCGCTACTCAGAACGAGGTAGATGAAAAGGAAGCACAGGCATTAGTCGACAACGGAGTCATAGCTGTTGGTGAAGGCGCAAACATGCCTTGTGTACCGAAAGCAGTTGAGATATTCCAAGAGGCTGGAGTCCTATATGGTCCTGGTAAAGCCGCCAATGCAGGCGGGGTTTCAGTATCAGGTCTCGAGATGGCTCAAAACAGTCAACGCTTCTTCTGGAGCAGTGAAGAGGTAGATAGGAAACTTCACGAGATTATGGTTAACATTCATAGTACAGCCTACAAGACAGCTGAGATGTTTGGCCAAAAAGGAAATTACCTTCTTGGTGCAAATATCGCTGGCTTTCTTAAAGTCGCTGACGCCATGATTGACCAGGGCTTTTTGGTGTAAAATTAGTTTGCAGTCCCTCTGGGGCTGCACTTTTATTTCTTATTTTTTAATAATATCTAATAATTCTGCTAGACGTCTCTTGATATCTGTTTCAAGTGTTCGAAGATCCGCGAGTTGACTGATTTGTTCCAAATGCTGCTTACGATATACCTCGTCAGAAATTTCAGTTCTTCTTCTTTGCCATTCTATTTCATCCATTTGAGCATTGATTTCTCTACGTCTCTCCATCACCAATTCAAATCCAGCTTTAAGGGACATCCATTCAACCATTGCATTACTTTTTTCTTGTTCAAGTCGCTCTTTTCTAAGTTGTTCCGATTCTATCTCCTGGAGTCTTCTATTTGCTCTTCGAATTTCTCGTTGAATTTCATATAGTCTAGCTTCAACCTCTCTCTTAAGCTGAACCATTTCTGTTGATTCCAGCCACCTGTCGCGATAGAGTTTGATATGATCCTGTTCTGAGATTGATCCTTGTTCAAGTTTGAGGTCAAGACTAGTTAATTCCACCTGTACGATTTGCAGTTTCTCTTTGATTTCTGAATAGGATTGTCTCAGAGCAACCCATTCAACACTATATTGTGAAAGAACCTCTTTGGGTTCCAAATAGTAAGGATCTTTTCTATCTGGGGCATCATTTCCATGACTCATGGTATTGTTGAGGGATATGGAGACTTATAGAGTTTTTACTCATTATTAATCCTTAAGAGGAGGCTATGTTCTGCTAAAAGTTGTGAGTATAAATGCAGATTCAGGATGAACTTCTTCCCCCTGAAAATCGAAAGCAGAAACCCGCTGATGTTCTAAGTGTTGCTTTTGGTACTGTCTTTACTGATCATATGCTATCAGTTCAATATGACCAAGGTATGTGGAGGAATGCCCGAATTCATCCATATAGACCATTGAATTTAGATCCCGCATCACTATGTCTCCATTATGGACAAGGAATATTCGAAGGTATGAAGGCATATCGTCGTGCTGAACGTATTCTTCTTTTCCGTCCAATTGAAAATTTCAAACGTTTCAATACATCTGCGATACGTATGGTTATGCCAACAATAGATGAGAATTTCGCTTTGGAGTCTCTAATGCGGTTACTGAAGATAGAACGAGATTGGGTGCCTACTTTGAAGGGAAGTTCACTTTACATTCGACCTACAATGATTGCAACAGAACCGAAGCTTGGAGTAAAACCTTCCGATGAATATCTTTACTTTGTAATCCTGAGTCCAGTTGGTCCGTATTTCAAAGAAGGTTTCAATCCTGTCAAAATCATGGTTTCGGAAAATCATGTTCGGGCAGCTGAAGGTGGCGTTGGAGCAGCAAAAACAATCGGTAACTATGCAGCTAGTTTGAAAGCAGGCACTTTGGCGACAAAAATTGGATACTCGCAGGTTCTTTGGCTTGATGCTCATGATCAGAAATATCTTGAAGAAGTAGGAACAATGAATATCTTTGTGAGGTTCGATGATGAATTAGCAACTCCTCCTTTGTCTGGCACAATCCTGCCTGGAATCACACGTGATTCAGTCATTCAGTTAACGCGAAATTGGGGTTACAACGTAAATGAGCGTAGGATTTCAATCAATGAGGTTATCGAAGGGCTTAGATCCGGAAAAGTTGAGGAGGTATTTGGTTGTGGCACAGCTGCTATTATTGCTCCAGTCGGTCATCTCTACTATCAGAATACCGAACATCTTGTTTCTGGTGGTAAAATTGGAGAATTAACTCAGAATCTATACGATGAAATAACAGGAATACAATCAGGCGAAAAGGAAGACCCCTTTGAGTGGGTCGTTGAGGTCTCCCAAGATTAGCTTATTCAATATCAAAAGCTTTGCGTTCAGCATCAGATATTGCTGGTGATTCGTTGTCTAGAGATTCCCACTCTGGTGGAGGTTCAACATGAGGCTTATCGATGTCTAGGTCTTCGAATTTTGAAACTTCAGTTTCAGAATCTTCTTCCTCATCTTCAGTATCCTCATCTCTTTCTTCAGAATCCTCTTCCTCCTCATCCTCTTCATAAGCCTCGACTTTTATCGCACCAGATTCAATTTTATCAATGAGAAGGTTGAACAATCTCTCGACTACTGCACTACTTCCTTTAGCCTCAAACTCGAGATCGCCTAATTCAAATTCTATCTCAACATAATCTTCTTTTTTATATCCCGATTCATCATCAGTCATTGTATTTACCTATATGCCTCTTAATCGCAATCCTATTAAATTCTCCATGTGTGGACATTGATTCCTAAATCCTTTTAGCATAGATGTGTATAGTGAAGAAATTGCGGACGTGCTTCTCATGACCTCACAACTCACAGTTGATTACACCAAGTGTACAGGTTGTCGGATTTGTGAATTAGCTTGCTCAGCTAAACATGAAGGAAGTTTCAGACCTAGTTATGCAAGACTTAAGATAATCAAGTACGACGATTTAGGATTAGATATACCAAACGTTTGTGGGCCATGTGAGGAGGCACCTTGCGTCGATGTATGTCCGGTCTATGCGATGCGTCGTGATCCAATAACAAAGATGACTTTTCTAGACCATGATAAGTGCATCTTGTGTAAGACCTGTGTTGGCGCTTGTGTAAATGGAGTCATCTTATTAGATACTGAGAAAATGCGGATTATCAAATGCGACCACTGTGGAGGAGACCCCGAATGTGCAAAGGTCTGCCCTACAGGTGCAATAAAGTATGGTCCCACCGCACAATCTACGATTGTAGAACGCCACCAGAAGGCAATGACCTATCTTGCGGAAATGAAGAGAGCTGCTGATACACATGAATGAGCTGGGTGTGGTATAATGAGATTTGGTGGTTATAGAGGTCGAATCCTGAGAGCAGACTTGAGCGCTGGCACGTTCAAAGCTGAATCCATCCCTGAGGACTGGATTCGAAATTATATCGGTGGTGATGGTTTTGCTGCTAGGTTACTCTATGAGGAAGTACCAGGAGGTACTGATTCGTTGAGTCCAGAAAACAAACTCATTGTGGCAACAGGTCCAATTACCGGTACATTGTGGCCGATGAGTGGACGTACAGTTTTTGTATCCAAAGCCGCTCAAACTGGTATTTGGGGTGAGAGCCACGTTGGTGGATTTGCTGGAGCTGAGTTGAAATACGCAGGATATGATATGCTCGTCCTAGAGGGAAAATCTGAGAGGCCTGTATATGTCTTGATTCAGGATTCACATCTTCAATTGGTCGACTCATCAGACTTTTCAGGCATGCACACTAATGATGTCACATCTGCAATCAAAAAGCGTCACAATGATCCTGACATTCAAGTGGCTGCTATTGGACCGGCTGGTGAGAATCAGGTAAAGTATGCCTCAGTTATAATCAACAACGCTCGTGCCGCAGGTCGTACCGGGATGGGTGCTGTATTGGGCTCAAAAAATGTCAAAGCTATTGCAATACGTGGAACCGGTGCAATAGATGTGCATGATCATGAGCGATTTGTTGAACTAGCTAAGGAGGCACACATGAGAATTCGAAGACATCCTCAAGCGCAAGAGATGGGAAAATGGGGTACATGGATTCTTACAGCAACAAAGCAAGAGATTGGAGAGTTACCTACATTCAATCATAGAACCGGTGTATTTGATGAATGGGAGAAGCTTAGCGGTGACTACATTCGCCCCCGTTATACTATATCTGACCGTGCTTGTTTCGGTTGTAGTTTGGGATGCAAAAAGGTAAATTATATTCCACATGGCCCTTACAGCGGCACCTTGGAAGAAGGTCCAGAATATGAAGGTCTGATGTCTTTTGGGAGTCTCCTTGGAATTGGGGATTACCCCACATGTCTGAAAGCTAATCAATTGTGTAATAGATATGGAATGGATATCATCTCAGTTGGCGCGACAATTGCATTCGCGTTCGAGCTCTACGAAGAAGGCATCATCAACGAGAAAGATACTGATGGTCTGAAACTAGAATGGGGAAACAAAGCGGTAGCGATAAAGCTCGTAGAGATGATTGGGAAACGTGAGGGCTTCGGTGATATTCTCGCAGAAGGAAGTAAAATCGCCGCTGAAAAAATCGGTGGCAGAGCTGCAGAATTCGCGATGCATGTAAAAGGCCTTGAAGTATCAGGACAAGATGGACGCACTCACAGGAGTATAGGACTCTCCCATGCTACTGGTGCACGAGGTGCTGATCATCTGCGTAGCCTTGTAATTGTCGATCAAATGGGATATCGGGAAATAGCTGCAGAACGGTGGGGTGAGGATAAAATTCCAGAAATACTCGACCCATACACAGAAACATACAAGGCTGCAGCAGTCGTTGAAACCGAAAATGCGTACTGTATTCGAGATACACTCATTGTCTGTTGGTACTCGGTATCATGGCCTCCTATTTTTTGGATGGACGATTTTGCAAAGATGCTACCTCTTGTGACAGGCATTGAGGAATTTGGTTCCCTTGAGTTACTTACTGAGATTGCTGAGCGTCAGGTGAATCTAAAGCGTTTATTCAATGCAAGAGAGGGCATAACTCGAGCGAATGACAATTTGCCAAAAAGATTTACGGATGAACCTATGCCTGAAGGTCCTGGAAAAGGACAAGTTGTTAATCTCAATCCAATGCTTGATGATTATTACACTCGACGAGGATGGAATCTAGAAACAGGTCTTCCAACAAATGATACAATTAAACGTTTATCACTTGAGTGGACTCGTAACTACAATTAGATTTCTCTTTTATTCTAATAATATTGAACTAGCATATACCGACTCAGATATGAGTTCTGCTGCAATGCAAATGATTCTTTAATGCATCCTCCACTCTGATTACATTCTTACGTAATCGACGTTGTGGGTTGCTCCACATGCTTCACACTTGTATTGGTCCGGTCCAACCCAATCAATTGTTTCGTAACTCATAGGTGCATTGCAGTTTGTACATCTATTCTTAATCTGAGGTTTGACTAGTACAACTCCTGCGGTTGTTCCTGATGATGCAGTAGCTTGCATCTCTTGCCTTGTTTCTGTTGCTTCAAACATTGTTTTTGGTGTTACCGAGTCCGCAATAGTGTATTGTGAAAGTGGGTGAATTGCATCAATTCGCGAGTATGGCATAACAAGCCACTCAAGATAGTCACAATTAATTTCATCCCAGCATCTTTGTTGCCAAACAGCAAGAAGATGGTCTTGACGAGGTACAGTACCCTTTATTTCGAATTCTCCTGTGGTTGCCTTGAGCTTTAGTCTATTTCCCCTCGATTCGAAGGTTTCAACCATGTGCATTGGGAACATGTACACCTTGCGTTTCTTCGCATCAAATTGATATAGTCGATAATTAGTAAGTATGAAACTATCTGGCCAATATGTGAATACCACTTCATCCTTGAGCCAAGCAAATGTTGTGTAGAAATGTCTTGAAAAGGGTCTATGGAATCCGACCCATGACCATCTGTTATAGGGCTGATTTTCATGTATAAATGGGATTCCTGACATTTCACAGAGTCGTCTTTGATCTCCTGCAGTGATTCCAGAATATTCTTTGAGGCCCAAGGCGGCTCTCACCTGTTCCCTTGGAACTAGTTTCCCAACTACATTGACAATCCCATTTACAACGCGGAACATAGCTGAGTTTGGAGTCAATTTGTATTCCTTGATTATATGCAATGGCAGACTCACATTGGATCTTGTCCCCTCATCCCACTGAATGAGTCTGAAATTTGTTAACACATAACTTCTAGTATGTGAGAGGCCTCTCTCACCAGGAGCCATAATAACTGAATTCAACTCTATGAACACCTATTATCCGTTTTATTCCTATGACTGTACGAAGGTACTCTGATAAAGCTTCGGCGTATCATTCATACGATATACTACTTCATCTCGGTACTGAAAGATAGAGGATATCATCGAAACCAACGATCCCAAAACCTGATGGGTTCTCAAGTTTCACATGTTCTTCGAAGATTTCTGCGACCCTCACATTTGGAATTTTGGCAAGAGTGTCTCTTTGTTGGTATTTAAGATAAACCGTAAATACTGATTGATTTAATTTCAAATCGCTGAAGATATTCCTCCAATCCGGCATCGATTTGTACCTCCGATTGTATCAGAGCATAATTCAGTTGCATTTAACACTTACCCAAAATGCAATGTGGTTTGCTTATTCACTGTCCAAGAGAATTTTCAAATTATGTGGACTTATTTCCAGAGATCTAAAGAATTTTTTCAACCGAATTTGACAAGTTTGCTTTCCGATATAACGAAAAATGTGAGTCGCGCATTGCTCCTTACAATCAGAGGCTCCGAATCCTCGAGGGCCATCAACGAAATCCTCTGCACTGCTTAGAGTTTTAGCAATTCTACATTCCTTTCTCTCATTTGTTTCTGACCATATAACATCAAGAACCCTCGAGTTAGTATTAAGAATATAGTCGACATGCCAGTGAATATTCTTCTTTTTCGAGATATGTCTTAAGATCCGTTTTTTTAAACTCGTGGATGTTACTCCCATAGCAGAACCAACATATGTCCAAAGTCCCTTTCTGAATTCGAATTCCCCTAAAGCGCCAATTCTAATTTTAACAGTCTTGGGAATCTCAATAATAAGTACGTACACTCCCTTCATCCTAATCACCCAAGGACGTAATCCTCATTTTTTTCAATGGATATATTAAATTCTCAATGTAATTCAGAGCACTACCTAGTCCTATGCATTGACTCTTCTCAGCCCCATCTCCCAAAATAATGTGAACAGTTTCTGGATTTTCGTAAACATTTTTGGCAATTGGGTGGTTTCCTCTGGTAAGTTTCAGTTCTTCTCTGATCACTCTAACAAGATTCGTATATTCAATTAGTTCCATTTGGACTAATCCCTCCATCTCCCTGATAAGATCTCTCTAGTGACGATACTATCATAAGCATGAGTGTTGAATCAAATTCTATAATGGTGGTTCAAGAGCTTATTCCCGGTCTCTATTATTTGAGAGGACGATTTGCCCCTGAATTTGGTTTCATATCAACCTACATTATAGTTGATGATGATCAGGCTTTGTTGGTTGATCCTGGCACAGCTGGTGACCCTGGTGATTTGATTATCAAGGCACTGAAGGAATTGGGATTGAAACCCAAGAGCGACCTAAAAGGAATTATCTGTACTCATGGACATCCTGATCATATTGGCGGGGTAGGTAGACTTCAACAATCAACAGATGCTTCTGTTATGATTCACAAGAATGATGCAGAACTTCTGGAAACACCGGATTTATTCCTCAAAAAACGACTGCGAATGGATTTCGCTAAGAGATTTGCAATGAAGTTCGATAAAAGTCCATTAAGGGTAAATTTCAGACCTGTAACTCCTGATAGAATATTAGTAGATGGAGATACTATTAAAGTAGGACGTCGAATTCTATCTGTGATTTACACAGGCGGTCATTCAGAAGGACATATTGTGCTCTATGAAAAATCTAACAATTTGTTGTTCTCTGGAGATGAAATCAATAATTTTCCTAATGACCCTCGAAAATTCTATGTCGATCTTTCAGGAAGTCTTACGAACAAGATAGCGGCAACTGAGCAACTTCGAAACATGAAGATTGACTATCTCCTTCCTGCGCACGATGTGTTTCATATAGGTGCTGATGCGAATCTACAGATTAAGGAGGTACAAGATGGTGTGGTTCACTTTCAGGATACAGTATTAGCGCTTCTCAAAGTTCGAGGTGAAGCAGATGTGGATCAAATTGTTCTTGACATCGATAGGTCTAGGAGTGTACCATACCCTGTTCTAATGGATTCACTACTTCCTACAACTGTTGAAGTTGCTTTGAAGTCATTGCGTCTTGCTGGTCTTGTTGCAACTGATGATGAAAATATTTGGTTCCTTCCTTAAGATAGCCAAGCGAGCTATATTCAAAAGAGAGTGTACTATTCTGCTATCAGATATCGCAAGTTAACAATAGGCTTGTAGATGGTGTGACAAAATTGAGTGATAAATCCAAGATTCTAACTCCCAGTACTGCAGAAGCTATTCGGATGGCTTCTGCTTCAATTCTAGGTACAACAACACGTCAGGGCTATCCTCTAGGTAGTGCGATAGGTTCAGGTAGTATGATGGAACAGAATTCAGAATCAGTTGCGATGAATGTTACACCACTGATTTTCGCTATAAGCGAAGCCCTTCGAGATTCAGAGGGACTTGAGCTTCTTAGTATTGAATGGGATTTGGATCATGTACCTGGACCCGAAGTGCTTCCTGAACAATTAGTTGTTTCAGGTGGAAGTATTGGCGGTGTTAATTCACATGTTTCTGTGTTGAGTTGGGAACGAGGTGTTGTTGATCCATTCAAGATAGATTCACACATCAAGAGCCTCGCAAAGAAAATTGCAGACGTTGAATTAGCAGTTACTAACAATCAGTTAGACTATGATACCGATGGTTTTCGAGTTCTGAAACGATTCAGTGACAGGTTGAATAGTGTTATCTTTGTAGATATGATAGATCGCCGATTTCAAGGTTCATGGGACTCATTTCAGTTAAAACATGACCAAGTTGATGAAGAATTCAGAGTTCGGTTGAATACGCAGAAAGATTTTACGACTTTACCTCCTGGCCCAAAAATACAGAAAATTTCAGATATCTCCTTCACTGAAGTTCAATCTGAAGAATCAAATAAGATACTACATTTCAACCATAGAATTTTGACTCCTGGTGGTTTAGATATAATCGCAAGAAAAATACCCGAAGCTGGGAGAGCTATTCTAAATGAGCTAAATGCTTTTGCCTATGGTATCGAAGAAGTAGACATTGCACGTATCACTATTGAATTTCTAGAGGAATTTCTTGGTACGAATTGTATTTCTGTAAATGACTTACCTTCGGTTTCAACTAAATCTGAAGAATTTTCGGACATCCTAAGTCAAGCTGTGAGCGCCTGTGAAACGGTATTGGAGGGACACATCACATCTGGAAAAACCCTTGATCTTGAAGAACATCATAAACATATACTGGGTGGTCTTGACCAATTAGACTTGGACGGATTTGTAAAGCGATTGGTTTCATCACTTGTGTCTCAATCGATTAAGGCTTTAGAACGTGAATTTCCAACTGATATACAAATTCGCGCATGGCAATTGAAAAGTACACTCCGATATTATGTTGCATATTCGCAGCGTGTGTCTCAGTACTTTGTGAAAGAATTCAATCAATATCTGATAATTGCTGCAGCAAGGAAATCATTCATCGCGGCATTAAATGAATTCAAGTCTGGTGTCCAGGATGAGGGCTGGGACCCGACGGACGTGATGTTGTTCGATAAGTTCTATGACGAGTTGTTCTTACAGCTAAATGCTATCTTCGATAAAACTGCATATAAGGGGTTAAAACAAAAAACAACAGATGAACTTAATCGAATAATCGCTTCTGAAATGGTTGGCATCTTCAAATTGATAGATATGTGGGATATTGTCAATTTTGGTGATGTGGCAAAGATCGCTCGGGATGAGATTTCTAAAAGGTATGAATCTGATGAAGGCATCGATACAATTGGCCAATCACTTCTTCATATCCTTGACTCCCTAGAACGGTTAGTCTTTGAGATTGTACCTGATTTATCCGATTTCCTTCTATCAAAGAAGCTAATCAGTAGAATTTTGGAATCTCAAGACATATCAACAACAACAAGGCAATTTATCGGCCAATCGGAAAAGCCGGACGATTGGAAGAGAGAAGGATTAAGCTGGTGCGATGAATTCATTGATCAAATCGATTCGGGATTACCTCTTTCAAAACAACTAATGAACTATCTATCATTTATCCATGAAAAAATTGGGAAAGGTCTTACCGCGAGATTAGTTGTCGATCGAGTTGTTGAAGTAGCGGATTATCTTGAGAACGAGTACAATTTACAGGTTTCAAAATGTGTAGATCTCTGTAATCAAATAGATGAAGAAAACAATACGATACGGATCCATAATCAGAAACGAAATGATTTGCTCATTCAAACCGAGGATCACTATAATAACGATATGAAAGCGTATGAAGCCGCGCTTGCGGAGTATGAACAAAAGAAACTTCATGCAAGCACTTCAGAAATTCCAATTGAGCTTCCTCCAATACCAACAAAACCGTTACCTCTTGCTGAGCTAAAGGAAAAAGTGATGGCCGAATATCCATCTAAGGAAGAGAAAGATAAACCACCAAAACCAGAGCCTTCCCTGGATCATCTACGATATTCCGAATTGCGTGAACTGCTCACTGAGAAATTAGCAAGAATGGATGAAAACCAAGAATCTATGGAAAACACATTTTCAGAACAGTTGAAACGGTTGCAAACTGGCGAATACTCAGTTGAAGGGTCTCTTCAGGTTGACATTGGTGCCGAGTTTCAAGAATATCTCTTGAATAGCGTTATGAGACTTCTTGGACGGCTTTATCCAAAGGTTACAAGGGTATACATGAGAAATCCTGCTATTGAGAATCTCTTGTACCTTGTCACTTACGAACACTCTGATGATGAAATCATCGTTCGAGTAGGAGATAATTTTCTGAGGTGATAAAATGTCAAGTTCGTGGATAATCAAGACTAGACAGATGAGTGAAGCTGGAAAAGCAATCCTACTTAGAGAGGCACTTGCGAATCATATGCGAAGTACCAGAGATCGGCCGATGTTTTCCACCATACTCTCTGATCCTCGACCTCCCGAAGACATTCTATCTTTCTTTGCAAGCTATTATCTCTATAATTACAGTGGTATTCGATTATTGACATTCGATGATAATCAAGATATCTCAATTGAAGCGCGTGATGACTTGGCAAAAGAGGAACGTCGACAACTAGAGCTTGAGATTCGTCAGCTTTTAGGAGTTAAATTCATGCAAGAACTCGATGTTTCTCGATCTGCCAGTGAGTTCATCATTCAATTTTGCGACGAGCTAGGTTCTGGAGATCCATATGATGAAGTTGTATTGAATAGAACAAGGGAGCTAATCATTGAATACCTTGGAAAAATACCAAGTGATTATAGTCCCGCTCTTGATGTTGATTTCGTAAACACAATAACTGGCTGGTCTGATACATGGCGAGTTGAGCTATACAACAAGGCATCAGGTCTGAAAGAGACCGCAATGTCATTGCGTGACGAACTTCTGAAGGAACATGAACATGATGTTGTTGAAACATCCATCCTGAAACGAGGTCTTAAACATCTATTCGGTCGTCTTCAATATTCTGATGGTAGATTGCTGAGTTCCGATATAACCGAGGAATCTTGGTTTGAGATTGCAAACGCAACTGCACGTCATCTTCTTCTGAATCCAAATGAAGTTAATTCGATAAGGCGTGCCCATCAAATCAGAGTGAATGTTATTGACCTTTTGGAATCTGATCTTGAAACACCGACAACAATTGAGGATTTTGAAAAGCGAGTAGGACAGCTAGTGATAGCCGAACTTGTTCATGCTCTGAATGATGATGTATCTGATGCCTATCTTGTATTATCCTATCTTTTTGCGATTGACCAACACGAAATCAAGAGTAATCTTTCCAGAAATGGGATACAATCTTCTAATGATCTCTTGATTGGGTTAGCTTCACTCATTGAAGATCCAATTCAATCATCTGATGCAGGATCCGAAATCCCTACAATGTCGCAAGACGAACTCGATCACATAGAACGTTCTCTCAAAGTGATTGACAAGTTGGAGCATACACTTGAAAAGCCGATTAAGGGGCTTTTACGGTCTAAAGGTCTCAGAACTTCAGAATTAGATAAAATCGATATCACCTTACTAACAAAAGACACATCGACATTACTAGGTATTGAAATTACAGTTCTCGAGGAATTAAAGAAACAAGCAAGAGTTCCAGATCCTCCAGAGGTCAAATGTCTTCTTGAAATACGTGAGAAAATGAAAAGTGGGGAGTACGGGTCTTTTCAGGGATCGAGTGGTATAGATATGAGTAGAAAGCGCCAACAGGAGGGTAGCATTGCTGCTCTAAGATATGACTTTGCTTGGCATTTCATGATCGGTCTATTCAACAGTTTAACAAGAGTTGTAGAAATATATCTTCGTTCAAAACAGGACCTACTCAGAATAAAGGCGCTGCTCAAAAGTATCTACGAGGGCACAGAATCCGAACTGCAGCATTTAAGAGAAGAGATATTGATCGATGTCACTTCAATGAGAATCTATGAACTGAAATGTGTCTTTCCGGAACTGGATGCCAGCACTATCTGCACTTGGATGCATGCTCGATTTAGCAGTCTTGATATGAATGCAGCAAGAGATGATTTGGAATCAAGTCCGAGCCCTGTATTCGAAGGCATCACTGATGTATCGTTGAAACTTGATGGTCTTGAATTTGACAATTATGCAATTGCTTATGATTTGATGCAACGTTTCCTTCTCCAAGAACGAAAGAAAAAGATTGCTAAGGAAGAATTCATGTTAGAATCTCAACGCGAAGAACAAAAATTAGCTGCGCGACGTAAGGATCAAATTGATGTTCTATCCTGGATTGATACAAAAGCGCACACAGTGTTTAGAGCAATTGGACGGGTGAGTTCCAAGGGTATTGAATGGTCGAAGAATGATGACATCAAATGTTCGAATCTTCTGGCATTCTATATTAAGATGAAACGTGGTCAACAGATTTGCAGTGTTTGCGGTGATTCAGTTGAAGCTGGGAAATGCGAGCGTCATGGAAAGGGTCACACAATTGATGCAGATGACATGGATAATCTTGCCGCGTTCCTAATGAGAGCGATTACTTCCATCAAGATTGGGCTGATTGGAAAGACAGCTGAACCAATGACTTGGGATGAATCTCGTACTATTGTCCAAAGAGAAATAAATTCATTGAAACGCAAGGGTAAGATAACATCGAAAACTAATCTAAAAGAACTATTACCTGGCGAAATCAATCAAATTATTGGTCCTGTAATAGCTGCAGTAGTAGGGAAATATTTCAACGATTCGCTAGAGTATGCATCTAGACGCGTTGGGTTCGCATAGTGCTATCAGTTGTGGCTGATACCCATTCTGATATCCATTCTAGATACTCCTTCTTACCCCATTGTACAGGAAGGACTATCAACTCTGGAAGATCATATGGATGGTTTTCTTTGATTTTGTCCCAGATAACACCCTCTCTTCCCGCCATCGTCTTAATCAGAAGTATACTCTCTTTTTCGGTTTCAATTTGACCTTTCCAGTGATATATACTTACTACATTAGAAATAACGTTTACACACGCACATACTTTTGATTCAACCAATGCTTTTGCTATATTTTCTGCATCCTTCTGAGGTGCAGTTGTTATTGCCACTACATAGTTCGTCATACCTTTTAGCAATGAAGCTGAGACTTAAATAGAATGAGCATGCGCCGCAACACTCGTTGGTGTTTTTCCATGACTAAAAGGTATGTGCCTTCAGGTGTAATGCCTGCTCTAGTAACTCCCTTTACCAAGGATGGAGATATCATTGAGAACAGTTTCAAAGATGTCATCGACTATACTATTGAAAAAGGAGCAACAGGAATTGTTCCGGCTGGAACCACTGGCGAATTCATATACATGAGAACGGAAGAACGAAAAAAGCTTCTGCGACTTGCAGTAGAATTCGCTGACGGTCGTGTACCAGTTGTAGCAGGGACTGGGCAAAATAGTACAAGAGCTACGGTTGCTCTAACCAAATATGCTGCTGACATTGGATGTGATGCGGCTCTTGTCATAACGCCATTCTACCTTCGTCCATCTGACAAGGGATATTATGAGCACTATGAATCAGTCGCAACCAAGGGTGATTTGCCTGTCATTCTTTATAATATACCTCAGTGCACACTAGGCGTTCTAGAATCAAATGTCGTACTAGATTTAGCCGAATTGGATAATATCGTCGGGATAAAGGACAGTAGCGGGAATATTCCTTATACAATGGAATTGATTCAAAAACTCAGTGGAAAAATACCAGTTCTGATTGGTCATGACGAATGCGTCCTATCCGCTATCTCAGCTGGGGCAAGTGCCGCTATTCTTGCATCAGCAAATCTGATACCTCACATCTGGATGGAAATCATTGAGAATGTCAAGTCTGGTAACATAAAGAGAGCCGCAGAACTTCAACATTCAGTACAGACATTGTCTAGAATTATCACAAGAAACGGAGGCGCTCCTCCCGTAAAAGCGGGATTCAGAATGATGGGTATAGATGCAGGAAAAGCTCGATTACCTCTTGATACAGGAGGAACACTGACTGTAGAAATGAAAGAGGAAGTTCGATTAGAGCTTGAGAACCTCAAACTGATCGAATCACTTGTTCATCCAAAACCAACCTCTGCTTCCGAATTACCTGATCTTCTTACCAAAGTTATAGGCAAAATAGATCCCTCATCTATAAAAATTGGAACGGGCTCAAATAGTGCAGTTTCATTAGTGACCGCTGCAGGTCCCAAAGATGGTGTTATCGGTGAAGCGTTTGTTCGATTACTGACTACTCCAAAGGTTGGTCATGAAGCATTGACGGTTATCCTAGAACCTAACCTACCTGTAAAACCTAGCAGCCTAATGTTGCCAGTACAACAAATCCGTTCGATGCGTCAAGCTTCTCTATTTTATGGGCCAATTCAATCTGGTGCCGCTCGCGCAGTAGCAAACTATCTCTTGGAAAAACGGATTCCAAATGATGACTTGGCAAAGAATGTGATGATTATGTTAATCGATGTTGATTTGAACAATAGTGAACGAAGACAACTCACTCGAGCGGCAGAAGATGCCACAAGGGACGCTTTGACAAACATGTGGGGGTAAAACAAATGAATGACGCAAAATTCAGATTCAGAGGGGTGTACCCTGCTCTTGTAACACCATTTAATGAGGAAGGTGTCAATGAAAAGCAATATCGTAACCTCATTGACTTTGTTATAAAATCAGGAGCAACTGGAATCGTTCCAATAGGAACAACTGGGGAATTCACAAGCATGAGATTCGATGAGAAAGTCGAAGCAATACGAATCGCATGTGATGCGGCTAAAGGCCGAGTTCCTGTTCTAGCTGGTACTGGTGATGCCAATACTCGTGATACTCTTAAGATTACAAGACGCGCTGCAGAATTTGGGGCTGATGCAGCTCTTATCGTATCACCTTACTTCCTCAAACCTTCAAACAAGGAGATCTACGAGCATTATGAGAAAATTGCTAATAATACTGATATCCCGATATTTCTATACAACATTCCCCAAGTCACCGGAGTTCAACTTAACTGGTGGGTCATTGACGGCCTTCGTGAGATAGATGGAATTGTAGGAATGAAGGATTCTAGCGGCGACCTTGTCAATCTCACCACAATCCTTGTGAGAAGACCAGATAACTTCCAAGTCGTGATTGGTCATGATGAGGTAGCTCTTCCTGCACTTGCATCAGGTTGTGATGGTGCCATTCTCGCAAGTGCAAATGTTTTTCCTGATAGATACATCAAGATGCAAGAAGCTATAGCCGCAGGGGACAACAAAGCTGCACTCATCATTCAACGAAGTATTCAGAAGACTGTTCGATTGTTTGTCAACAAGGGTGGAGGGCTTGCAGTCAAAGTTGCTTTGAATATGATGGGTGTTCCAGTTGGTCTTGCCAGACGACCTTTGCTGGCAGGGGATTCGCTCAGGTATGACGACATTGACGAGCTACGCACATGCCTTGAGGATCTGCAATTGATTCCTAGAGGTCCTGTAACATACAAGATGGGTAATCGTAGTATGGTGGCAGAGCTTTACCCGAAGGCTGCTGGTCTTGTTCGAGATATCGTGCCTGATTTGACACTACTTCATGGTGAGGCACTAACTGGTGAGGGACAAGAAATTGCACACGTGGACCTAGTACTTGGCCTTAGGGACGGACCACTAAAGGTAGCTCTTAAGAATGCGGATAAGATTGTTGAAGGACATCATTCCTCTATAAAAATCAAGGACTTGGAACCCGTAACCGTCTTTGCACCAACAGTCACTATCACAAAGGAATCACACAAGAAAATGGTCGAGGAGGTAGCAATGCGCGCTGTATCGGATGCTATCAAGCGTACGGTCACTGACGGGATTCTACCTGAAGAGTTGATTCCTGATATTGTGATTGTAGTGAATACATTTGTCCATCCCAATGCTGTCAATCCAAGACGTGTGCATATCAATAACTTCAGGGCTGTTCGCCATGCGCTCCGACGTGCTATTGAAGGCCGACAGACAATCGAGGAGATAATTGCTCGGAAAGATTCAGCTAGACATCCATTTGCCTACAATCCGTAATTAGCCTTTGGCCATTTGTTAAGCCATTAGATAGCCATAGTGTGCGAAGGTTACTGCAATCCTTCTATCACGCTCAGTTCAATTGGTAGTGTGCCTTAGATTGCATCCAAACGGCCTCTCCGTCTATTTTAAGTCGGTTCTAGCTATATATACTCGAAAACCATTCTATGCATACAGATGTGGTGTGCATTAACACGCTTATGCACATCAGACTTGTGCACTCCTATAAAAAAATGGGAAAGATATTTTTCTTTCCCATTGCTATATAGGTACTCCTTTCAGGTAAAATGGAGGAGAGGTTTAACTTTTCCTCCAGCCGCGTTACCACTCTCAGTTGATAAAGGATTAATCCTCCAAGACACTAAAAGATCGCCTCTCTTCTTCTTCATCGGAAAAATTAGGAATCAATCCCCAACCTGTTTTTTCGATTATGTAATGTATGATCATCTGACTCGTTTTCAGAATCCTCTCAGCACTGTTCTTGATGGTTTCAGTATTGTCTTCACTGAACAACGCTAGATATGAGGGCGTATTGGGCTCAAGACCGAGAAAGTCTAGCACCACATGGGCAACCCCCTCTGCCTTTAGCTCTCTCAGGTCTTTACTCGAATAGACGACATCAAGCCCCTAGAGACCAAATTCGAATTCAATAGCCTCGATTAGAATTAATATATAAGAAATAGATGAATATATTAGATAATTGAATAAAGCGGAAGTACGGAGTGCACTTGAATTCAGAAGTGATTCTATGATATAGTTAAAAAAAATGAGGTATAAGTGTTTCACTATGAAGAATGATGTTACCAGCGAGGTCGATAATCTTGCACATCAGATTATTTGTCTGCGTAATATCTCCAGACTGTTCTCTCAATCTGAAGATTTTGACCAGACACTCGATATTCTGGTTCACCTCATACCCGAAGGCTGGCAATATCCAAGCGATACATCTGTAAGAATTCTTCTTGATAACTATGAGGTACATACAACCAATTTTGTCAAAACTCCTTGGATGCTGTCAGCACCTATAGGTTCCTCTGAAGAACCAATCGGTACGATTGAGATCTATTATCTTGAAGAGAAGCAACAATCTCACGAAGGTCCATTCCTAGAGATTGAGAGGACTCTGATTGACACGATTGCAGTTGAATTGGGTACATATATTGAGCGTACACAAATGGAAAGAACGAAAAAGCAACAGCATATGGAACTTGAGCTTTATGCGTCGCTTCTCAGACATGATTTGCGTAATGATCTTGGGATTGTGTTAGCAAATATTGATGCAACTCGACTTCTATCAAATGAGAGGTCTGAAATCATTGACGACTTGATACGTTCATCCGAAGCAGTCTGTGAAAGGATGCTGAAACTTCTCACAGTCTTTGGTATGTCGTCGAACACAGTCGAGCGTCGGATTGTAACGCTTCTCCGTCAAGTGACTCAACAGGCTCAAGAAGCTCATAGTGTGCTCAAAATCAGGATAATTGTTGATCCTGATGATGAAGAACTGAAAGTCCCTGCAAGTAAGCTACTTCCATTAGTATTTGATAATCTCCTTAGAAATGCTGTTGCTCATGCAGGTGATCACCCCATCGTAGAGATAGAAATCACAAGGTGCGAGAATAACGCTCAAATTATTATTTCCGATAATGGCCCAGGTATAACACTTGAGATCAAGGAGCAATTATTTTCGAAAGGCACATCCACAAAGAAGGGAGGTGGTCTTGGACTGTATCTGTCAAGAAATGTAATTGAAGCAATGGATGGAACTATTGATTTAATTGAGTCTAAGAAAGGTGCCGGAGCCACCTTTCGAATTCTCTTGCCTATGGTGTATTGATGAATCAACTTAACTAACGAGTGATTGTGGTTATTGTATCGTTATCTATGATATATATATATGACATTAGAATATATACTATGAATAAAATATGCAACAAGAGAGAATTGCTGTTTATTTCTAGAAGGGATTGACTATAATGGATTCTGACAGCTCTGCATCGAATCGCGAGAATTCAAAATATCCGGAAAATAAATTGAATTACCCATTTAGAGATCTATCAAATGAGAAAGTGCTCTTTCTTTTTAATAAGTTGACTGGTGTTGCACCATACACACATGAATTTGTTGCGGGGGGAAATGATCCTCACCTACTAGCAAGTTTCGTTTCTGCAATGTCAAATTTCATGGAAGAAGTCCTAGGATCCAAACAACCTCATTGGAGGACTGAATATGGAACAAATGCAACTCTGCTTGTTGAAGAGGGGGAATGGGTAGTTGGGTGCCTAGCCGTATCAAGAGAAACTAACGAAGCTCGAAGTAAACTCAGAAGGATTGTTAAAGAGTTTGAGGAAAGTTTTGCGGCTCTCAAATATGATGATTTTTTTGAAGGTGGAATATTCGAGGAATTTGATAAATTTAGTTCACGTACTTTCTTAGGGGACCGTCTTACTGAGAATACGCGGGTTTGGAAAGCAGCAAACTGGTCTGAAATGATAGGAATGCACAATTTACCAAGTACTGCGTTTCAAAACAAGAAATTCTTACTTGAACTTCAAGACGGTTTACCAATCAAATCGATATCGAATAGGAGCGATGTTTCATATGAAAAATACATGACTTTAATCACTCAATCTGTGTGGAATGGTGCCACTTATTTACAATATATTCCAACCATGAATGATATATTATCAATTCCAGTTGGTTCAATTTCTACTATCTTGAATACACAAAATCCCCTCAATCTCTCTATCAACACTATGTTAGTGATCAGTTCTTTAACAGGGCTTCATCCAATAAAGAACTACGTTGAGCTGATAGAGTCAAGTCATCTAAATGAAACGTTAATTGAACTCGGAATGCTCACAACTCAAGGTTTTCTTCAGAAAATTACTCTTGAACAAAGTATACTTCTCATGAATTGGTGTATTTTGAAACGGCTTGCAAAGATGTGTTTAAGATACATTGATGCTCATAAATTCGAAGACTTAATTCAGAGTATAATGCAGTATTCTATCATAGATCATCCCTGGCTTGGACGTGTGCGAATTTCACCAGAGGGTACCGTTAGTCTTGAACTGAGTCCACATATGACTCCCTCCGATTTGGATCAGGTGTACGAGGACATCGATTTTTTAATTCAATGCATCAACATGGAAATTAAAGGAAATAGATGGCTGGAAGAATCATTTGTCCAGAAATTGAGAAAGCAATTGATTAGAAATAAATGCAAAATCAAAAATATTCGGGAAGAATGTTCCAGAATATGGATGGAGTACCTCAAGGGAACTTCTTTCTAAGCTTTGAGAGCATCTTTAACTCAATTATATCTCAGATATATTAATATCCATCGCATTAAAGAATGAA
>Ga0315553_10000956_pt1 | contig 24819 bp, 23 predicted proteins | sample SalMarSW160140MG_FD_203099 | JGI IMG/M metagenome (GOLD analysis project Ga0315553, IMG submission 203099) | Salt marsh sediment microbial communities from the Plum Island Ecosystem LTER, Massachusetts, United States - Salt Marsh Sediment SW1601-40 ... | reverse complement strand
CAACACCGCCTTCAATCTTCCGTTCCTCATCGCCTGTGCCCTCCTGACTGAGCTTCCTGTGTCCTGCCCACTGGCTGCGAGCGGGACACCTGTTCGCGTGCCTCGCCACATAATGAGTACCCGGGCTCGACTGACTTGTTACACGTCTTTGCCGGTCACTTTCCGGCGCCCAACGCCTTCAATTGGGCTTCGAGAGCCTTCACCTGCCGATCCAGTTCCGCTGCCGCGCGGCTGTAGGTCTGAGCGCGGGAGCTTTCTTCCTTGAAACCCGCGTCATTCTTCTTCGCCTTGGCCTCACCGGCCCGCTGGGCGAAGGTCGCAGCCAGGCGCCTGTTTCGCTCCAGTTCCGCCTGGGCGGCGCTCAGCTTCTTCTGCGTGATTCGCTTCTTCAGTTCCTGCACGGCCGCTGCGAACGCCTTGTCCTTCAGTTCCTCGGGCTTGATCGCAGTCAGCAACTTCTCGGCGCCCGCGGTGGAACCAGCCCTCTCGATCCTGGTCGCGCCATCGAGGAGTTCCTTGCCCGTCAACTTGGCTGAGCGCAGAAGGTTGACGGCGCCATCGAAGTCGCGCTTGGCGGCGAGAACATCGGCCAGTGCGAAGAGCAGACCGCGGTCGGCGGGCGCTTTCTTGAGGGCGGCCTGATAGACCGCCGCCGCGTCGTCGGCGCGGCCCTTGGCCCTGAGGAACCCGGCGAACGCCACCGAGAGAGCCCGGTCGCCTTCAACCTTCACCAGGCCTTCGCGGTACACCCGCTCGGCCTCCGCGTCCTTGCCGAACTGCCGGAGCAGCGCGGCGCGGCGCACGGCCATGCCTGCCGAGAATGGAACGGATGCGGCGACGGCCTCGGCACGAGCGAAAATGCGATCCGCAGCCTTCGCGTCGCCAGCCCTCTGGAAGGCGCCCGTGAGGTTCTGGAACGCAGACGCGGCAGCAGTCTTCTGGGCGTCATCTGCAGCAACCGCCAGCATGGCTTCTGCCGCCTTCTCTGCGAGCTGGTTCTGTTTCCGACCGGCCATTACGCGGAACCGAACCTGGTGGAATCCGAAAGACGCAGCGCCCTTGGGAACCTTCCTCTCGAGCCGGGCGAACAGCGCGACGGCCTCCTTGCCATCGCCTTTGTCCAAGAGCCCGGCCAGCCGCTCGGCGCGGACCGCGGCATCGGCGCACGATTTTGCGTCCTTCGCCCGTGCCAGCGCCGCAGCGATGTCGCCCTCGGCCGCGGCAAAGCCCTTCTTAAGTGTGAGGGTCCGGTCGGCAAGCTGAAGGAACGGAGTTGGGGCTTCCATCTTCGGGCACACCTTCGCCCGGAGCACGGCCGCCACCGAGTTGAACTCGGTCTCTTTTCCGGCCTTTGCGAGCGCCGACGCGAACCCGATCCCGACGTGCCAGCAAGGTGCCAGCTCGGCCGGAGTCCTGGACAGGTCTGCCGCCGCGGCCAGCGCCCTGGCAGCGCCCGCTGCATTATTCTTGGCGACGCCCGTCCGCGCAGCCACCAGATTCGTCACACGGTCCCCGCGACGTTTCTCGTCGGTGCCCGGCTTCATCACGGGAGTGGCAGCCTTGAGCCACGCCGTGATGTCCTCGGGCTTCGCCCGCAGTGCGGCCGCCTCCGCGCGGTCCAGAGCGGCCCTCGCGGTTTGGACAGCCTTCTGCGCGTCGGCCGCCGCCGTGGCCGGTTCAGCACCCATCGCAACCGGCGCGAACAGAGCGAGAACAACCACAACCGCCGCCACCTTCTTCATCACCTTCTTCATTGCCCTACTCCTTCGTTTGTTTGGGCCTCTGCGTGGCCGACGCGTCCAGGAGACCATCTCCTCGGCCCGCGCGGCCCGGCGCGGAGCGCCCTACCTGCCGACGATCTTCAACACCAACGCGACACCTGCCGCAGCTAAGCCCAAGTACTGTGCCGCGGGTGCCGCTGCCAGCAGGCCGACCACGATCAGCACGATGGCTGTCCAGGTGAGCAACTCCTTCCACCGTCCTGCGAATTGTCTCACGTCAGCCATCCTCCTTCCGCGCCCGACGGCGCATCCCGCTAGCCTTTTGGTGTTCACTGCCGACTCCTTCCTGAATTCGGCTGAGGGCGTCCCATTGAACGGCCCAGTACCGCTCGATCTGCACGGCGACCTGGCGGTCCGCGCGAGCGGCCTCGCCGGCTACCTCGGAGGCTGAATCCAGCCGCGTCGCGGTATGGGGGACGCTGACACAACCAGCCAGCACCGCCACAAGGATCATCAGCCCAAGCGTTCTTCTCATCTGGCACCTCCGCTAATGTGCGGCCTCATTCAATCGGGGTTGCAGTGCAAGGCCCTTCGACGCGTTCGGCGACAGAACCTTCGGCTGGGTTGGGAGATAAGGTGCGCGAAGAATCCCGTATCGTGTAACCGAGTTACATTCCTGCCTGGATAGCTCGACGCGTAAATCGCCGCAGTGGCGGAGGATGGATTCGCAGGGCCGGGCATTGCTCTGGAACGAGCCTATTCGCTTCCGTGTAACCATTGGGGCGGTCTTGTCTACTGTCAGCGTCCGCATGTCGACGCTCTCCCGGCCATGTGCTTTCCCTTGTCGATCGGTCGCAGAATCACATCCAGAGCGAAGCCCGCCCGGTAGGCTCCGTGTCCGATTGACTCGAGGAGCCGATGGCGGGGCCCCAATCCGCACGTTGCCAGCGCGTCACGTAACCTGGTGATGGCCGCCTTGAGCGCGGGCTGCGGCTTCCGGGGACGGATGATCTGGACGCCGGACCGTAGGCGGGGCGGCGCATCTTCGACCCGTTCAGTGACAAAATCGTCCACGGTCTCCCGGTCCAGACCGAGACTCGGGTGGCCCTCCGCGAGACCGCGGTGCGTCGGGGCCGCCGGTCGGGAATACTCGGAGTCCTCTACAACCGGCTCTTCCCCGCGTAGAGTCTTCTTCGCAAGGATGCCAAGAAGCTCCAAAAGGCGCTCTGCACCATCCAGTTCCTCGCAAGGGATCAAGTGCGCTGAACCTGAGTAAAGCACGAAGGCCCGCCGCTCTCGGATTTGCCTTCTGAACTCCTCCGTCTCCATAACCGACGCCATTGCGTCGGCCAGCGGGACATCAGGCTGGAGCACTTCGAAGACCGTGCGCAGAGGAAGCCACCGCGCGCCCCGTTTCCCGCAACGTTCGGCGAGGGAACGGAAGGTCTCCCTCTCCAGTCCAAAGCCGAGCAATACGGTCGGCGCCTTGTCCCCGACCACGTGGCCCGTGCCGGAAGGCTGGTGCGGTACGCGATTGCTCCTTTCGATGGCGCGGATGACGGCCCGCGCGGCGGCGCGGAATGCTCGCTCGGCCCTTTCTGCGGCGTCGGCGCGCCGCTTGAGTTCGGCCAGCAGCCGCATCAGTTCGCTCTTGTCGCATTCGTCCATGGCTGCTCTCGCAGTCGTGGTTCCGGCCTCTGCCCCGGTCGTGTTCTCGCGTCTATGAGGTAAGCGTCACGACGACACGCGAGGGCCGTTGTTTTTTGGAAAAACTCCCGAACCAGGCCGAAGCATCGAAAACCTGCCTGGTGCGACGTGGCAACGTCCGGGCGCTCCGCCGTTGCACTTGCGAATCATCGGCCGAGTCCGGTTCGCGCTGCTCGTGCGTTCTAGTCGTTGGTGCCCACGGCGGTTACAGGAGAGACGGCCATATCCACATCGGCCGGCACACCGATTGCTGGGAAATAGGGGTTGAAGCGCGGGAACCCGAATTGTAAAATCTGCTGCAAGGCCTTGACAATCGGAGGACTTGCGGTTCAATGAGCCGACATGCATGGGGTAGTCGGTCCTCGGCGACGCTGTTGTATGGCACGAGGGGTGGTTGCCACGCCTCGCTCATGCGGTTGCCTTCAACCCCGACCGGTGGCAGCATCGGGGCGCCGGCGCATCTCGCGCGCCGGTAGTCAGCCCGAGACAGCGATTCGGCTGGTTGTCCCGGTTCGGGTTGGGTTGTATGTTGAGTGAAAGTACGTGGACCGTATAAGGAGGGAGCAACAATGGCCGACCAGATGCCGCCGCTCAGCCCCCAGGCACAGGTGCGCGCGAGCATTCTCGAGGCGATGACGGCTCGCCTGGCGCGGAGTTCGGAGATTCTTCGGCTCACCGAATGGGGAGAGGAGGTGATTCGTCCTCTGGCCAAGGACCTACTCGAGAACACAGAGCTGCAGACACAGGTTCTTGCCAAGTGCCTCAAGAGGCGCCAGAAGGCACTTCAGGAGGATTTTTTTCTGGAGTTTGTGAGGCAGGTGACAGAAGGCACGAGCGGCGTTGGCCTCCGAGGGTATTTTGAGGCCAAAGTTGACGAGGTGCGGAAGCTCATTGCGTTTCTGGGCATTCAGACGCGGACGGTCATCTGTCTCGTGGGGATAGCGTTCAAGGAACACCTCAGAAACGCCCGGCAGCCGGTCCTGGTTCAGGAGGGGCGACATGTTAGCCGGCTTGGATGAACTGCCCCCCGCCGAACACACACTCGCAGCGGTCCGGCAGAGCCTGGGCCTTTATCTCGACGCTCGATATCCGCACGACCTCTGTTGTTTTGGGATGTCTGCGGTCACGGCCTTCTACGATGCACTGCGCGTCGCGGACGAGACGTTGCTGCACGTGCCCTGGCACCGGTGCAGTGACGCGGGTTTTATCCCCTTGAGATTCAAGGCGGGGAAGCTGCACGGGCTGCTCACCCGAAAAAACCGTAGGATAGACAAGAACGCCCTCCGGAAGATTCTGGCCGAAGTCGTCCCGACGGCCTTTTGGAAGAATCCGCAGTTCGTGCCCAACTCCGACATAGTATTCGCGAGCATCTTCGACCAATTGCATCAGCAAATGGACTTGGAGCACACGTTCCGCAGCGAAAGCCACTGGCGGAGCCGCGCCCTGAGCGCGCCGGAGGGTGTAGATGCCGATGACCGCAACAAACTGTTGACAGACCTTCTTGACGGGGATGCCGGAAAAGCGAGGAGAAGCTGGTGGCTTACCAAGAAGGCGATGATGACGGGGAGCACCGAATTCTGCATCGAGGTGCTTCGGGGCATCCTTCGTTGCGCGGACGACGAAGAGCTTCTGCTCGAGTATCTCGAGGGTATCATGGGGCTGGCACAATCCGTCCGCCCCCCATTCCTGGCGCTCTTGCGGCTCAGGGACATCTTCATGAGGTACACGCGTCCAAAGAGAGACCCTACTACGGGAGCATGGCAAGAGGAACATCGGGTGACAGAGAACCGCCGTGCCCTGCTTGACGATTGTGCGGCCCTGCTGGCCGGTGCGAGGCTACAACGATATACCCCGCTGAGGCAACTGGCGCACGTCGTCTCGGACCGCTCCGTTCTATGGGGCTTTGGCTACAGTCGTCTCGTGATCGATAGCCTTCGGGAAGTGATGAAGCTGAAGAAGCATGTTCAGCTGACCTGGGTAAAGGGCGGGCACAGGGATCCCGACATCAACGCGGCAAGAGCCCCCCGCCTGAAGCAACTACGGCGCCGGTTGATTCGCCTTGATACGGCAGGCCGAAGCGCCGAGAAGCTTAAGCAGTGCGGGCGGCCGATCTCGATGATTCTCGCAGGGGGGCGCGTGTGTACCGCGTCAGGTATTTTCTGTGAGCGGGGGTTGCTGGAGCTTCACGCCGCTGTTCGTGAGGCGACGGGGGCAAGCGTTCCTCTGGTTGTGGTGGTCGGTACAAACAAGTTCCTCCGCGACGAAGACATCGAGGAGGAGTACTTCAGGCTGGACAGAAAGGGCGAGCGGTTCGGTCCCGAGCTGATGCCGTACCACGAGTTCGTGCCGCTCTCCAAGGTGAGCTGTCTGATTTGCTGAGGGCGGCGGTGAGCGGGCGCCAGTTCGGGGGAAAGTCGTTTGTGCCTGTGTTTTGGAAACCGGGTTCGAGCAGGCGACAGGGCGACATTCGATGCGTTGTGCTCCAGATGGTGCGGCCCTTTGGTCGTGTTCTTGAGGAAGAAGGGGGCGAGAGGACAGGAGGCCGAGGACCTAGCACAGGATACTTGGGAGGAACTCCTGAGACGGTGCCAGTGCTTTCGGGGTAATACCGAGAACGAGTTCGAAGCCTGGCTCTTTGAACGGGCAGGAAAGCGGCTGTTGAGCAAGAGACGAACAGAGAGCAGACGGCGCTCCCTTCTTGATAACGTGCTCCGCCAGGGTCGTCCCCCGGGCGTGAGCAGCCTGTCCGAGGAAGAGCTCTCTGTGCTGCTCGCCGACCTCAGGGCTTTGAGGGATAAGGGAAGGTTCATGGGCAGGGACGTGGAGGCGTTGATCGGCCGGCTGGAGGGGAGGGCCGAAGACGATGCCGCAAGAACCATCGGGTTCTCTACGCCTGAAGAAGTCGATAAGGCCGTGAAGCAGGCGTGGCGCCGATATCGGAAACTCATCAGGGAAGCCTGAGGGATTTCAGCGGGGAGAGGAGTAAGGAAGATGGCAAGAAAGAGAACCGGCGACGCCCCCGGAACCTGTCTGGACAGACAGGGGGCGGCGTTCTACGTCTTCGACACACTTGAGCAGGCCAAACGCATCGAGGTTGAGACACACCTCGGGACCTGCGCCCGCTGCCGAAGGCTGGTCGACGACTTGTCGTCAGACAAGCTCCTTTGGGACGAAGCCAAGGCCGAAGACCAGGCACTCCGTGACCTGGAATACACATTTCACGAACTCGAAGACCTCGTCCTGTACCGCGACCTGAAGTGGTCCGCCCGGATCAGGAGCGCTCCCCCTTTGCTCCGCGCCGGGACGAGCGACGGCCGAGGACTTGGGATGCTCGTGCTGCTCCTGGCCCAAGCGAAGGTCGGTTCGGAATTGGATGTCGCCGTTGATCAATGCGTCCGCGGAGTAATCCGGCCGGCAAAAACAAAGTTCGCCATCTGGCCTGACCGCGTTCTGTTGCAGGAGGCCACCGGGAAGGCGGAGATCCCGGCGGTCGTCTTTCCAGCAACAGTTGAGATCGACTTTTCGCAGATGCCGCGAGATTTTGAGAGGATAGCCGTTCCTGCCTGCTGGGCCAGCCGTTCCGAGCTCCAGCGAGTGAGACGCATGGCCACGTTGCCGTCTGAAAGACTCGCGGAGAAGAGTTTTCGCCAAGCAAGAAGAGGGGACCTTAGGGCTCGCGTAGAGGTTGCCAAGTGGGCCGCAGGCCATCTTGCCGACGTGTTGCCTGAAACCGCCGGGAGAGTGTGCATGTATGAGGTCGGTGAAGCCCTGCGCGCCGCGTCCATCTTCCTGGCTTTCAAGAAAGCGCTGTCATCTAAAGCGGTTACGTCGTCTCCGTGCGCACGCGCTAACCGGCCCAAGCCCACTGCAACATTTGAACAACTGGTCGCTTCTGTGTTTGCCCCTTCGGGGCAGCGTGCCGACCAGAGGATTACTCCGCCGGAATGAGATACGCACTCGGCCTTCGACGGGTGCGGGTGTCGGCGTGATCCCCCCGCGGCAGAATCCGTCGTCAGACCCGAGTTATGACGGCAAGCACCCCAAGGCCCAGGAACAACAGGCTCATTGCGACTTTCACTGCGCAGAGATGCCGTGCAAGAACAGCCGCCAGTTCCTGCCATGTCGTCCCCATGTAGACCAGCCAGAACACGGCACACAAAGGCGCTACGAAACACAGATTGTATATTGCCAGCAGACCTACTGCGGCGGCGCGTTTCGAACTCGCCGTGGCCGCGGCGAACCGGATTGTGGGAAGGTACACTTGCCCCGTGCACGCCAGCTCCAACGCCGAGATGAGCGCGCCGACGATGAAGCCGGCGGGCAAGAGATAGCGGGCCCGCCCGAAACGGGTCATGACGAGCCGGATTTGCCGCTTGAGCGGCTTGGGGACTTGGAGAATAACGCCTCGCGCGTCACCCCGCGCTGCCTTCACAGCGTCGACGGCGCTGAGCACCGCAAGGATGAGGCAGGCGGCGACGAGCACGCTGGTCACTATTGTGTCAAGAAACGCCACCTTCTGACTCAGAATCGCAAGTTCGGACAGCCCGAGACCGATTGCGAAATAGGCGACGAACACACCAACGATAAAGGACGCACCAAACGCTACGACCTGCCGCCGGCTGCGGCCGGCGGCGGCCATGAAGGAGACAAACAGGATGATGGTTGCGAACGCGCATGGGTTCACCCCGTCGATCAGCCCGCCGACGACGACGGCGATGAGGCTGACCGCCCGCCACCGGTCCGTCAGTCTCCTATGCGCGGTCTCAAGGTCAGCCGCCCCGATGTCGGGCGCGACAGCGCCTCCTGCCATGTAGCGCATCAGGACATCTTCCAGCGCGCGCGCCGACACATCCTCGCCAATCAGTACGTGTTCTCCGACGACGACCATCGGCGTCAGGAGCCGCCTCTCTTGGGATACCCCGCGCTGGGCCGCCATGGCCTCCTGAAGTTCCTGATGCGCCGGCGAGACGGTGCTGAAGGCGTGCAATTTGATTTGCGGCCGGGTCCCCGCCGCGGCTTCAAGCAGCCGCCGTACCCGCGCACACTGGCGACACCCGGGCGCGTCGAAGAAGGTCACATGGACGGCGGGCCGGAGTTCATTCTGAGGACCGGCCGTTGACGCGGCTCCTTCGTCTCCTACCTGCCCCGGCGTCTGAGCGGGCCCGCGCGACGGACGTCCCTCCATCTGCCGCAGGTGGGCCTCATACATCGCCCACAGTGCCGGATCGTTCTCGACATCGTCGTCCAGCGGAAGCGACTCGACCGCTCTCAGCCGTGCGGCGCTCCTCGCCGTGCCGACGTCGATGGCCAGGACGTGCTGCCCGTGCTGGCCTACACCGAACGTGCGCGTGGCCCCGGCGGCCCCCAATCGTGTCGCGTGTCCAAGCACAAGCACATCCGCATCCTCCATCCGCTCCGTCAGAGATGCCGCCTCGCGCTCCAAAACGTGGGCAAGAACGATCAGCCAATCCGCTTTACCCCGCAGTTCGACAGCCAGCTTCTCGAGTTCCGCCGCGGGCGGGGACACGCGGACCTCCGGGGGATCTCGGCGGATGTCCTCGTGCACAAGCGATGGCGAGAGAACCCCGGTAACAGCGACGCGCCAAGTCCCCCGCTGTACGATACGATAGCGCCGAAGACCGACGTCGACGCCAACTATGTCGGCGTTGACACATACCCAAGGCAGTTTCAGACCTGCAAACCATGTCGCTCCCCACCGGTGGAGAACCTGCAGGTCGTTGTCGCCGAGGGCGACCGCGTCATACTCCATCATGCCGTACGCTTTGCCCAGAAGCTCGGCACGCTCCCTGGCCATGTCCGGATGGAACACGTCGCCGCTGTCCACGAGAACCAGGTCGGGCGCGTCTCGGCGGCGCATGCGGACGATGGTGCAGCGTTTCGCCATGCCGCCGTACGGGTTGCTCGGACAGCGACAGGGATCGAAGATGCCGTTGCTGTTGCCGGTGGCCAGAACGACGAGTCGGGCTTCCGGCCCGTCGCCGGCCAGCGCGGGTACGGATGCTGCGAGGGCGAGGCTGGCCGTCAGGATCGCCCACGACAGGGCCAGCATCCACGCGGACCGCGCATCTCGAACTATGAGCACAGGGGTTGTCATTGGTCACGCGTCTCTTCCCGGTGCTGCTCAGGACCGGCGGTCGGTGCGGCGTTCCGGAATTCGTGGCTCATGACCTCCATGCGAACGCCGATGGCGTACAACTGACGGAGAAACGTCCGTCGCCCTTCCCAGCGGTCGGCAAGCAGACAATAGCGCCCTTTCCTGACTGACCGAACCGCCGCGACGACCATAGAAACAACCATCGCACCCGGCACGGCCACAGCGGCCAGACTGACAATGCTCCATTCCATAGCGATCCCTCTTCAAAACGCCCCAGCGGCCTCCCGGCCGCCATGCTCACGTCTTGCTTGCTTCCTTCAGCTTGCGAAACGCCGCCTCGTTCTCCCGGTCCGCCTCCTCGGCGGCCGCTTCGAGGAGAATGATCTGCTCGCGCGTCGGCTCCTCGCCCGGGCCGAGCAGTCCCAGCTTCCGGAGAACCGCGACGCCGAACGGGAGCAGGATGTCGATGTTGCTCAGGATGGGACAGTTCGCCAGACTCTTCGCCATGTCAGTTGCCCCCCTTGTCCTCCCTACCTTCGCTGTCCCCGCCAGTCTCGACGGGTTGGCGGTAGTGTTTGAAGACGCCGGCGGTGAACCGGGCCATCACGGGCGCGTACCGTAGGTACGCCTCGTTGAACGCTGCCCGGTCACCGAGTTGCTCGGCGGCCGACATCGCGGCCAAGTGCTCGCGCGCCTGCCGCTTCAGTTCCATCAGCGTCTCCGCCTCGGCCGCGCTGATCCGACCGTCCTGCATGCGCTGTGTGAATGCACGGACGGCGCCTGTGTAAAGCCGCAGCTGGTCAGCGTACTCCTGCCGCATCGTGGTCTGCGTGGCGCAACCGCAGATAAGCAGCATCCCAACAAACGTGCCTACTCTGAGTGGTCTTCTTGTCATTGGTCGGCCTCCTTTTCCCCTCGGTCTTCTTCCCCGCATGCGCAATGGGTTTTCATCTGCCTGATGGCCAGCGTGAGGAGCTCGAGCTGTGTGGCGACCTCGGTCAGGCGCTGGAGGAAGTCCCGACGTTCCTCGCGCCGGTCGGCCATCAGTTGTTCACGCTCATGATGGATGAACCGCAGGAAGATCAGCGTGACGACGATCACCGCCACGCCAGCACCACCCGCCGACACGACTTGAATCAACTCTGGGGACATGGAGCTTTCCTCCGAACACAATGTGCTTCCACTTACTAAGGGGTTGCACGCCCCGACAGCAGAGCGGCGGTAATGCGGCAAGCACTTCTGCGGCCGCAGGATGCGCCTGCTTCGAAAAATCAGGGGGCGCAACTTCGTTACACGGGAACGCACGCGCTTGGATGGCACAACAGGTTGCGCCAGAACCTGTAATGCTCTTGTGGATGCCGGGGCCGACCTGTCGTCCGGCAAGGGACACCTGTAACCCGGGCCCCGCCTCCAGCCTCCGTGATGGTCGCCTGGGCCGAAGCATTGGCGATGGACCCGAAGGGGCTCGACGACGCTGAACCGATACGGCAGTCATCCGGCGCAACACGGCGGAGCCGCTTTCCGAGTCCCGGAGCAAGAACGAACCGGTGAGCGGTTGACTCCATTGGACGGGGACGCCTCCCAGGTCCAGGGGGCGGCGGATTCCACGGCCGCGCGTGAGGAAGCTATCGGACGCCGGCGCACCGCCGAGGGTTGCAGCAAACCGAATCCCTGGGCACGCGGCATAGAAATGACGAACCCGCCAGAACGTGCGGCAGCGTGGGGACTTCTGTCGTTTGTTGCGGAGGGAACCTGTGTAACCGGGTTTCAGACGGCGCGGTATTTGAGCAAGGCTATCCTTCCAACCGCCAACGGGTTGCAGGATTTCACGCGAGCTCGCGCCCGCCCGTGCAACCCCTGAATAAATGGAGGCGCAATTGGGCCACGGACCCTCCACGGCGGTGTGAGGCCGTGAGGCGCTTGGGCTGTGGCCAGTGCCCGCCGTGTGGCGGGCGACGCCTGGACAGAAGCCAAAGGCAAGGAGGGCACAGGCGATGAGGAACGGAAGATTGAAGGCGGTGTTGGTGGGTGTGCTGGTGGCGGGTCTGGTGCTGGGGCCGGTGCAGGCGGTGCGGGCGTGCGGGCCGCCAAACCGGAACACCCAGTTGTGCCCCACGTGCCTGCCCGATCCGTCGTGCACCAGCAAAGCGGGGAACGGCAGCGTCGACCCGGTGACGGGCAAGTCGTACTTCTCGCATGGGCTGCCGGGCGGGTTGCAGCTCACGTACCATGGCGAGAACCGGCAGAGCGGGGCGAACCTGGCCACGGGCTGGGAGCACACGTCCGCCGTACGGCTGGAGAAGAGTGCGGACAACAATCACGTGTACCTCTGGCCGAACGCGGACCGGCGGTTTGACTTCGCGTATGACGCGGGCACGTCGAGCTGGATCGCGCGGGGCGATAGCAACAACGCGCTCCGCATGCCCTGGTCGATAGATTCCGGGACGACGCCGCAGAACCTCGCGACGACCGACATCACCGTCTACTACGATTCGGGCCGCGACCGGGTGACGTACATGTTCCACAAGTTCGACGGTCAGGCGGACCCGCCGGACGGGCGAATGAAGAGCAAGTCGTCGGGCGGCGAGACCGAGAGCTACACGTTCTCCGGCGGCAAGGTGGCCGAGACGGTGGATGCGCGGGGGCGCGTGACGACTTACCAGTATTCGGGCAACACGCTGACGCGCATCATCGAGTCGAATCCGGGCTACACCGCAAGTGCCTTGGACAACCTGCATGGGCGGCAGACGCAGTTCGTCTATTCCGGCGGCAAGGTGTTCAAGGTCAAAGTGGGGATGCCGAAAACCGTGAACGCCGACCCGGACGAGTCCGATGCATTCCACTGGCGGACGACGCTCTACCGCTATGAGGGCGATCAACTGGCCGCCGTCGTGTATCCCGACCAGTATTCGAGCGACCTCGACACGGCGCCGCTCTCGACGGTGAAGGAGAAGGCGGGGCTGTTCTATGATTATGAGGACACCGGTGCGAAGCGCGTCATCGAGGAAATCTCTTCGGGGTGCGGGAGCTGCTCGGTCGGAATGCGGTTCGAGTACCCGGCCACGCTCGACGACCTCATGCCGGGCGGCTCCGCCCCGGCAGGTCGCAACGCGCCGTACAAGCAGATCAACACGAAGCATCCGGTGCTGGACGTGCTGGGAGGCGACGTGACGTGGGTCATATCGGAGAAATTGCAGGTCAACGTGAACCGGCAGGAGGTGTTCCGCTGGACGCGCATCGACGCCGACACAGCCCGGCTCGAACGGACGACCTATACCTCGGACCGCGGGCTCCGCGAAAAGCAGTACGTCTACGATGCATCGTCGGGCGTCGAGTCGGCCGTGCTCCAGAGCGTGGCGAGGAACACATACGATGCGAACTATCGGCTCACCCGCGTCGAGGTCTCGCCCGACGACTCGAACTGGATCAAGCAGATCGAATACGCTTACACGAACCAGAGCTTCCCGGACCTCGTGACTCAGGAGACGCGCTACGTCGATGACGCCGGCCAGCAGAGCCGAGTCACGGACTTTACGCATGACGCTTATGGGCGTCTGACGAAGACCGAGCACCCGACCGTCACCGTCAACCTCGACATGGCGGGCGGCCAGAGTTACCGCCCGACCGAAGATACGGAATACTGGGGCGCCAGCGACAGCCGGGTCAAATCGGTCACGGACTCCACCGGCATCAAGACCAGTTACTTCTACGCCGATAACGACGGCCTCGACAACGACGGCGACAGCTCGACCGACGAGGCCGACGAAGGATTCGAGCTGACCCGCGTCGTCCGCAGTTCGCAGGACGGCGGACTCGAACTCGAGACGCGCTACGCCTACACCGTCGTCGGCGGAGTGTGGCGGCAGACGACGGTCACCATCGACCCCGACGGCCTGAACCGCACCACGACCTTCGCGTATTCTGGCGAATCGGGCGCCTGGGGCAACGTCACAACGACGACAACTGCAATCGGCAACCAGACCGTGAACACTTATGATGCCGGGGACCGCGTTCTCACCAGCGAGAGCCGCCAGAGCGACGGCCAGGGCGGGTATGTCACCCTCGCGAAGTCGGCCTACACGTATGACAAGTTCGGGAACGTCCTCACCACAACCCAGGATGTCACCGCGAATCTGGCCTACTCGACGAAGAACGAGTTCGATGTGGCCGGCAGGCTCCGCAAGGTCTCCGAGCGCATCACCGACCTCGGCACCGAGAACGAGGAGGTCACCGGCAACGTCACGTACTACAACTACGTCGAGGCGACGCGGCTCCAGAAGGAAATCAAGCGTGCCGCACGCGACAACACCCCCGTCACCGTCGCCACGTACGATTACGATTTCGCCGAGCGCATGGTCAGCTCGAAGGATGCCATCAACAACGAGACAGTCTACGTCTTCGACTGGCGCGGCCGCATGACTGACGTGACGCCGCCTGCGGGCGCCCGCACCCGCTATACCTTTAATAACATGGGGCAGCAGGTCGAGGTTCGCCAGTACGACGGCGACCCGGACCAGGGCGGGACGCTCATGGCCCACTCGAAGGCGTACTTCGACGAGGCCGGCCGTGTCTACCAGACGCAGATCGTCAACCCCGAGAACTCGAACTATGCAATCACCACGAATTACTACACGGACAAGGCGGGGAGAGTCTGCCGCGTCAAGGACCCCGCCAACCACCAAATGGACACGACATACGACCCGGCAGGCCGGGCCTACAAGACGGAAGACCATTTGGGCAACGTGACGCTGGCGCGCTTCAACGCCGACGGCGAGACGGCCCGGACCGCCGTCAAGCACAAGCTCAGTGCCACGCCCACCTGGCGGACCGAGCTGGCGTTCCAGTACTTCGACAACGACGGGCGGCTGAAGACCACGGCCAACTGGGGCACCAACACGCCGGCGACGTTCGTGCTGAAAGAGTCGCCCGCCGACTGGGGCGACGAGGTCACTCCGTCCGAGCCTGCTTCCAGCGACTCGGACAAGATCGTGAGCAAGTTCACCTACGACGGCCTCGGCCGCACCACCCAGGTCACCGACCCCGAGGGTCGAGTCACCGAGACCAGCTACGATAAGCTGAGCAGGGTCACGGCGGTCGCCGAGGACAAGAACGGCAAGAACCGCACCACCACCTACGTGTACGATCAGTACGACGAGACGGAAGAGGCGTACTTCGACCAGATCACTGCCGACAACGGCGGTGAGACCAAATACTTCTACGCCGACCCCAAGGATGCGGTGCGCGTCACCAAGGTGGTCTATCCCGACTCCGGCGAGGTGGTAATGACCTACGACAACAACGGGGCGGGCGCCACCCGCCAGGATCAGCGCGACTGGAAGACGACCTTCACCCGCGATGCCCTCGGCCGCGTCACGCAGGAGACGGTCACCCAGGAAGGCGCCACAGCAATCACCGGCACGAAGAATGTCCGCTACACCTACGATGCGCTCTCGCGGCTCCTCACCATCGAGGACGATAACGGCCAAGTCGACGGTGGGAACCCCGATTACGACTTCACGAAGGTCGAGTACGTCTACGACTGGGGTGACACGAGCACCGACCAGACTGTCGAGGAGAAGCAGTACTTCAATGGCTCCGCCGCGCGAACCGCCACCAGCACCATCACCGCCGATGGCGTCCGCTCCGCGCTCCAGTTCCCGAACGGTAGAACTATCGGCTTCACACATGATGCGCTGCATCGGCTCGCTGCCGTCACCGAGTCCGGCAGCACGATTGCGGACTACACCTACAAGGGTCTGTACCTCCAGGACCGCGGGGTCGGGAACAACGCCGGCAGCCGCGTCGTGAAGCTCACGTTCAAGGACCAAAATGACCTTGACGGCTACGATGAATGGGGTAGAATACTGTGGATGCGGCATTACAAGGTGTCGGGGGGGACGGACGTGGTCAAGCTCGCCTACGGGTACTCCTACGCCTCTGACCGCAATTACCAGGAGGACCTCGTCAATGCCACGTCGGATGAGCTTTACGGCTACGACACCTTGCACCGCCTGACCAGCTTCAAGCGTGGCGACCTCAACGCGAACAAGGATGCGATTGCCAGTCCGGCCCGCGAGCAGGGCTGGACGCTCGATAACCTCGGCAACTGGTCGAACGTCACGAGCCACACGAACGGGAATCTCGTCCGGCCGTATGAGGACCGCACCCACAACACCGTCAATGAAATCACCCAGATCGACCCGCTCAACATCCCGCCCGACCCGGATGCCTACAACCCTGTTCATGACGATGCCGGGAACCTCACGAGCGTGCCATCCACCGACGGCTCGCCGAATCACAAGTTCGTCTATGACTACCGGAACCGTCTCACTCAAGTGAAAACGCAGGCGGATGCGAATATCGCCAGATATTATTACGACGGCTTCAACCGCCGCGTGATGAAGGACCTCGATTCCGGCACGGACATTCTCTACCTCTATGACGGCTGGCAGGTCGTCGAGGAGCGCGAACTCGACGGCCAGGATTGGGAGGCCCGTCGCCAGTTCGTCTACGGCGGCACGTACATCGACGAACCGCTCATCATGGACCGCGACACTGACGCCGACGGCGACTGCACCGACTCCGGCGGCTCCACCCGCTACTTCTACGCCCAGCAGGCCAACTTCAACGTCCTCGCCGTACTCAAGGACAACGGCGACGGAACCGCCACACTCGTCGAGGCCGTCACCTACGACCCCTATGGCGAAGCTACCGTCACACTCCAGGGCGGCCAGTCCGCCTCCGGAAACCCATACCTCTTCCAGGGGCGCCGCTGGGACCCCGAGGCCGACCTCTACTACTTCCGAAACCGGTCGCTCAGCCCGCGGCTCGGACGGTTCGTGCAACGGGATCCCGTGCGTTACGCGCGGGGAATGAACCTATATGAGACCGCAGGGGCGGCGCCACACCAAATTGCTGACCCCACGGGGCTGTGGGGCAGAGATGTGCACCATGGCCTGACACTTGAATTGGCAAAGAAGGCAGGAATCGCGTGCCCAGAAAAAGTGGCAGCAGGGGCTATTGCACCCGACCTGGACGAACGGGCGGCGACTGAGGCCGCTCTTGATGCGGTTGGTGAAGTGTTCGGAGCTATGATATTCAGCCTTGGTGAGGAAGACTACGAGACATCCAAGATCGTCTATGAAAAGCTAGCCGAGGCACAGAGACGATGGAACCTTGCCGTAGAATGGCATTTCCCGATGAACGCACAGGGAATTGTCGTGCCCGGTGCAGAACAGGCAAGAGCGAAGGTAGAAGCGGGCACGCAAGGGTGTGACTTCAAGCTATTCTCTGAAGGACTGCATGTATTGCAGGATTCATGGGCGCACCAAGGGAAGCCGTATGTGGGGGGATTAGGCCATTCCAGAGGCGCGGAATGGGTCGCAGGCCGCATGGAGTCCACGTGGGAGATAGACGTAAGGTATAACCATTTCGGCATTTGGCAGCACAGGCGATGGGTGCCTGGCCATTGGAAGAGACTGAGCGGGTTTGAGGCAGCGCGCTCACATAGCGCCGACGACGCAAGCATCTGGCCCGAAGACGCGCGCAACACAGGAATGGCAACGTACAAATGGCTCGTGGAGTTCAAAAGCAAATGCCCCAACTGCTGTCCATCTGACGTAGCGGGTGGAAAACCTGGCCCAACTTCTTCTGGCCCTGCGTCACCCGAACCGGAGGTACAACGATTTCTATTGCAGAAGTATCCCGGTGCAAACAAGGTGAAATGAGTTTCCTAAAACGCCGGCCGCCGATGTACTGCGAACAAGGGGCGTCTTCGAACTCCGAATGAACGCCGACATCGACGGGTTGAGCCAAGGAGGTGGGGCGTGAATGTGAACGGTGGAAGATGGAACAGAGTACTCATACTGACGCTGCTCATGGGGACCGTGTACTTTAGCGCTGAGGGGTGTGCGCCCGCCGAAAGTAACCCAAAGCGGGTATTACGCCCTGGCCGAGAACATGAGTGGACGGTAGGAGAACGGGGATTGCAGCAATGGGGGTGCTCAAACGAGAGAATCTACGGCGTGTCTGTGGAGCCTGAAGCCCTCCTCGTCTGGACATGGCGTGGGCAATTCTTGGAGAAGGACAGGGAATTCCGTATGGAGCCAGCTCTCGGCGTCACGGCGCTGGCCGGCAATCTCTGTCTTCTATATCCCGTTAAGAAGGGGGAGAGCGACCTTTTTCTAAAGAATTTCCGGACGAACCATCCTGTGCAACGGTGGCCTACAGGAAACGGGTGGTATGTGTTCGAGACTCGTGCAAGCGGGAACGGCCGATACGTCGGCGTTGCCTTACGAGAGGACGGGGCCTCACCTCCCTCTGGATACGAGTTTGGGAAACCGAGAGTGCGTATCGGGCTTCTTGATCCTAGTCTGACGGAGCTGAACTGGATCGTAATGCTGCGGGGGAGTCAAGCAGGGCAGGATTCTAACATTCGATGTGTCGTGCCGTCTGATGATGGTCAGCATGTTGCCCTTGCAGGATGGAACAATGGGCTGACAATGATTGACGTTGCGGGCAGGAAAGAGCGGTGGAACCTTAAACCAGACGATGAAGCAGCCATCACGTACGCCGCCTTTACACCGGACGGCACGACTGTCTACGCAGGCGGGACGATGGGTTGGGTATACGGTATCGAGGCAAAGAGCGGGAAGGCCATGAGTCGATGGTGTGCTACGGACAATGGTGAGCCGCAGTATGGCCATCGCATTTCCGCTATTGGGGTGAGCCCTGACGGAAGATGGGTGGCGGCAGGAACCGGTCCCGAGGGAGAAGTATACCTATGGTCGAGAGCGTCGGGTAGGTTGCTCTGTGTATTCGTCCATGGTGACGCGGCCGTACTGATCACGACTTTCTCACCGGACTCGAAAGCACTCGCCACGTTATCCGCTGGTTCCATCAAGGTATGGGATATTCCTGATAAAGCGGACTGATCAACAGGTATGACTGCCTGCCCCCGAGCGCATCTCGGACCGCCAGTTCGTCTTCCCGCAGGCCGAGGACTTCGCCCCGGTTATGCGCCGCGCAACGAATGCCCGCGTGGTCCGAAAACTCAGGCGGGAGATATGAAGACACTGCACGCGGAGACGACGGTTGTCATGCCGGATTGCAGCAGCGGATGGCGGCGGCCGGGGGCGCTCGGTAAGTGGCAAAGGGCGGTCAATATGAAGTGAGAGCGCACCATCATGCCCGGTGTGGCGACGGCGAGCGCGGCGGCTTGTTGGCTATGCCGCCCTCCGATACGACTTGAGTAGCCCGCCGAGATACTGATCACAACGCACCGGGCTGATGGAATGGTCGTTGGCTTCTCTCTGCGGCGGCGCGTGAGGTCCGAACACTCGTCCGTGCACAACCGTCCTTTCCACAAGTAGCTCTGTTATCCCGTGTGGCCCGGGAAACATGTCCGTGGTTTGCGAGCCGGTCGCGGATCCAGGTCGGTCAGCCCGGAGAGGCGGCGTAGTCACTCAAAGCAGCTCGGTGCTCGTAAGGCAGCAACCGCTAGCTCTGAGGCAGGCGGGCATCGCGGTGGCCTCTTCTATGCCGCTGTGGTCAAATCCGAACTCGACATCAAGCCCCCGAATCGTCTTTTCTGCTACGTAGCGCGCCGCCGATTCGAACCCGCGACCTCTGCACTGGCCCGCAACCAGGGAGTTCCTTTGCGGCGGCGGTACCGGGCATTTGGATTGAGGTCGTTTTCCTCCATTCGACTCGCGTGGGCTGCGCCCACGCTCGCTCATGGCAAGCCATCTTCGGTCAAGACAAAGGGTTACCTGGCGGTACGACCGGCGAGTCGAATGTCCTGAGCGAGGCGACCGAAGGGAGCGAAGTCGAAGGGCACTTGTCCTGAGCGACGTCGAAGGGCACTTGTCCTGAGCGACGTCGAAGGGCACTTGTCCTGAGCGACGTCGAAGGGCACTTCCCGACTTCCGACCAAGGGGCTTTCGTGACTGCGGCCGGCAGTTGCTTCTTCGTCTACATCCTTCGCTGTGCTGACGGCACATACTACGTCGGCTCTACGACGGATGTACCCGCTCGGGTTGCCGCCCACAACGCCGGCCGCGGACCGCGCTTCACTGCCTGCCGACGTCCGGTCACTCTCGCCCACACCGAGTCCTTTCAGACAATGGATCAGGCTCGCAAGCGCGAAACCCAGATCAAGAAATGGTCGCGAGCCAAGAAGGAGGCTCTCGTCAGAGGGAATCTGGCCATGCTGCACAGTCTCAGTCGCCGAAGGACTGGTTGACCTGAACGGCGATGTCAAGCTCTGTGCCGCCCACGCGACCTGTTGGATTCCCATACGTCCGGGAATCAGGGGGGTTCAGGATTGCCAAGGCAACGACTTACGACGAATCCGCATCTTGCCGGTTCGATTCCCGTTTGCGAAGGAAAAAACGCCGGTCAAACTGTCCGGGCGCTGGTCGCATCCTTGCACCGGAGCGAAGGGCAGGAACTCGCGAACCCGGCGCACGAGGTAGGGCTGGTGCTTCGGAAGCGCCAAAGCCTTTTCCTGCAGGAGCTTGGCATACTCGTCCAGGGCCGCCTGCATTCTGACGCCAGAGCCCCTCATGATGACGCTTCCGGATTATGCACAAATCTCGATAACATCGGGATTCCGATGATATGGTAGCCGGCGCTCCGCGTTGCGTCAGGATATCCCCAGCAGAGACGCTTGACGCCCCGCCTGGCCGGCAGTACCATTCCCTTCGGAGGCTGAATCCGCCTGCAAATGGAGATTTGTGTAGAATAATGAGTTGGACCAAGAGGAGAGGAATCACAGATGAAATGTGCAAGTTGTCAGGTTGAGATGGTCGAGGGAGTCGTCGGCAAGGAGCCGCCGTTGCATCTCCGCTTCGTTCCCAAGAACAAGACGAGCGTTGTGTCGGACTACGCAGGTGTTGTGGCACATGGTTGCCCCCAATGCGGGCATGTCGAACTGTCGGTTGATCCAGAACGCCTTCGTGCCACGATCAAGAACTGAGACCTCATGGGCCAAGAATCGCAGTTGGCCCAACAACCGGATCGAACGCGACTCCGGTAAGGCCGCGCGACGGCCTCACCGGAGCGGTTCATCCGAAGCGTTCGCCGCGGGGAGATTCAACCCGGCAGGAACCCAAACATCTCACGCTGCCTGCTCCAGAGCACTGGGAATGTCTGTGTGAGTTTGGCGAGGGAAAGGCCGCTCGGCTCGCGGCCGACGAGGATGGCTTCGACGATATCCGGGGCGAGAAGCATCAACTGCAGGACACGGCTGACGTAGGACCTGTCGACATCCATCTTCTCGGCGAGCGCTGTGAGCGACTCGACCGCGCCGTTATCCAGCATCTCCTGCCAGCGCCGTGCGCGGCTGCAGGCGTCTGGTCAGGCGCGGCGTTGGCGCGAGAATACACTTGACGGGGCGGACGCTCCGGGCTATACTTCGTATATCCGAAGGAGGTGCAGCCATGATCACCAAGATCCAGAAGTGGGGCAACAGCCAGGGGCTTCGTCTGAGCAAGGAACTGCTTTCAGACGCGGATGTTCGTGTGGGAGATTCGGTGGAGGTGGCGGTGCGTGATGGCACCATCCTTATCGCTCCGGTCCGCCGTGTTCGAGGCGGGCACAATCTGCGCGAACTCGTTCGGCGCATCCCCAAGGACTACAAGGCCGAGGAAGTCGACTGGGGGCGCCCGGTCGGCAAGGAGGTCTGGTAGATGGCGGAATACGTCCCACGGAAGGGGGATTTCATCGCCGTCACGTTCGACCCGCAGTCCGGGCACGAGCAGCGCGGACGGCGGCCCGCCCTGGTGGTCAGCAACGACCTTTTCAATAAGCATACCGGCTTGGCCATCGTCTGCCCCATCACCAATACGCGCCGCGACTACCCATTCCACGTGGCGATCGCGGCGAACGAAGACCTAACGGGATTCGTCATGGTGGAGCAAGTCAAGTCCATTGACTTCCGAGCCCGCAGAGCCAAACGGATCGGGGGAGCGCCCGCGCCGGTCTTGCAGGAAGCGCTGTCGCTTCTCGATGCATGCATCTATTGAGAGCGCCAGCCGGCGTATGCAGCGGGAGGAGCGAGCCCCTGCGTTCGCTGTTGCGAACGTTGAGTTCCTCGAAAACTCAGACCGGCGGGAATCCGGACAGCTCGCGCTGCTCGCTCCAGAGCGCGGGGGAGGTCTGCGTGAGCTTGGCGAGGGAAAGACCGCTCGGCTCGCGGCCGGCGAGAATGGCTTCGACGATATCCGGGGCGAGCAGGTTCAGGCGCCTGTTCGGCAGGCTCAGGGCGGGCCCGTTCGACGGACTCAGGGCGGGCAGGATGCGCGAGGCGTAGGAGCGGTCCACGTCGAGGCGGTGGTAGGAGAGGACTTACGTCGTTGAGTATTGCCGGTGGTTTGGATTGAGGTCGTTTTTCCCCACCAAGTCAGGGGATGCCGGCACATGACAGGGCGTGTCTTGTGCCGGCGTTCATGTGTCGGAATTCGGACCACGGAAGAGGCTGCTGTCGACAACAGGACGCGGCCGGTATTTAAGCCCACACCGCCCCGACGCCTGAAAAGACTTGACACGCGACGAGGTCTGGATAGAATGTGTCACATAGCGGGGTGGGGCAGTGGTAGCCCGCCAGTCTCATAAGCTGGAGGCCGCAAGTTCAAATCTTGCCCCCGCTACCATCCTCGTGATTTGCCCCCGGAACATCTCGAAGTCGCCGTTGTAGACCAGGGTCTCGCCCGCGGCGGCGACCAGCCGGAAAGCGCCGAACACGGCGCAGAAGAGCCGATGGGTCTTCATGTCGCGTCCCTGCCGGCGCCCGGTCGTTCAGGCGTCACGCTCAGCGTTCTCGGCCTTCGCCTCCGCCGGCGCCGGCTTCATCGCGGGGATCACGGCGCCGATGATGGCGACGACGAGCGCCACCGCGCCCGCCACCCACAGCGCGGGCTGCTTGGGGCCCTCGGCCAGGGCGTCGACGCCGTAGCCGATCAGCGGAGCAAGGACCATCGCCCCCGTCGCCTTGGCCTGTGATTCGATGGACAGCATGGTCGCCCCCATCGTGGCGTCGGTCTCGTTGTCCACGCGGGTGATGGTCATCGGGCGCCACAGGTTTCGGGACAGCTCCAGCAGGACAAAGCCCACAACGGCAGGCCAGAGGATCCCCACCCAGAGCGACACGGTCACCAGGGTCAGCAACGCCGCGGCGATCAGCCACAGGTTCCTCGCCGCCTGGTACTCGCCGCCGAAGCGACCGGCGAAGGCGTGAGATTTGCGGGATGTCACGGCGGCGCCGAGTTGGAGGATCGAGTACACGCAGGCGATCAGGATCGCCGTCCGCTTCACATCACCGAGACTCACCAGGATGGTCAGGCCTATTGCCATCTGCATCAGGATCGGCTGGAGGTAATCCTTGGTGACCTTGCACATGCCCTCGTAGCCGGCCGCCTCGAGGATGACGCGGCGGAGGCGGCTCTTGTGGATGACCTGGCGGAAGGCGGCAAACAGGTGGTGGAGCACGTCGCCCAGGGAGGCGCCGCCTTTGTACCGCCCGTCCAGCTCGGGCGGATAGCCCAGGAAGTTGATGATGCCAAGCACGTAGACCGGAATGCAGAACAGGAAGATGTTGCCGAACCGGCCCGAGTGGAAGACGACCAATGCGGCGGCGATCCAGGCGGCCACGGCGGAGCCCATCTTCGACCACGAGCGGGTGTAGCCGTAGACTCTGGTCTTTTCGTTTTGGCGGCCCTGGAGGCGAAGCCAGTCGAGGATCATCGCCTTGTGGGTACCGGTCCGGAACGCCTCGCCGATGGCGAAGAAGAACATCGCGGCGAACAGCCACTCCACCGCCGTGCACGTCCCGAAGATGGCGAAGGAGATGACGTACGCGGTGAACGACAGGATCATCGCGCGGCGGCGGCCGAACAGGTCGGCGATGACCCCCGTCGGCACCTCCATCAGGTTCACGCACAGCTCGCGGAACCCGATCAGGAGCCCGATCATGAAGAACGACAGCCCCTTCTCGCGGAACGCCAGGATGATGAAGGGGTCGTAATACTGCTGGTTCTTGAGGAAGCCGTACAGCGAGAAGCGGAAGATCATCGGGATGCGCATAGTCCGCCCTCAATAGGACCTATACGACCTATAGGACCTATACAACACATAGGGCACCGGCGCGCCCGAGCCCTTCGCTCCCCCATGCCCCCACGCGCCTGTGCCGCTCTCACCTCGCCTGGCGGCCGTTCGGCTCCGGCATCGCCGGGAACGCCGCGTGCGGCTCGGCCTGGTACCAGTAGCCGACCGATGCGATGTCGTCGGTCAGCGGCTCATACTTCTGGTTCGGCCACCAGCCCAGCGACTGGATCGTCGCCCGGAGGTCCTCGTCGAACCGGACCGGGTCCATGATATGCCAGCGGTAGAGGCCGAACCGCGGGACCTTGTTGTCCTCGAGCTCGACGAGCGGCAGGCCGAGGAACGGCGTCGAGAACGGGTCCTCGCGGCCCTCCGTGTTGCGGAAGCACCACGCCCCGCCGAAGTAGTCCTCGGTGCCGGTGGTGCAGATGGTCGGGTGTTCGCCGTCGCCGTCGAGGTAGAACTTCATCTCGCCCTCGCCCCACCAGCCGTTCGAGAACGCGGTCCACGCGAGGTACGTGCCGACGTAGTGGCCCTTGCCTTTCACGCCGTCGAGGACGACGTGCTCGGGGTATTCGCGCGTGGTGACCGAGCGCCGCCATTGGGCGTGCAAGTAAGCGGCTTCGTCGGGCACCGGCTCGAGCGAGTAGTCGAACTGGTAGAAGAACCCGCCGATGTCCTCGTGCCATTCGTTCTGGACGGTGACCAGCGCCGACTTGCGGAATGGCATCGGCCAGTAGCTGTTGAACCCGCCGGCGGGATTGACGCAGATGGGGAGCGAGTTGACCTTCGTCCGCATCCCGTGCCCGCAGGCGAAAAAATCGCCCAGCGGGACCTCGACGGACGGGGTCTCCTCGCCGTCCCAGTACATCCGCAGGACGCAGTTCCGGTAGGCGGCCTCGCGGACGGTGATCCAGATGTGGCGGATGACCCCCGGCCCTTCGATCTCGGCGAGCGTGACCGTCTCGCCCGCCTTGAGCGTGATGCACGGCCGCACCTTCCAGCCGACCCCGAGCTCGCGGGCGGCGCTGTTCTCGCCCGGTACCGCCTTGGCGCCGCCGCCCTTCGCGCCGTCCGGGTTCTCCGCCGAAATCGACCGCGACTTCGCATCACTCAGCAGCGGCAGATTCCCCAATCCCGATCCTGGCATTTGCGTCACGTCCATGACCGTGTCCT
>Ga0315553_10000955_pt1 | contig 24821 bp, 24 predicted proteins | sample SalMarSW160140MG_FD_203099 | JGI IMG/M metagenome (GOLD analysis project Ga0315553, IMG submission 203099) | Salt marsh sediment microbial communities from the Plum Island Ecosystem LTER, Massachusetts, United States - Salt Marsh Sediment SW1601-40 ... | reverse complement strand
CCGCAGACGACCCTCGACGCCGTGGCGGAGGCGAACCCGGAGCTCGTGCTGCTCCCGAGTGAGCCCTACGTGTTCGAGGAGCGCCACGCCACGGAGCTCCGGTCGGTGCTCGGTCCCGTCGAGGTGCGACCACTCGACGGACGCGATCTGTTCTGGTGGGGGAGCCGGACTCCCGCGGCGCTCAATCGCCTGGGAAGCGCGATCGGTGACGTCTAGGGCCGCAGAGGATCGAACGGCCCCGCGCCGGCAACGGCCCGGCAGCGGAACGCAGTTGCGTTCCGTCCGGTTTCGGCGCGGTAACGGGCCGTGGCGAGGTCGGCGACGCGGTAAGCGCGCTCGTCGTCGGCGATCGCCACGACCGAGCCGCCGAAACCTGCACCCGTGAGCCGAGCGCCGATGGCGCCGGCGTCGAGGAGCGCCCGGACGAGCGTGTCGAGCTCGGGAGTCGAGACCTCGAAGTCGTCTCGAAGGCTCGCGTGGCTCGCGGCGAACGCTCGGGCCAGCTCGGTGCGGTCCCCCGAACGGAGCGCGTCGACGACCGCGAGGACGCGGGCGTTCTCGGAGACGACGTGGCGTGCTCGGGGATGCGGAGCCGCCTGCGTCGCGTTGACCTCCCGAAGGCTGTCCGCGCCCAGTTGCCGTGCGAGCTCCTCGCACTCGGCCCGGCGCTCGGCGTAGCCCGCCTCGGCGAGCCGACGTTCGACCCCCGAGTGGACGGCGAGGACCGCGAGATCACCGGGGATGGGGACGGGTTCGACCTCGAGCGTGCGGCAGTCGAGCAGCAGCGCCGCACCGGCGACGCCGGCAAGTGATGCGAGCTGGTCGAGCACCCCACAGGGAACGCCTGTCCCGACGGTCTCGGCCTCCTGGGTCGCGAGCGCGAGCGCCCGTGGTGACAGCTCGAATCCCGCTGTGTCGCAGAGACCCACGCCCACCGCGACCTCGACGGCGGCGCTCGACCCCAGCCCCGAGCCCGACGGGAGCTCGGACGCGATCGCAGCGTCCATCCCGATCGGAGCTCGTCCTCGCAGTGAGAGGGCGCGGACGACCACGGCGCCGGCTGCGCCCCAGGCCGGGGGAGGCTCGTCGGCGACGGGCTCCCCGTCGGCTCGGACCTCGATCGCCCCCTCGTGGCCGGTGGAACGGATCCGGACTCGGCCGTTGTCGGTGCGCCGGTAGGCCAGCACAACCTCACGGTCGATCGCCATCGGGAGCGCGAATCCCGCGTTGTAGTCCGTATGGTCCCCGATGAGGTTCACCCGACCCGGCGCGCGGGCGAAGCGAACGCCGCCTCCTCCGAGGAGGGTGGCCGCTCTTACAGCGAGCTCTTGCAGAGCCACGGCCGGAAGCTAACGCCTCACCACCCGCGATCGGTGCCATCGACTGGAATCCTCCAGCGGGCGCCCGCGTGGCCGATACTGGTCCCATGCGAACCATGCGCAACTCGATCGGACTCGTGAAGGCGTCGGCGCGGGTGTTGCGTTCCGATCCCCAGCTGGTCTGGCTCCCAGTCCTCTCGTTCGTGGCGTGGCTGATCGTCGTGATCTCGTTCGTGTTGCCGATCGTCGGCACGAGCGCGGTGTTCGGCGACGGCCAGCCCGTGCTCAACGGACTCGACTACGTCCTCATGGCGATCGGCTATCTCGTGTTGTCCTTCGTCACGATCTTCTTCAACGCCGCGATCGTGTACGCGGCGAACGAGCGCCTCACGGGCGGCGACCCGAGCGTACGAAGTGCGCTGGCAGGCGCGGCGCGGTACTGGCCGCGGATCCTGGGTTGGTCGGTCGTCACCACCACCGTGAACGTCGTCCTTCGGGCGATCGCGGAACGGTTCGGCTTCGTCGGTGCGATCATCGCCGGGCTCGTCGGCGTCGCGTGGTCGGTGGTGACCTTCCTCGTGCTCCCGCTGCTCGTGATCGAGGGCCTGCCGGTCAAGGCGTCGATCAAGCAGTCGGCGACGCTGTTCAAGCACACCTGGGGCGAGAACCTCGTCGGCAACGCCGGGGTCGGGATCGTCGGAGTCCTTCTCGCGCTGCCCGGGATCGCCCTCGTCGCGATCGCGGTCGCGATCGGCGCGGGCGGCGCCACGATCGCCTTGGCCGTACTGGTCGGGGTCATCGGCGGGCTGTGGCTCGTCGTGCTGACGCCCGTCATGGCCGCCCTGAGCGGAATCTTCCAGACCGCGCTCTACCACTACGCGACCGATGGAACCGTTCCCGCCGACTTCGAGGGCACGGCGCTGCCCCAGGCGTTCCGAGAGAAGCGGCGTCGCACCTGAACCGACCCGGGTAGCTTCCGGACGCTCCCGTACAGTGGGGCCGTGCTCGAAGTGGAGCGATGGCCGGATCTCGACGACGCGGTGCTCGTCGTGGCGCTCTCGGGGTGGGTGGACGCGGGCATGGCCGGCGCCGGGGCTGCGGCCGTGCTTGCCGCGCAGCTCGAGGGTGGCCGGTCATTCGCCACGGTTCCGCTCGCTGACCACGCCGATCTCCAGCAGACTCGCCCCACGGTCGAGCTCGTCGACGGCGCGACGCGGGGGATCGTGTGGCCCCGGATCGAGCTGACCGCGGGGCGAGCCGACCGGGACGTCGTCGTTCTGCGCGGCCCCGAGCCCTCGTTGCACTGGCACGAGATGATCGAGGACCTGGTGTCGGGCGCCCAGGCGCTCGACGTGCGGCTGGCGGTCACCTTGGGAGGGATGCCGGCGCCCGTCTCGCACCGGTGGCCGACGCACGTGCAGACGACGGCGACCGATCAGGCTCTGGCCCGGGAGGTGGGCGCGTCGCGCAACGACTACACGGGACCGACCGGCGCGCAGACGGCGCTCCAGGTGGCGCTCGGGGACGTCGGCGTTCCGGGCATCGGACTGTGGGCGCAGGTGCCGCACTACCTCGCGGGCTCGCCGTCGCCGCCGGCGATTCGAGCGTTGCTCGCGCGGCTCGCCGAGTTGGCACACCTGCGCGTCGATCTCGCGCCGCTGGACCCGCAGTGCGCGGAATGGGTGAGCCGGGTGGACGAGGGACTCGCGGAGCGCCCCGAGGTCGCTCGTCTCGTCGAGCAGATCGAGGCCGGTGACGAGGAATTCCCGAGCGGGGACGAGCTCGCGAACGAGATCGAGCGGTTCCTCCGCGACGAGAAGTGAACGAACGAACCCGGACCGAGGAGCGATCCGTGCCATGAGCGTCGTGAAGATCAACGCGATCACCGTCCCCCCCGAGCGTGCCGACGAGCTCGAGGCCCGCTTCGCGGCCCGAGCCGGCGAGGTCGCCGACGCCGAGGGCTTCGAGGCCTTCGAGCTGCTGCGCCCGCACGACGACCGTGACGTCTTCCTCGTCTACACGCGTTGGGCGTCGGAGGAGGCGTTCCGGCGCTGGGTCGAGAGCCCCGCGTTCGCCCATGGGCACAAGGCCCACGACACGGAAGGCCCGGTGGGGACGGACAGCGAGCTGTGGGGTTTCGACGTCGTGCAGCACGAGGACGCGCCCTGAGCGCAATCCGGGAGTTCCACGGCATCTGGGGCTACGTCGTGATCGTGGCCAACGGTGTCGCGGGCGCGGTCGCGCTCGCTGCCTGGAGGCTGGCGCGCCTGCGCGGGCGCGTGGTCTGGGGAGTGACGATCGGAGCGGAGGTTGCGATCCTGCTGCAGGTCCTCACCGGCGTGATCCTTGTCAGCAGCGGCGACTATCCGGGCGTCGAGCGATTCCACATGTTCTACGGCTTCGTCGCGTTCATCACCGTCGGGCTCGCGTACTCGTACCGGTACGCGATGCGCGGGCGGCTCGAGCTGATGTACGGGCTGGTGGGGTTCTTCCTGATGGGTGTGGGGATCCGGGCGCTCCTGCAGGTGACATGACGGTGAGCGCGTCGAATCCGTCACCGCGGCTCCGGGTGCTGCTCCTCTTCGGCGGCCGCTCGGCCGAGCATGACGTCTCGCGGGTCACCGCGGTCGCGGTTGCCCGCGCGCTCGACCCGGAGCGCTACGAGGTGATACCGGTCGCGATCGCCAAGGACGGACGTTGGCTGTTCGCCCACGAGGCGCGGGCCGCACTCGAGGCCGGACCGGAGTCGTTGCCGGACGCGTTCGTCGTCGGTGGTGAACCCGTCACCCAGCTCGCCGATCCCACCAGCCCGCATCTCGTCCCGCTCAAACGCGGAATCGACGTCTCGGGCAGCACCGACATCGACGTCGTGTTCCCGCTGCTGCACGGGCCGTACGGCGAGGACGGCACCGTGCAGGGGCTCTTCGAGCTCGCCGGTCTCGCCTACGTGGGCTCGGGGGTGTTGGGCTCCGCCGTCGCGATGGACAAGGTGATGGCGAAACGGGCGTTCGCCGGCGCGGGCGTCCCGTCCGTGTCGTGGGTGGCGCACCGGGACGGAGAAGACCGCGCCGAGCTGGCGGATCGGGTCGGAACCGAGCTGGGCTACCCGTGCTTCGTCAAGCCGGCCAACATGGGGTCCTCGATCGGGGTCACCAAGGTGACCGACCCTGCGGGTCTCCCGGGCGCGCTCGACGAGGCCGCCTCCTTCGACGAGTGGGTGCTCGTCGAAGAAGCCGTCACGGGACGGGAGATCGAGGTCGCGGTGCTCGGTGACCGTCCGCCGGAACCGTCGCTCCCGGGCGAGATCGTGCCGGGAGCCGACTTCTACACCTACACCGACAAGTACGAGGACGGCCGCGCGGAGCTGCGGGTCCCTGCGCCGCTTCCTGCCGAGCGCGTCGAGGAGGTGCGCACGCTCGCGGTGCAGGCGTTCGAGTCCTGTCGGTGTGAAGCGATGGCGCGAGTCGACTTCTTCTTCGAGGAGCGAGGGCGTGATGGAACAACGGGGCGCGGCTTCCTGGTCAACGAGGTCAACACGATCCCCGGCTTCACGCCCATCTCGATGTACCCGAAGCTCTGGGAAGCGACGGGTGTGCCCTATCCGGAGCTGCTCGACCGCCTGATCGCGATGGCCCTCGACCGCCGAGCACGGCGCGAGCGACGCGCGGGCCGCCAGCGCGGCTGAGCGTCCGTCACGCGGGCGGGACGGTCAGAGGTTCACGACGGGGCAGGTGAGGGTGCGGGTGATCCCGTCGACGAGCTGGATCTTCGAGACGACCATCTTGCCGAGCTCGTCGACCGTGTCGGCCTCGGTCTGGATGATCACGTCGTAGGGCCCGGTCACGTCCTCGGCCGACACCACGCCGGGGATGTCGCGTGCCGCGTCGGCGACGTCGACTGCCTTCCCCACCTCGGTTTGGATCAGGACGTACGCCTTCACACCCATCGCGATGCCTCCTCGGTGCGACCCCCCGGCCCGAGGGATCGTAGCGGCGCGAGCGACGCAGGGGAAGGTTCGACTCAGTCCTCGAGTCGCGCGCGCAGTGCTTCGAGCTCGCGGTGGAGCTCGGCGGGGAGCCGCGTCCCGAACTCGGCGAAGTGCTCCTCGATGCGCGGGAGCTCGTGCTGCCACTCATCGGGATCGACTCGGAGAACCTCTGCGAGCTGCTCGGCGCTCATCTCGAGGCCGTCGGTGTCCAGATCCTCGGGGTGGGGGACGTTCCCGATCGGCGTTGCTGCCGTCCCCGCGCGCCCGTCGATGCGGTCGACGATCCAGGCGAGGACGCGTGCGTTGTCGCCGAATCCGGGCCAGAGGAACTTGCCGTCGGCGTCCTTGCGGAACCAGTTGACCCCGAAGATGTGCGGCAGCTTGGACTCGTCGGTCCGCTCGGTCATGGAGAGCCAGTGGCCGAAGTAGTCGGCCATGTTGTATCCGCAGAACGGCAGCATCGCGAATGGGTCGCGACGCAACTGTCCCAAGCCGCCGACCGCGGCGGCCGTCTTCTCGGAACCCATCGTGGCGCCCCCGAAGACTCCCTGTTGCCAGGTCGGCGCCTCGAACACGAGCGGGACGGTGTTCGCGCGTCGTCCGCCGAAGAGGACCGCCGAGATGGGCACGCCCACCGGGTCCTCCCATTCCGGTGCAATCGAGGGGCACTGGCTCGCGGGCACACAGAAGCGCGAGTTGGGATGCGCGGCCGGCGTGTCCGCCGCGGGCGTCCATTCGTTGCGGCGCCAGTCGGTGCAGTGCTCGGGTGGTTCGTCCGTCAGTCCTTCCCACCAGACGTCGCCGTCGTCCGTCAGGGCGGTGTTGGTGAAGATCGTGTTCTCCCGCAGCGTGAGGATGGCGTTGGGATTGGTGTCCATTCCGGTCCCGGGCGCGACGCCGAAGAACCCCGCCTCGGGGTTGATGGCGTGGAGGCGTCCGTCGTCGCCGAACTTCATCCACACGATGTCGTCGCCGATGGTCTCGGCCTTCCAGCCGGGCAGCGATGGGATGATCATCGACAGGTTGGTCTTGCCGCACGCGGACGGGAACGCCGCCGCGATGTAGTGCACCCGGTCGTCCGGCGCGGTCAGCTTGAGGATGAGCATGTGCTCGGCGAGCCAGCCTTCGTCGCGGGCGATCACCGACGCGATGCGGAGCGCGAAGCACTTCTTGCCCAGGAGCGCGTTGCCGCCGTACCCGGAGCCGTACGAGATGATCTCGCGCGTCTCGGGGAAGTGGACGATGTACTTGTCGTCGGGGTCGCAGGGCCAGGGAACGTCGGCCTCCCCCGGCTCGAGCGGCGCACCCACGGAGTGGAGGCAGGGGACGAACTCGCCGTCGTCGCCCAGCACCTGCAACGCACCGTCGCCCATGCGCGTCATGGTCCGCATGCTGGCGGCGACGTAGGGCGAGTCGGTCAGCTCGACCCCGATGTAGGAGAGGTGGGAGCCGAGCGGCCCCATGCTGAAGGGCACGACGTACATCGTGCGTCCCCTCATCGAGCCCTCGAAGAGCTCCCGGAGGGTGTGGCGCATCTCGTTCGGTTCGCGCCAGTTGTTGGTCGGTCCGGCGTCGCTCTCGCGCTCGCTGCAGATGAACGTACGGTCCTCGACGCGGGCCACGTCGCTCGGGTCGGAAGCGGCCCAGTACGAGTTCGGGCGCTTGGCGTCGTCGAGCTTGGTGAAGGTCCCGAGGTCGACGAGCTGCTTGCAGAGCAGGCCGAACTCCTCCTCCGAGCCGTCACACCAGTGGACGTCGTCGGGCTGGCAGAGCTCGGCCTGCTCGCGCACCCATTCGACCAGACGTCGGTGTTTCGTCGGTGGGTCGGTCAACGAGAGGGACACGGTTGCACTCCTTGGCAGCGGGAGTGGCAAACCATGCTACCGGTGGGTAGGCGAGACCCCTCAACCGGAATCTTTGCTCCATCGTCGAGACGTTCGGCCGGACGCGGCTAGGGCGCGGACCGTCCTTCCCAGGGTGCGACGCGTCGCCTCCGATCGAGCACGACGCCCGCGGCGACGAGGAACAGTCCGGCCAGCACCAGTGACCAGAGCTCGAGACCCGTGCGAGGAAGGGTCGCAGGGCCACCCGACGCCACGGTGTTCGTGCTCCCACCCACGGGGGAGCTTCCGCTGTCGCCGCCGCCGCCCGACCCGGGGTCGCCGGAGCCGGGGTCGCCGGAACCGGGGTCGCCGGAGCCCGGGTCGTCCGTGCCGGGGCTGGAGGGGTCGTCGCCGGGATCGCCGCCCTGGGGCGGATCACCGCTGCTCTCGCACTCCGGGCCGATGTAGGTCAGCGCCGGCGCGTCGAAGCCGTCGGTGATCGTCGGGGCACTCTGCCCTTCGAGCGGGTTGCCGTTCTGGTCCGTCCACGTGGGCTGGGTGAACGTGAAGTCCTGGCACTGGGGATTTCCGAAGCCGTCGATCGGCGAGTCGAGCGCGACCGAGGCGAACGCATGGCAGGCGTGCGGGATGTTGCGGACGGGGTTGTCGAGCGCCGACTCCAGGTAGTCGTCGAAGCTCGGGCAGTCGGTGACGCCGAAGGCGTCGGCGAGGGTGTTCTCGTAGTACACGGTCCCGTACCGTCCGTCGATCTCGACCAGGACCACGATGAAGTCGTGGAGGCCCGCGCCACCGGGGATCCCCCGGGGCCACTGCCCGTTCTCGTAGATGAACTCGTTCCCCTGCTGCTCGGCGGTGCCGAAGCTCACGCCCGGGCTCCCGGTCTCGGTGTCCCAGTAGGCGGCTTCGGTGAAGTTTGTCCCGTTGTAGGTCCAGGGGCTCACCGTCGCCGCGTACCAGCGCGTCTGCGGGTCGTAGTGGATGAACGGGTCGGAGTTGTCGCCGTTGACGGTCGGGAGGTCGCCGGCGATCGGGTTGCCGTCTCCGTCTTTCCAGTTCGTGAGCCCGTTGAAGGTGAAGTCCTCACCGGGCTGGTTCGGGGTCAGCACGTCCTGGTGGAACGCGACGCACTCGACCACGGGCGTCGGCTCCGCATCCGTGTCGAAGAACTCGTCGCTGGCCACCATCTGCTCGAAGCCGTCGCAGTCGACCGTGTACGTCGTGCCTTCGGGGGGCTCGAAGACCCCGTTGTCCACGTACAACGTGAGGTACGCGGTGCGCTCCTCGAACTCGCTCGGACCGGTCTGGACCGTGCCGGACACTCTCACGAGCAGCGCGTGGAAGGCCTGGAGCCCGTTGGGCGGCGGGATCCCCACCGGGCGGACGCCGTCGTTCGTCGCGAACGTGCTCGTCGGCCCGCCGCTCAGGTCGTCGATCGCGCTCGTCAGGTAGAACGCCCAGTTCGTCTCGAAGGGCGCTCCGGGCCACACGTCGTCGTAGACGTCGCCCATCCACTCGAGCGGCGAGTTGGAGGCGACGTAGTCCACCTCGGCACCTTCGCCCTTCGGGGCGTCGAGGCAGCAGTCGTACTCGTCCCCGTCACCCGAGACGAAGTGGAGGTAGGGCGGGTCCGTGTAGCCGTCGACGACCGTGACGGGGCCACCCGAGTCGAAGCCGTCGAAGCTGGTGAAGCCGTAGTCGGCCGTGGCCGGGCCGAGGGCGCTGCCGCTCACGGGCGCGGTCAGGATCGACTGCTCGTAGTTGACACACGTCACCGAAGCCCCGAGCAAGGTCATGGTGGCTTCCAGCCCCGCGCAGTCGCGACTGCCGCCGAAGTTGGCGACCAGGCCCGAGTCCGCGTAGACGGTGACGTGCGCGCCGTCCACGTCGAGGAGGCCGACGTCGATGTCACGGGGGGAGCTGTCGGCGCCGATGGCGGGGATCGGCGTGTCGTCGGCCTCGACGAACACCGGATCGTTCGTGTCGTCGGCGGCGAGGTAGAACACGCCGGGCTGGGTACCGCCGAACTGCGCGTCGTCGTAGTCGACGCCGCCGTAGGCGAGAGGTGAGTTGGAGGCCACGTAGTGGTCGCCCTCGGCATCCCCGCCGCCCCCGGATCCGCCCTCGAATCGCAGGTACGGCGGGTCGGTGCCACCCGGTGCGACCTCGACCGGACCGCCGTTCTCGAAGCTGTCGAGGCCGCCGAACGTGTAGTCCTCGCCCGCGCCGTTGGCGGTGAAGTAGTCGGCCTCGAAGTTGTCGCAGCTTCCCGTGGCGGGGGTGCTGGCGAGGAACGTCTCGAACCCGGCGCAGTCCTCGCTCGGCAGGAACATCTCGTCGATCACGTAGGTGAAGTCACCGATGCCGTCGAGATGGGCGAGGGCGACGTGATAGTTGCTCGTGCCGTCGACGTTCGGGATCGGCGTGTCGTCGGCACCCACGCTCGTCCCGCCCTCGCTGTCAGGGGAGAGGACGTGCACGATGCCGTAGGTCGTCCCGTTCCAGGTCAGCGGGGACAGCGAGGCGAGGTACTGGCCACCGCCATCTCCGCCACCGCCGGGCGGGGTGACCTGGTAGGTGAGCGTGGGGGGTGCGGTGTAGCCGTCGGCGACGGTGACGGTGGCGGCGAGGGGGTCGCCGTTGTCGTCGAGGAAGTCGTCGAGGTCGCTGAAGGTGTAGTCGGCTTCGGCGCCGTTGGGGGTGAAGACGTCAGTCTTGTAGGCGTGGCAGTCGGGAATCACCCCACCGCCGCTCATCGAGTCGACCAAGGTCTCGAAACCGGAGCAATCGTTGGCGCCGACGCCGCTGTCCACGAACGTCGTCGTGAGCTGGCCGTCCATGTCGGAGAGGAACACGTCGATCGACGAGCCGGCGTCGTCGAAGAGCCCACCGATCGCCGTGCCGTCGGCGGTGACGGCGGTGGGTCCGTAGCCACCGGAGACGAGCCAGAGGGTCTGCTGGCTGGCGCCCATTCCAGGCACGGGGTCGTCGTAGGCGGTGCCGTCGATCGCGAACGGTGAGAGGGAGGCGACGTAGTCGGAGCCGGGGAAGTCGCCGCCGTCGCCTCCTCCGCCGTCGGCGGGGGGTTCGGCGTCGGGGTCGTAGGCGAGGGTGGCGGGGCTGGTGTCGCCGGCCATGACGGTCACGGGGCCCGCGTTCTCGAAGTTGTCGAGGCCACCCCACGTGTAGTCGTTGCCGGCGCCGTTGTTGGTGAAGTAGTCGGCTTCGAAGTTCTCGCACGTTGCGGAGAAGGTCGGGTCCTGGTCGTGGATCGCGGCGAAGAACGCGTCCGCGCCGGCGCAGCTCGCGCCGTACGCAGCCAGGACCTGGGTGTCGAAGACGTAGGTGACCTTGCCGATGCCGCCGGCATCGGCGAGCACGGCGTGGAAGTCCTCCGTGCCGCTCACACCACCCACAGCGGTGCCGTCCGCGTCGACGAGCGTGGGCGAGGCGGCGTTCGGGATGAACGCGAGGATGCCGTAGTCGTTCCCATTCCACGAGAGGCGTGTGTGCGACGCGACGTAGGCCGCGAGCGTTCCCACCGGCGGGTCGTCGGCGGTCGCCCCGAGCACGCCGCCTCCGGCACCGTCCTCGCCGGGCGCGCTCGACGCGCCGAGCAGCGGGTCCGACGGCTCGTTGCCGGAGATGCCGTCATCTGCCGCGGGCTCGGAGCTCGGTGACACCTCGGGACCGAAGGCCTCGTCGATCGGTGCCGGTGCGGCAGTCGGGGGATCCTCGGGGGGAGTCGCGGGCTCCTCAGGGGGAGGAGTCGCGACCTCCTCGGGCGCACCGGCCTCGTCACTGGCCGGTGCCGTGGTTGGGGGCTCGTCGGGGGCGGCCGGCTCGTCGGCCGCCGCGGCGGGACCTGCGAGAACGATGTCGGCGGCCGCGAACGAGACCACGAGCAGCACGCTCGAGCTCAGCGCGACGAGTGCACGCGTGCGATGGTGACGATGCGAGGTCCGGTCCACCTGCTCTCCCGTCCGACCACGGTGCGTCGGATTCTCCTATCGGCACCGTTCGTGAGGAGTTGAGGGGTTACCTGCGACGTACGGTGAGAGCTGCCCGCCGAACGCGGCCGACGTATCGTCGGGATCGAGGGCGCCCGCTGGGCTCCCGCTCAGACGCGGACGTCGGGCAGGCCCAGGTCGGGCTCGCTGCCCGTTCCCAGTCGCGTGGCGCGGCCGTCGGCGTCGAGCTCGAAGACGACCCGCTGACCCTGGCGCAATATCCGGAAGAGGGAACCGTCGAGCGCGTCCGGCGCGAGCACGAACTCCTCGCGGTCGGTGTCCCGCAAGACCAGGCCCTCGCCTGTCTGGCGGTCGTAGGTTCGGATGACCCCCTGCACGATCGGCTCGGCCCGACTACGGCTTCGTGACCTTGGGCTTCGTGACCTTGCCGGATTTCAGGCAGCCCGTGCAGACGCGGATCCGCCGGGGTGTGCCGTCGACGACCGCGCGCACCTTCTGGATGTTCGGGTTCCAGCGCCGGCTCGTGCGGCGATGGGAGTGGCTCAGACGCTTGCCGAAGCGAGGCCGTTTGCCGCACACCTCGCACACCGCTGCCATCGTTCGTCCTCCGCAGGGGTCGTGGGGAACAAGCAGGCTACCAGCGGGCCTCCCCGGAGCCCCACTCGCCGGCGGGGGCCGTCGGTAGGATCGCTGCGTGACTCCCGTCGAGTCGCTCTCCGCGGATCACGTCCGGCGCACCGTCACGACCTACCGCGACGCGCTCCGATCGCACCAGGAAGAGCTCAATCGCCTGAACGTGTATCCCGTGCCGGACGGCGACACCGGCACGAACATGGCGCTCACGGTCGAGTCGGTGTGCGCCGAGCTCGATGGGGCGCAGGGCATGCCCGAGGTGTGCCAGGCGATCATGCACGGCTCGCTGATGGGAGCCCGGGGGAACTCGGGCGTCATCCTCTCGCAGATCCTCCGGGGCCTCGCGGCCACCTTCACCGAGGCCGACGAAGCAGGGCCCGACACGCTCGTCACGGGACTCCGTCGCGCGACCGACGCTGCGTACCGCGCGGTGATGCGCCCCGTCGAAGGGACGATCCTGACCGTCGTGCGCGAGGCGACCGAGGCCGCGGAGGCCTGGGCCGCGAACGGCGGTGGAGCGCTCCCGGATCTGCTGGAGCGCACGATCGGGGCCGCGAACGCATCGGTGGAGGACACGCCCGAGCTGCTGCCGGTGCTGAAGGAGGCCGGTGTCGTCGACGCCGGTGGTCGGGGTTTCGCGCTCCTGCTCGACTCCTTGCTCACGGTCGTCGACGGACGCCCGCTCCCCGAGCCCGAGATCGTGGCGATCCCCGCGGCCGTCGAAGCCGCGCAGTCGGGCGACGACGTGTCCTCGCTTCGCTACGAGGTGATGTACTTCCTCGAAGCGGCCGACGAGACGGTGCCCGCCTTCAAGGATGCGTGGGCGGCCATCGGCGACTCGATCGTGGTCGTCGGAGGGGACGGTGTCTACAACTGCCATGTGCACACCAACGACATCGGCGCGGCGATCGAGGCCGGGATCGAGGCCGGGCGCCCGCGAAGCGTCCGGGTCACGGACCTTCTCGAGGAGGTCGAAGAAGAGGAGTGGGTTCGCACGGCTGCCCGCGGTGGTCCGTCCGTCGACGACGCCGGCACCCTGCCCGCGCCCCTGCAGACGGGCGTCGTGGCCGTGGCGGTCGGTGAGGGCTTGCATCGCCTGTTGAGGAGCCTCGGTGTCCAGGCCGTGGTCGCCGGTGGCCAATCGATGAACCCGTCCACCGCACAGATCCTCGACGCGGTGCACACCGCGTCCGCGTCCGGGATCGTCGTGCTGCCCGACAACCGGAACATCGTGCCGGTTGCGCGCCAGGCCGCAGAGTCGGCCGACGTTCCCGTGGAGGTCGTGCCCACGGCGTCCGTGGTCGAGGGCCTCTGCGCGCTCGTCGCCTACGACCCCCACGCTCCGCTCGAGGCCAACGTGGAGGCGATGACCGAGGCCGCGTCGCGCGTGAGGACCGGTGAGGTCACGCAGGCCGTGCGCGATGCCGAAACGCCGGAAGGCCCGGTTGCGGCAGGAGACTGGATCGCGCTCGACGGCTCAGGGATCCGGGCGCGGGGAGCCGATGCGGTCGAGGCCGCGGCCGCGCTCGTGGATCATCTCGTCGACGACGACAGCGAGCTCGTCACCGTCCTCGTGGGTCACGACGCCGGCCACGACGAGCAGACTCGGCTCGAGAAGCACCTCGCGGTGACACACCCGAACATCGAGGTCGAGATCCACGACGGGGGCCAGCCGCTCTATCCGTTCCTCCTCGGGGTGGAGTAGCCACGACCGCGAAGTCGCGTCCGGACCCGCCGCTCACCCTTCGAGAGCTCGAGGCGATCCCCGTCGGCCAGCTCCGGGGGGTCGGCAGCCGCCTCGAGGACCGACTGCACGAACTCGACATCCACAACGTGGTCGATCTCCTTGAGCACTACCCGCGTCGCTTCGTGGACCGCTCCGCCCGGGCAGCGATCGCCGACCTCCGGCTGACCGACGAGGTGACCGTGTTCGGCGAAGTGGTGCGGGTCTCGGGTCGGCGGACACGCCAACGGCGCCCGCTCGTCGAAGCCGTCGTGAGCGACGGCACGTCGTCGCTCACGGTCGTCTTCTTCAACCAAGCCTGGCGCGAGCGTCAGCTCCCGGCCGGAACCGAGGCGGCGTTTTTCGGTCGCGTGGACGAGTATCGGGGGCGCAGACAGATGACCAACCCGGTCGTCGACGTCCTGGGGAAGCTGGGGGAGCGGACGGGAGCCATCGTCCCCGTCTACCCACAGTCCGGGAAGGCGGAGGTCTTCTCCTATCAACTCCATGGTCTCGTGGGCGAGGTCCTTCGTCGGGCCGCCCCACGCGGGTTCGCCGATCCGCTTCCACGCGAGGTCCGCGAGCGACTGGGGCTGGTCGACCGGGGTCGCGCGTACCGCGGCATCCACCGCCCGGAGGTCGCACGTGACCATCGCGAGGCACGTCGACGCTTGATCTTCGACGAGTTCCTCAGGATGCAGGTGGGGCTTGTCGCCCGGAAGCGCGCGCTCGAGCGTGGCCGTCGGGGCATCAGGCACGACCCGCCGGGCGAGCTCGAGACCTCGTTCCGTGAGGCGCTGCCGTTCGAGCTCACCGAGGCTCAACGCCAGGCCGTCGACGAGATCGCGAAGGACCTGGCTGCACCCGAGCCGATGCACCGCTTGTTGCAGGGTGACGTGGGGTCGGGCAAGACGGTGGTCGCGGTGTCGGCGATGCTGCGAGCCGTCGAGGCCGGATCCCAGTGCGCCCTCATGGCTCCGACCGAGGTGCTGGCCGAGCAGCATCACCTGAGCCTCCGGCGGATGCTGGGAGGACTCCGTGTCGCGACCGACCGGACGCTCACCGGAGACCGGCCACTTCGCGTCGAGCTGCTCACCAACCGAACGAGCGCTCCCCGTCGGCGCCGGCTCGCCGCCGGTCTGGCAAGCGGCGAGGTCGACGTCGTCGTCGGGACGCACGCGCTGCTGTTCGGGGACATGCGGTACCGGCGGCTCGGGCTCGTCGTGATCGACGAGCAACATCGGTTCGGCGTCGAGCAGCGCGCGCTGCTCCGGGGCAAGGGCGACGACCCGGACGTCCTCGTCATGACCGCCACGCCCATTCCCCGCACCGCAGCCATGCTTGTGTACGGCGATCTCGATCGGACCGAGCTCCGCGAGCTCCCGCCCGGCCGCACGCCGATCCGAACCGAGGTCGTGGACGCGACGCCGCTCGGCCGCGCCGCCGCCTACGGCCGACTCCGCCGCGAGGTCGACGGCGGTCGTCAGGCCTACGTCGTCTGTCCTCTGGTCGAGGGTTCGGACAAGGTCCAGGCGAAGGCGGCCACGGCCGAGTACGAGCGTCTGCGCGACGACGAGCTCTCGGGACTGCGTGTCGGCTTGCTGCACGGGCAGCTGAAGGCGGCCGAGAAGGAATCCGTGATGCGGGCGTTCCGCGCGGGCGCGCTCGACATCCTCGTCGCCACGACCGTGATCGAGGTCGGTGTCGACGTTCCGAACGCCTCGGTCATGGTCGTGGAGGACGCGCACCGCTTCGGCCTGTCGCGTCGGTCGCGGCGCGGCGCAGTCTTGGTGCTCGCTCATCGCGGACGCGACCACGCCGCAGGCCGAGGAGCGGATGGCGGCGATGGCGGCCTCCACGGACGGTTTCCTGCTCGCGGAGCGCGATCTCGAGATCCGTGGCGCGGGGGAGGTGTTCGGGGAGCGGCAGGCCGGGTTCAGCGATCTGAAGCTGGGCCGCATCCCCCGCGACGAGGGCGTCGTGATGGAAGCTCGTCGCGTCGCCGAGGACGTCCTCGACGCCGATCCCGAGCTCGCAGAGCACGAGCTGCTTCGCGCGGAGGTGCGGGACCGGCTCGGGGACGATCTTGAGTTCCTGTTCAAGTCGTGAGCGCGCGCCCGCGTCCTGCCCCGCGCGTCATCGCTGGAAGCGCGAGCGGGCGCCGGCTGGTCGTCGCCGGGGAGACCCGCCCCACCAGCGACCGCGTGAAGGAGGCGCTGTTCGCGATGCTGGGATCGGTCGAGGGCGCAATGGTCCTCGATTGCTTCGCCGGCAGCGGTGCCCTGGGGATCGAGGCCCTCTCGCGCGGCGCCGCCTCGGCCGTGCTGGTCGAGCGGGCGCCGGAGGCCGTGGGCGCCATCCGCACCAATCTGGAGCGGGTCGGCTTCGCCGATCGAGTCGACGTTCGCCGGGCCGACGTTCGTGCCGCGCTGCGCCGTCCGGCCCCGGCCCCCGCCGCCGATCTCGTCTTCGTCGACCCGCCCTACGGTTGGGGGGACGAGGAGCTGACCGCCTTGCTCGACCAGCTCGCCGACTCCCCGTGGCGCGCCCCGGGCGCACGGGTGGTGCTGGAACGGCCCCGTCGGCGCCCGCCGGGCGCCTTTCCCCGGAACTGGCGATCGAGCCGCAGGCGAACGTACGGCGATACGCTCGTCGTCGTCATCGACACCTGACTGCCGAGGGGGACCGGCGCGTGGCAACGGCGCTCTGCCCGGGTTCGTTCGATCCCGTGACGAACGGCCATCTCGACATCGTGGAACGGACGGCACGGCACTTCGACGACGTGATCGTGGCGGTGATCCGGAATCCGCAGAAGTCGCAGGCCATGTTCACGCTCGAAGAGCGTCAGGAGATGCTGCGTGACGTCACGAGCCACCTCGACAACGTGCACGTGGAGTTCTTCAAGGGCCTCCTCGTGGACTTCGCGCATGAGCGTGGAGCGGCGGCGATCGTGAAAGGACTGCGAGCGATCTCCGATTTCGACTATGAGCTCCAGATGGCGCAGATGAACCAGCGTCTCTCGGGTATCGACACGTTCTTCATCGCGACGACCCCCGAGTACTCGTTCCTCTCGTCGAGTCTCGTGCGAGAGGTCGCTCGCTACGGCGGTGACGTGACCAGCATGGTGCCGCCCTCGGTCGGGAAGCGGCTGGAGCGCTTCTACGGCGAGTCCCCATGACCGACGACCGCGAGTACGACACCGAGGCACTGCTGTTGCGGATGCGCGAGGTCGTGGAGACCGCGCGGCCGATGCCCTTGTCGGCCTCGGTGCTGATCGCGCGTGATGAGTTCCTCGAGCTGGTCGAGGACGCGCTCGGAGGGCTCCCCGAGGAGCTCCGCCGGGCTCGGTGGCTCCTGAAGGAGCGCGAGGAGTTCCTCGCACAGGCTCGGCGGGAGGCCGAGGACATCGTCGAGGCGGCACGTGTCCGTGCCGAGCGCATGGTCGAGCGCACCGAGGTCGTGCGCGAGGCGAACCACGTCGCGCAGTCCCGGTTGGACGAGGCTGACGCCCGCGCCCGGGCGCTGCGCCACGAGGCCGAGGACTACATCGACCAGAAGCTGGCCGGCTTCGAGGTCGTGCTCGACCGCACCATGCAGGCAGTCCAGCGGGGCCGGGAACGCCTCCAGGTCCATGTGGAGGCCCCCGACGAGGTCGGGGGCGAGGAGTTCGACGAGGCCGGGGCCTTCTTCGACCAGGACGAGATGTGAACCTGGGAAATCCTGGGTTCTGGTAGGCTGAGCTAACGGTCGGGGCCACCGACCGTCCGACCCCGATCCCCGACGGCCGGGGCGCCCGCGGCCGCAGCTCGCCGCCGCGACACGGCCGCGGACCCATGCCCGCATCTCGCACCGACATCGATGCCGTCGAGCCCGACGAGTCGGCCTTGCGCGTCGACGTCGCCGATCTCCTCGCCGAAACGGCCGGCAGGCGCTCGTTGCACCGGCAGGCGTCGTTGTCCGACCTCGTCTCGACCGCCGCCCGCCCGGCGGGGGCCGCGGCGCTCGACCTCGTCCTCGAGCACGTTCCCGAGGGCGTGGTGGTCCACGGGAGCGTGCGCACCCGCTGGGAGGCCCCGTGCAGCCGCTGTCTCGAACCGGTCGAGGGTGAGGTGATGGTCCAGATCGCCGAGCTCTTCGAGCGCGAACCGGTCGCGGGCGAGACCTATCTGCTCGACGGCGACCAGGTGGACCTCGCCGATCCGGTGCGGGACGCGGTCGCTCTCGAGCTGCCTCCGGTACCCCGGTGCGGTGCGGACTGCCGGGGCTTGTGCCCGCTCTGCGGCGCGAACCGGAACCACGAGACGTGCAGCTGCGAGGAGCGTCCCCCCGACCCGAGGTGGGCACCGCTCGAGCAGCTCGAGCTGTAGGCACCCGACCGACCCTGCGTCGGGCAACGAACGAGGAGCGACGACACGATGGCTGTTCCGAAGGGCAAGACGAGCCGAGCGGCCACGCGCCGGCGTCGCGCCGCGAACTGGAAGCTCGGTGAGCCGCCACGATCGCTGTGCCCGCACTGTGGCGCGAGCAAGCGACCCCACGTGGTGTGTCCGCACTGCGGCTGGTACCGGGATCGTCAAGTCCTGGACGTCGAGTAGCGCAGTGGGCACGCAGCCGTCTCGCCTTCCCGTGGTCGCGGTCGATGCCGTCGGCGGCGATCGTGCCCCCGGCGAGGTCGTGGCCGGCGCGTTGGCCGCAGCGCACGAGCTCGACGTCGAGATCGTGCTCGTGGGACCGGACGAGGTCGTGAAGGCCGAGCTCCCCGACGGCGCGGTACCGGCCGGCGTCACGCTCCTGTCCGCGGGCCAGACCATCTCGATGGACGAGGAGCCCAGCGCCGCGGTTCGCCGGAAGAAGGATTCCTCCCTCGTCCGAGCCGCCGAGGCGGTTCGCGACGGCAACGCCGACGCGATGGTGAGTGCCGGGAACACGGGGGCGACGATGGCGGCCGCGCTCCTGCGCATGGGTCGGATCGCTGGGGTCGCGCGACCCGCCGTCGCGGTTCCCATTCCTGTGCCGGGCGCGGGGTACCAGCTGCTCGTCGACGCGGGTGCCACCGTGGACTGCGCCCCGGAGTGGTTGGCGCAGTTCGCGACCATGGGACGTGAGTACGCCCGGGTTCGCTTCGGCGTCAGCGAGCCGACCGTCGGGTTGCTGTCCAACGGTGAGGAGGCGGGAAAGGGCGACGCGCTGCGCAAGGAGGCGGCCGAGGCCCTCTCCGGGAGCCCCGGCTTCGTGGGGAACGTCGAGGGGCGCGATCTCATGTCAACACGCCCCGACGTGGTGGTGACCGACGGGTTCACCGGGAACGTCGCGCTGAAGACGATGGAGGGCGCGATTCGGGTGGTTGCCGGACTGGTGTACGGGGTGCTGGACGCGACGCCCGAGGCGCGGCAGGCCGCCGAGGTGATCGCTCCGCTGCTGGCCGACGCGGCCGCGACCCTCGACCCGGACGCCACCGGCGGCGCCTCGTTGCTCGGTGTGAAGGGTGTCTGCGTGATCTCGCACGGCTCGTCCTCGGCCCGAGCGATCGTGAACGCGATCCGGGTCGCGGCGGACGCAGTGGCGGCCGACGTCCCGTCCCGATTGCAGGAGGCCGTGGCCGATGCCCGCTGAGACGCACATGGCGGGCGGGGCTCCGGGCCGCGACGAGGTGTTCGCGCTCATTCGCGACCGGCTCGCCGAGATCCTGGAGATCGACGGCTCCCGGGTGACGATGGATTCGCGCTTCGACGAAGACCTCGACGCCGACTCGCTCGCGCTGATCGAGCTGGTTGAAGCGCTCGAGGAGGAGCTCGGCGAACGCTCGGTCGGGTTCCACGTCGACGACGAGGACCTGGCCGATCTCACCTCGGTCCACGACGCCGTCGACTACGTCGTCGCGCGTCTGGGCTCGTCGGAGGGAGGCAGATGACCGTCGAGGCCGAGTCCGCACCGTCGCGTGAGAACACGATGCCCGGCGTGCCGCACGCTGGCGACCTCGACGACGATGATCTCGGCCCGCTCGAGGACGCGCTCGGGTGGCGGTTTCGCGATCGTGACCTGCTCCGGCACGCGCTCGTACATCGCTCGTACCGAGCGGAACGGCCCGAGCTGTCCTCGAACGAGCGGCTGGAGTTCCTGGGCGACTCCGTGCTCGGCCTCGCGGTGACGCGTGAGCTCTACGAGCGGTTCCCGCTCCTCCCAGAAGGCGAACTCGCGCGGATCCGCGCCTCGGTCGTGAACCGGGACGTGCTCGCCGCCGTCGCGGCCGAGATGGATCTCGGGCGCTTCGTCCTCCTCGACAAGGGTGAGGAGGCCTCGGGCGGGCGAGCCAAGAGCTCGATCCTCGCCGACACCCTCGAGGCGGTCCTCGCTGCGCTCTACCTCGACGCCGGGTGGGACCCGGTCGTCGGGCTCGTCACGACCCTGCTGTCGGGGCGAATCGCCGAGGCGGCCGCCGGTCCGAGCGAGCAGGAGTACAAGAACCGGCTGCAGGAACTCGCCGCTCGGCACTACGAGCAGCGTCCTCGCTACGCCGTTCGCGACGAGGGTCCCGAGCACGAGAAGCGGTTCTTCGCCAGCGTCTCGCTGGGGGGAAGCGTCCGCGGCCGTGGCGAAGGGAGCTCCAAGAAGTCGGCGGAGCAGGCCGCGGCACGGGCGGCGTGGGACTGGCTGCGCGGGCGGCACGGCGGGGTGGACGCCGACGAGGAAGTGAGTGGCGACGATGCCTGAGCTCCCCGAGGTCGAGGTCATCCGGCGTGATCTCGAAAAGGACGTGGTCGGTCGCAAGATCAAGGACGTCGAGGTCCTCGCCATGCGACCTGTGCGCCGGCACCGACAGCGCAAGCAGTTCGTCGACCCGCTCGTGGGCGCCAAGATCAAGAGCGTCGAGCGGCGGGGAAAGTACCTGGTGCTGGGACTGGACACGGGCAACGCGCTCGTGATCCATCTCGGGATGTCCGGCCAGCTCCGGCGGGCGAAGTCCGCGAAGGAGAAGCGGCTGAAACACACCCACGTGATCATCCGCTTCACCCAGGGGGGAGAGCTCCGATTCGTCGACCCGAGGACCTTCGGCGAGATGTTCGTGACCGCGCCCGACGAGCTCGAATCGGAGGTCCCCGAGCTAGCCCATCTCGGTTTCGATCCCCTCGAGTCGGCGGTGTCCGTGGACCGCTTCGCCGCACTCCTGCGGCAGCGGAGCGTCAAGCTCAAGACGCTGCTGATGGACCAGAAGTTCGTCGCGGGGATCGGCAACATCTACAGCGACGAGATCCTCTTCCAGGCGGGGCTGCGGTTCGATCGACTCAGCGACTCGCTGTCGCCACAGGAGGTCCGGCGCCTCTACCGGGCGATCATCGAGGTCCTCCAGGATGCGGTGAAGTACCGCGGTTCCACGCTCCCCGACGAAGGCTTCGTCGACCTGCAGGGCAGGCCCGGCGAGTACCAGGAACACCATCAGGTGTACGGCCGCGAAGGAGAGCCGTGCCCGCGCACGAAGCGGCCCATCCGGCGACAGCGGTTCGGCAACCGTTCGACGTTCTTCTCGGAGAGTCAGGTCTGAGCTCGGGAGCCGGTCTGATCCGACGACGAGTCTTGGTCTCCGGGCGGGTGCAGGGCGTGTGGTTCCGCCAGACCTGCCGTGAGCGGGCAGTGGCGCTCGGTCTCGCGGGGTGGGTCCGCAACCGGGCGGACGGGAGGGTCGAGGTCGCGATCGAGGGTGCGTCCCCCGCGGTCCACGCGCTCGTGGGCTGGTGCCACGAGGGGCCTCCTCGTGCCGCGGTGACCGGTGTCGAGATCGTCGAGGAGCCACCCGAGGACGTGCGGGGGTTCCGCGTCTCGTGAGGAGCCGCTCGATACGCTCGGAGCAGAGAGGGAGGGCCGGCCGGGCGTGTTCCTGAAATCGCTGACCGTCAAGGGCTTCAAGAGCTTCGCCGACCGTACGACGGTCGAGTTCGAGCCGGGTGTGGCCGTCGTCGTGGGCCCCAACGGCTCGGGCAAGTCGAACCTGGTCGACGCGGTGGCCTGGGTGCTGGGAGCCCAGGGTCCACGAACCGTGCGCGGCGGCAAGATGGACGACGTCATCTTCGCTGGAACTCCGGCGCGGCCGGCACTCGGACGAGCAGAAGTCGCGCTCACGATCGACAACTCCGCGGGCCTGCTCCCGATCGAGTTCGGGGAGGTCACGCTGTCCCGCCTGCTCTTCCGGTCGGGCGAATCGGAGTACCGGATCAACGATGCACCCTGCCGACTCCTCGACATCCAGGAGCTCCTCTCGGATACGGGGATCGGGCGTCAGCAGCACGTCATCGTGGGGCAGGGCCAGCTCGACTCCGTGCTCACCGCTCGCCCCGAGGACCGCCGCTCGGTGATCGAGGAGGCGGCGGGGGTCCTGAAGTTCCGCAAGCGCCGTGAGCGGGCCGAGCGCCGGCTCGAGTCCACGGAGGGAAATCTGCTCCGACTCCAGGATCTGCTCCGTGAGGTCCGGCGTCAGCTCAGACCGCTGGAGAAGCAGGCCGACGCGGCGCGGCGCCACGACGGCGTCCAGGCCGAGCTACGAGCCATCCGCCTCTACCTGGCTGGCCACCAGCTCGCGGGTCTCGAGACGAAGCTCGATCGGTTGCGCGACGAACGCGCCGAACACGAACGTCGGGCGACGGAGCTCACGGGGGCGCTGCGCGAGCTCGACGAAGCGGTGCTCGAGAGCGAGCGCTCGCTCGCGGACGTGGGTGCCGACGAGACGGCCGACGGTCTCGCGCGAGCCGAGGCACTCCGGGAACGCTGCCGGGGCCTGCGCGCGCTCCTCGGCGAGAAGCGCCGCGGGATCGAACGCGAGCTCGAGAGCGTGGCCGACGAAGGTGTCATCGAGACCCTGGTCGCGGATGCGGACGCGACCCGACGCGCGCTCACCGAGCTATCGGCTGCGACGCCGGACACGGGGTCCGAGGACGAGATCGCCGCGGCGACCGCTGCTCGCGAAGCCGCCGAGGCCGCGCTGCACTCCGCCGAGCACGAGATCCGGGAGGCGGACGCCGAGCTCGAGCGCTGGCGTGCTCGCGCCGACGCGCTGGCGTCCGCGCTCGAAGAAGCCCACACCTCCACCGGTGTCGAGCAGCTCGTGGGGCTCGACGGAGTCGTAGGCCCGCTGGTCGACCACCTCGAGATCGAGCCCGGGGCAGAAGCCGCGGTCGCCTCTGCGCTGGGCGAAGCCATGTACGCGGTCGTCGTCGAGAGCGGCACCGCGGCGCGCACCGCGCTCCACCGGCTCAAGGACGGCGACGCGGGCGCGCTGCTCATCGTGCTCGGTGACGAGCAGCCGACGGCTACGTCGTGGCCGCAGGTCGAGGGCGGCCGCCCCCTGGCGCAGTGCGTACGAGCCGCTCGCCCCGGATTGGCCGACGCGGTGGCGCGGGTGTTGGCCGATTTCGTGCTGGTCGACGGGGGTTGGCAGCGTGCGCTGGACCTCGCGCTGGGCCATCCGGGGCTGATCGCGGTCACTCGCGCCGGCGACCGCTTCGGGAGCAGCGCCGCGTGGCGCGTGGGCGTCTCGCGCTCTGCCGCGACACGCGCGGCACGTGACGAGGCCGTGCGCCGGGCGCAGGAAGCCGAGACGGGGCGGACTGCCGCGCTGGAGCTCGTCGCGCGACGACGTCGTGAGCTCGAGGACGCCAGGAGCGGCGAGGCGACGTTGCTCGAGTCGGTTCGGGCGGGCGAGCTGCGCACCGCCGCAGTCCTCGAACGGCGCCGGGTGCTCGAAGCACGCCTCGAGGCGCTCGACCAGCGCCTGGCCCGCGATCCCGACGCGCACGACGTCGCGGTACGACGGCGTGCGGCGCTGGCCATGCGTGCCGATCGCTACGAGGACCTCGCACGTCGTCTGGGGCATGTGCTCGAGCGTGTCGAGGTGCTCGACGAACGCTTCCACGAGCGCCGTCGGGCGCGGACCGAGGCGGCGCGCCGGGCCACGAGCCGCCTGGAGACGCTCCGGCACGAGCGAACGGCCGCCGAGGAGGAGTTGCGTGAGCGGCGCGCGCGTGCCCAACGAGCCGAGATCGACGAGGCCGAGACCCGGTTGCGCCACGAGACGGCGGTGGAGGGGCTCCGCCGCGACCACGACTGCGAGCCCGCAGAGGCGCTCGACGCACCGAAGCCCGAAGTGCCCGAGGGAACGACACCGGCGGGACGGGCCCGGGAGCTCGAGCGCGAGCTGCGGCTGATGGGTCCCATCAACCCCCTGGCCCTCGAGGAGTACGAATCGCTCCAGGAGCGTCATCGGTTCCTGGAGGAGCAGCTCGACGACGTCCGCCAGTCGCGTCGCGAGCTCCGGCGCGTGATCCGAGCCGTCGACACGGAGATCGTCTCGGTCTTCCGGAACGCATACGAAGACGTCGCCGCGCACTTCGCGGCGCTCTTCGAGACGCTGTTCCCGGGAGGCTCGGGCTCCCTGTCGCTCACGGATCCGGACGATCTGCTCCAGACCGGGATCGAGATCGAGGCGCGTCCCTCGGGCAAGAACGTCCGCCGCCTGTCGCTCCTGTCCGGAGGCGAGCGTTCCCTCACCGCGCTCGCGTTCCTCTTCGCGGTCTTCCGCGCTCGACCGTCGCCCTTCTACCTCCTCGACGAGGTCGAGGCCGCGCTCGACGACGTCAACCTGCACCGGTTCCTCGACCTGGTGCACGAGTTCCGCGCCGAGGCCCAGCTCGTGATCGTCTCGCATCAGAAGCGCACGATGGAGGCAGCCGACTGTCTCCACGGCGTCTCGATGGCTCCCAACGGCTCCAGCATCGTCGTGAGCGAGCACCTGAGCGAGGCGGGCCGCGCCGAGATGGTCACGCGGGCTGCCGCTCGGGCCAGCCGGGACCCCTCACCCCCGGACCCGGTCCGGGCCTGATTCTCGGTCGGGCGCGGGCTAGGGTCGACTCGCCGCACTCGGGGCACCGACCTTCGTTCCCGACGCGGAACCTCCGATGATCGTTGTTGCTCTCCTCCGCGCCCTCCCGCTCGCGGCCCGCGTCGCCCAGCAGTCGAGCGACGCACAGAAGATCGACGTGTGCGGCGACCCCGGCTCGCAATCGAACCTGTGCTCGACGGTCTTCGATTGGACGCACAACGAGACCGCCGCGGAGGTCGCCGACGCCTTCCACAAGCCGGTCAACATCCTGCTGATCCTGCTCGTCGCGTTTTTCGTCAACGTCTTTTTGCGCCACCTCATCCGGCGCTTCGCGAAGCGGCTCGCGAGCGAGCAGGGCGCCCGGACCGTGCAGCGGCTGCGGCATCGGACGGGACTGGCGAAGCTGGACGACACCGGAGCGATTCCGGAGGTTCGCTCGGCTCAGCGGGCGAAGGCGGTGGGGAGCGCGCTCCGGAGCG
>Ga0315553_10000954_pt1 | contig 24833 bp, 24 predicted proteins | sample SalMarSW160140MG_FD_203099 | JGI IMG/M metagenome (GOLD analysis project Ga0315553, IMG submission 203099) | Salt marsh sediment microbial communities from the Plum Island Ecosystem LTER, Massachusetts, United States - Salt Marsh Sediment SW1601-40 ... | reverse complement strand
GATGCAGCCTAGTCTTTCATGAGCTTCTGTAATTACTCCAGCTGAAGCTTGAAATGGCTGCGAATTGAAATACAAGTCCGATAATTCTCAGCACAAAGCCTTCTCGATGGAGATAGTTAATGAAATATTAATCTGATCGCATGATAATGGTTATGCACATTATCCCCTAGTCCTCGAAAATCTATTGCATGCTTCAGTCGGCTTGCTATCGTGAGCCTCGATGATCTTTCCACTCTTTCGATCAACGCGGCCAGCCGGTGCGCTCCGATCGACATGCGGAACTCAAGAGGTGTGAGATGATTACGAAAACGTATGTTAAATCGCGTCAAATCTGGAAGGTGAAATTCGAGCTACCGAAGGAGGAATGGCCTGTCGGCGTTAATGTCCGCAGCGTCCACCTCGTGGGTGATTTCAACGATTGGAACAAGTCCATCCACCCGCTCAAGCTGCGGAAGACCGTCTACAGCCTGGCCCATGAACTCCAACCAGGCGAGTACCAGTTCCGTTATGTGATCAATGGGACAGACTGGTTCAACGATTGGCATGCTGACGGCTACGTGCCGAACAATACAGGGAGTGATAACTGCCTGCTGCGGCTGCCTCAGCCGTAGGATTCAAATCCTTTCTCTATTCAGACAGGAGAGCATCCCACCTGGCTCATCTCGAGGGACTGGAAGACGACAAAGTCATCGTTTCGTATTCGCTTTGAGATCTGATGCTTGTTCCCTGTCATCCTCAATGGATTACCGCGCCCCTGCGGGGCTCGCAGTGACACCCATTCGTCTGTGCGAGGTGCCGCCAGGTGACTGAGCAATCTGCCTCACCTCCAATCTCCCTGGCCTCCGGGGATAGCATCGACCCGACAAGGGTAAGGATTGCCATACCCTTTTAGGGCAGAGCACGCAATGATGCATAGGGGCATTCCTCGCTTATAATAGCCGCCGATCCCATCGCTGGCTTGCATCACGCACATTGGCCGGCTTGAGATACACATCATGAGCGAAGGTTCGTCCCAGGTCGGCACCGCACACGATCATGTGCGCTTTAACACCATCGTCAACATCATGGATGGTGTCTTCTTCGGTTCCGCGCTCGGGTTTGCCTCCTTCATTACCATCATCCCGCTCTTTGTTAGCCAATTGACCGACTCGCCAATCTTGATTGGGTTGATTCCTGCGATCCACGCCGTCGGGTGGCAGCTGCCGCAGCTGTTCACCAGCAGCCGCATCCGCCGCCTCTCACGCTACAAGCCGATGGTGCTGGCGATGACGACCTTCGAACGCCTGCCGTTCCTGGGCCTGGCGCTGCTGGCGTGGTTCCTGCCCGGGCTCAGCCGGACGACGGCACTGACAGTCGTTTTTATCCTGCTCATCTGGCAAGGAGTAGGAGGAGGTCTCACAGCCACCGTCTGGCAGTCGATGGTCAGCAAGATCATTCCCAGACCCTGGCGGGGAAGGTTTTTCGGGACGCAGTCCTCGGCCGCAAACCTGCTCGCCAGCATCACCGCTGTCGTAGCCGGTCAAATCCTGGAACGCTATAACTCCCCGCTCGATTTTACGCTCTGCTTCTTGCTGGCCAGTGGCAGCATGGTCATCTCCTTCTTCTTCTTGGCGGCTACCCGTGAGGATGATCATGCCCCATCGCTGCCGATTGGGCACCGTGCCAATACTTGGGCTGAGGTCAAACGGCTCTTGGCGTCCGACGTCGACTTCCGCTGGTTCCTGCTCCAGAAGTTCTTCTTCCAACTCGGCATGGGCGCCTTCTCATACTACGCAGTCTATGCCGTAGGTGAGCTGGGCGCCGGCGCCGGACTGGTGGGATGGTTGACAGGTGTGCTTATCTTCTGTGACATGCTTGCCAACCCGATCCTGGGTGTGCTGGGCGACCGCAAAGGCCACCGGGTCGTGCTACTATTTGGTGCACTTACGGGGCTGCTCAGTGTTGTCCTGGCCGGGTGGCTAACCTCGATACCGGCCTGGTTCGTGATCTTTGGCCTGGCCGGCGTGGCAAGTGTCGTCGGTTGGACGACGACGATGGTCTTCAGCCTGGAGTTCGGTTCACCCGACGAGCAGTCGACCTACATCGGGATGGCGAACACGCTCGTTGCGCCGGCAACACTGGCGTCGCCCTTCCTGGCTGGCTGGTGCATAGATTCGTTCGGTTATGCAGCCATGTACCGAGCCGCAGCGGTCGTATTTCTTGTGGCAGTGGTCTTGAGTTATAGGCTCCTCGGCCATCACAAGCCCAAAATTGACTAGTCCAAGGTGCGACAGCCTTTCCTACATTTTCACCGAATAGACCTACAATCTAGCAAGAGGTGTTGCGTAATCATCTCGCTTCGCCGGGAAGTTTATTCACCACGCGGCCTGCTTGTATGAAAAATTGATTAATGGTGTGGGGCTGATGGCAAATAACCAGGCCCGCGGTATCCACGTTTTCGCAATCCGGAGATCAGATGGATCCTTTGCCTGAAGCATTGCTAAACAAATCAATCTTCCTGCTCGGCGTGCAGTGCAAGAAGGCGCTCATGCTGAATACGCTGCAGCCCGAACTGGCACCACCTCCCGATGCTGGCGCACAGCTACGTATGCGGTTGGGTCAATTGGTGGGACAGGTGGCACAGGCGCGCTACCCGGGGGGAAAGGTGGCGCGCGTCCCGGATTCCTACCAGGAATCGCTCGACCGCACGCGCGAGGCGATCGACAATAACGCTCAAGTCATTTATGAGGCGGCCTTCGAGGCAGAAGGTGTGCGGGTCGTGGCCGACATCCTGCTGCACGGCGAGCATGGCTGGCGCTTGATCGAGGTCAAGAGCACGACCAGCGCCAAGCCCGAGCACCTGTGGGACGTGGCCATCCAATATTATGTGCTCCAGCATTCTGGACTGGTGCTCGAGGATGCCGCGCTGCTCCGTTTGAACCGTGAATACGCACGAAGCGGCGACCTCGATCCTGGGCAGCTCTTCACTGAGGTGTCACTTCTCGATGATGTGCTCGCACTTCAAAAACAAGTCGAAACTGAGCTTGCGGCTTGCAAGTCGGTGCTGGCGAGTGAGGTAGTCCCAAGCATCGACATCGGTCCGCACTGCACGGATCCTGTGGAGTGCAGCTTCAAACAGCACTGTTGGTCACACCTGCCGCAGCCTTCTGTCTTTGACGTCTACTTCATTGGGAAGAAAGCCTACGGGCTCTACCAACAGGGAATAACCCAGATTGAATCCATCCCTGCCGATGAACCTCTTGACAAGCGCTCGCTGTTCCACATAGCGGCGCATAAGGCCGGGGAGACGATCCACGACCGGATGCAGCTGCAGACCTTCCTCGATTCGCTGACCTATCCGCTCTGCTACCTGGACTTCGAGACGATCGGGCACCCGATCCCCCGCTACGAAGGGCTGAGCCCGTACAGCCAGCTGCCCTTCCAGTACTCACTGCACATCCAGGAGCAACCGGGAGGTGACGTCACACATCATGGTTTCCTGGCGCAGGCCGGTACGGATCCCAGGCCGGAGTTCTTGGAGCGCTTGCTGGTGGACACAGTTAGCTCAGGAGATATCGTCGTCTACCACCGGCCGTTCGAGCAGGGCATACTGGCAGAGCTGGCGCGGGCATATCCTGAGCAAGCCGCCGAAATCGAGTCTCGGATGGAGCGCATGGTGGATCTGCTCGACCCCTTCCGCAAGCGTTGGTTCTGGCACCCGGATATGGGTGGTTCGAACTCGCTCAAAGTGGTCCTTCCGGTCTTCGCCCAGGATCTTTCCTACGAGGTGCTGGATATTCAACATGGCGAGGCAGCCATGGAGGCCTTCTTCCAGCTCGAGGATGAGCACGATTCGACGCAAGTCGCTGCGCTGCGCGCTGCACTCTGGGCCTACTGTGAACTGGATACGCTGGCGATGGTGCGGATATTGGATGGATTAAGAGGGTATGTCGACCCCTGAGGTTTGATCCGGTTCTCTTATAATATCGGTTATTTGACTCCACCAAAACCGAAATACCATCCTGAATCTGGTTCGGAGAGGTGGTTATGTACGGCGGGGATCAGGTGGAAAACCACATCTTTCGGGATCTCGATCGGGTAGAGCCATGTCTGGAATGTGATCGTAAAAAATATTTTTCTTCCCTTACGGCCAATTAATTTTGACAGCCGTGGAATAGCCTAGCTAATTGAACACGCGCACCTGTCCATACGAAGCCGCTCCGCAGGTTTGGGGATCATTGATGACGTAGGAAGGATTGAGTGTACTGTAGACAACATCCCATTGGTAAGCCCCGAGGCAGATGCGGGCCTCAATCAAGTAACCCAGGTCAACGGATGGGGGGGCTGGATTCCAGGATAGGGTCACGTTATTTCCGGCGCGAACTGCGTGCACACCACTCGGAGCAGGCACTTGATTGTTGGTGAGCAGTACAGGAAAGATAGCTGGAATGCTCTCGAGTTCTACATTGAGAGTAACGACCGAGGCCGCAACCCAACATGTCCAAACTGTATCGTGCGGAACAATCCATAACCAGGTACCCGCATAGTTTTTTCCCTTGACCTCAGCTATGTCACCCTGCGAGAGCCCCCAGGCATAAAGGTAGGCTGCGTCAGGTCCGTAGCGACAATTAACGCTTCCATTTGCGATTATCACCGGAGGCGGCTCTGTCGGTGTAACTGTTTCGGTGCGCGTATTTTCCGGGGTTGGAGTTTCGGTTTGAGTCGGCGAAGACGTGTGTGTAGGCGTTGATGAGGGAGTCGGGGTAAGTGTTTCGGTTGCCGTTAATGAAGGTCTTGCTGTGGGTGAAGCTGGTATCGCAGTAGTTGGCTGTTGGACTGCCTGTGTAGGAAGGGGCTCTGCGCTGCTACAGGCATTCAGAATGGACACGATCGCCAGGAGTGATACCTATCGGAGCGGATAGAGCATGCGCTGCATTGCTTGATCCTCCTGTAAGTGAGCGGGGGATGTCCTTCCATTGTGGTAACAATATATCCACAGCGAAAAGGAGGCAAACTTGGTGAAGAGGATTATCAAACCAGAATTCCAATCCTGATAAATTGCACTCCGGAATCCTTTTCTCTAAACTACCATGATTTGTGGGCGCGCCTTAAGATTGCGTATGGCGGAGATCGGACTCAGCAAATGACACGTATGCACCAGGCATCTGTCCCCATGATCTACTTGGTCATCCTGGTCCTATTCATGGCGGGCTGCAACCTTCCATTACCGGCTGCAACACCTACCTCAGAAACACCGAAAGTTATCCGAGGCGATATCCCTACATCAGTTGGCCCCACACCCACCAGCATCGATCCAACACTCATCCCCAGCGACACCCCTGTCCCGCCAACGCCGGTACCACCGACGCCCGTTCCGCCCACGGTCACACCGGAGCCGCCGGCCGGGAGCATAAGCTTGAACTGCGATGGCACCTACCAGCGGCTTCGACTCACAAATGGTGGGGCGAGTGGGAAAACCATCTCGGTCGATGACTGGGATGGGTCGGGTTGGGTCAACGTCTGGAATATCGCTGGTGGAGATCCTATGATCCGCCAGATCGAGGACCAGGCGGGTTATTACATATTTGGTGGCTGTCAGAAGCTGGTGATCGTCCCTATGCGCTACTCGGGCTCCGGCGCCATTCTCGAGCTCGGCATCCACGTCTGGAATGGAGCCGGACTAACCCGGGTGTACTTCAACGAAGGCGTTCATGGGACGTGGAGCAAAGTTGGCGACAACATCATTTTCGAACAGTCGCTTTACCTTTACGGTGAACCAAACTGCTGTCCCTGCAACAGGCAAACGCTCCAGTACACCTGGGATGGCACGACCTTCAACCAGACGGGTTCCGCCATCACGCCAACGTATTCGGGGACTCCCCCGCCTATCTGCGTGCCTTGAGGCAGCATAAACCGATGCCCGATCCAATCGTATTCTACGGACATGCCTACTGCCCCCAGGTCCACTCGGTGCAGGCTGCACTGGATAAACTTGGGGTAGAGTATACCTACGTGGACATTCGACGGGACGAACCTGGACGATTGCGTGTCCGGGAAATCAACGCAGGAAACGAAAGCGTACCCACGCTGGTCTTCCCCGATGGCTCAACGCTGACCGAGCCCTCAATTCAGTCGCTGAGAAAGAAACTTGATCCAACTCTCATTGGACAAGAGCCGCAGGTTGCTCTCAATGCCCGACGTCCGAAGATGGCGGCGACGGTAATCGGGTGGTTGGGGTTCGTGGTTCTGCTCGTAGGATTCGCGCTGGATCTGCCCTGGCTTATGCTCATAGGTGCTGTGCTTGTGGCGATGTGGTTTGGGGTGAAGAGTCGACGTGTTTAATGCCTCTTACTTTCCAACTGGCAATCTCAAATGAGCAGTAGTTCCCTGGCCAACCGGGCTGATGAATTCAAGCTGACCATCCATCGCAATACTTGCTGCTCTGGCTTCCGATGGCCTTTGGTTTGATTATCACGAATCGGCTGGCACAGCTCTGGCCAGGGGGACCTGCAGCCTTCGATCTGCACCAGCATGTTAGCCTGCTTGCGATCGCCTTCAGCTGTCTCGCGCGTTGATCCTGCTTGGGGACAAGTACATCAGCCCCTCGCTGGCGGGCATGCTGCTTCCTTTTGGTCTGGCGAACTACCGTCCCCTATGGGCAGGCCTGGGTCAACTCGGCATCGATCTCTCCCTGCTCGTGACGCCTACATTCTATCCCCCGCAAGAAGCTGGGGAGTCGGCGCTGGCGGGCAATCCAACTCTTGAGCTATGGGACCTTCTTACGTGTCATGGGACATGGATTATTTGGTGGGACCGATATATCCTCGTTGTGGGTAATCGCGATATACGCCACGAACGGGGTATCGGGGCTTTTCTTGACCATCTACCGGATCCTTACAGCGCAGCTTAAGCTCTCGCCATACACTCGATTTGGTTTAGATCCGGGTCTTCTTTTCTATTCCCAAATTGGAGTGAAATTTTGGAATGCGGCTGGCTCTGGGTAGATGTCCATCACGAGCTGAGTGGAAATGTCTGGCGGATGGGCTCAACTGCTTGCCCTAGAATCGGGAAGCGTGTATGAATTGTGTTGATGCAGGCCTGCGAAAAAGAAAGGGATCTGGAGATGTTTTACGAGAGCTTGTTGACCAGGGAAGAGCGTGAAATCCAGGCTGAGATGCGCACCTTCGTGCGCGAGCAGGTGCCGCACGAGCTTCTCCGCGCGCTCGACCGGGATGAAATCCAATACCCACGTGACTACGTGCGTGCGCTGGGGGAAGCGAACCTGCTAGGGTTGCGGTTCGCGCCTGAATACGGTGGACGCGGCTTACCGTGGACGGCGGAGGTGATTGCTGAAGAAGAGATCGGTATCCTTGGCACGACGCTTGGCTGCGCCTATGTGATGCCTTCGATTGTGGGCGAGGCGCTGCACGTATTCGGTACTCACGAGCAGAAGGAGCGCTATCTGCGCCCGCTCTTGAAGGGTGAGATGATCTCAGCCGAAGCCTTGACCGAGCCGCGCGGCGGGTCGGATTTCTTCGGCGCCACCTCGCGCGCCGAGCTGAAGGGCGACACCTTCGTCATCAATGGCCAGAAGCGCTTCGTCGTCGGCGCGACCGAGGCTGACCTGTTCCTGGTGTACTGCCGTACGAACTTTGACGAAGCGGCGCACCGGCACCAGCGCATCAGCGCCATCTTGGTCGAGCGTGGGCCTGGTGTGAAGACCGAGTACCAGTACGGTCTGATGGGCACACGCGGCGGCGGGACGGGACGGATTGTCTTTCGCGAAGTCGAAGTGCCGAAGGAGAATCTGATTGGTGAGCTGCATAGCGGAGCGCAGGTCTTCAACCAGATGATGATCCCCGAACGTTTGACCTCGGCTGCGGCCAGCCTGGGTGTGCGGGCGGCATTGGAGATCGCCGCGCGCTACAGCGATAAGCGCCGCGCCTTCGGGCAGCGCATCCGGAGCTTCCAGGGTGTGAGCTTCATGGTGGCGGATGCGATCACACAGCTCGACGCGGCAAGGGCGATGGTTTACATGGCGGCGCGTGCCGTCGATGAGGACGTCCCCAACCGCCGGCGGCTGGTGAGCGAGGCGAAGAAGTTCGCCACCGATACCGCCTGGCGGGTTGCGAACCTGGCGATGCAGGTGATGGGCGGCATCGGCTACACCGATATCTACCCGGTGGAGCGCATGGTGCGTGATTACCGATTGTCCCAGATCTGGACCGGGACGAATGAGATCATGAACCTACTCATCCAGCATGAGTACTATGATGAAGTACTTGGCGATGAGCGGCCACAACGGCAGGTTGAGCGTGATGCAGTGGGGAGCGAAGCGGAGACAGAAAAGATCTTTGATGACGACGATATGTGGCGTGTGCATGAGGGATAACTGTCATTGCGAGCCCCACAGGGGCGTGGCAATCTCCCTATTGGAAGATAAGGTGTGGTTCGCTCTGGGATTGATGGAGTAGATGGAGGACACCAACAACATCGATCCGGGGCAGATCTATGCCACCGGTGTTTCCAACGGCGGCAAGATGTCGCTGCGGCTGGCATGCGAAGCCTCCGATCTCCTGACCGGTGTCGCGGCCGTGATCGCCGCTCTGCCGGCAGGTTTAGAGTGCCGCCCAGCAAAGCCGGTTTCGATCATGTTGATGAACGGCACCGAGGATCCGCTTGTCCCTTATGGTGTAGGGCAGGTCCACTTTCTCCGCCAGGATCTTGGAGCCGCACTCTCGACACCGGAGACGGTTAAATTTTGGGTGGATGCCAACCACTGTTCACCGACCCCTGCAGAAGAATATCTGCCAGATCTCGACCCGGATGATGGAACACGCATCCGACGCGAATCCTACGCAGATTGCGACGCGGGTACCCAGGTTGTTTTGTACGAAGTTCAGGGCGGTGGACATACATGGCCGGGTGGAAGCCAGTACGCACCGGGTTTCTTGATCGGAAGGGTAAGCCGTGATGCAGAAGCGGGTGGCCTGATCTGGTCCTTCTTCGAATCCGTCCGATCAAGTTCAGGGGGGACATAAGCCAGACCCAGCCACAATAGGTTCCCCACCGTCTTCTACATCTCCGTATTGGGATGTTTGAGTTCAGTCGGAGTTCCTCCTTACTCTGGCCTGCTGGCTGGAAGCGGTCTACAATCCCTCAATATTTCCCAACCTGGCTCACGCCTGACTGGCGTTAGAGTCCACTTTTTGGAGCTGTACATGTCTGATGCATTTGATCTCAAGCTTAAGAAATACGCCCAGGTTGCCGTCAGGATCGGTAACAATTTGCAGCCCGGTCAGCGCCTGATGATCATCGGCAAGTGGCTCAACCGCGGGGTGCCGCTCGAGCTTGCCCCGCTGGTGCATGAGATCACTGTTGCCGCCTATAACGCCGGCGCACCCTTCGTCGACGTGATCTGGGGCGATCAAGAGATGGACTTGCTTCGCTACCAGAACGCCCCAAAGGATTCTTTCGAGGAATATCCGGATTGGTTTGTAAACGCGATGCTCAGTTACCTGGAGCGCGGCGATGCGATTATGGTTATTTTCGCCGAAGATCCTCAGCTGCTCAAGGACCAGCAAAGCGACCTGGTCAACCTGGTGACAAAGACAGCCAACAAGCATCTGCAACCGGCGCTTGGCTACATTACCGGCAACATCGTAAATTGGGTCGGCATCGGTGCGCCAGTTCCAGGCTGGGCTGACATGGTTTTCCCGAATGTCGATCCAGGCGAGCGCGTTGGTTATTTATGGGAGGCGATCTTCAAAGCCTGTCGGGTCGATCGTCCAGATCCACTCAAGGCCTGGGATGATCACATCGCCAATCTGGCACGGCGTGCTTCCTACCTCAACGGTAAGAACTACGATGCGATGCATTATCGCGGCCCCGGTACAGATCTGACGGTCGGTCTGCCGCATGGGCACATCTGGCAGAACGCCGGGATGAAAACCAAGGGCGGGATTCCGTTCACCGCCAATATCCCCACTGAAGAAGTCTTCTGCCTGCCTCACCGCGAGCGCGCCGACGGGAAAATTTCATCCACCAAACCGCTTAGCTACGCTGGCAATATCATGGACGATTTCCAACTGACCCTGGAAGGAGGAAAGGTGGTCGGGATCAAGGCGGGGAAAGGCGAGAAGCAGCTTAGAGATCTGATCGCAACCGATGAGAATGCTGCCCGTCTGGGAGAGGTCGCACTTGTTCCCGTCAGTTCACCGATCTCGCAATCCGGTTTGCTGTTTTTCAACACCCTTTTTGACGAAAATGCTGCCTGTCATATCGCATTGGGTCGTGGGATCCGGGCTTGTCTGGACGGTGGGATGGACATGAACGATGAACATTTCAAACAGGCTGGTGGAAATCACAGCCAGATCCACGTCGATTTCATGGTCGGCTCGGCTGAGCTGGACATCGATGGTATCAATGAGAACGGCGAAGCAGAGGCCATTATGCGTGGGGGCGAGTGGGCGTTCTGAAAGACGCCATCGGCCTGAATCCTCACCTCGCCCGGCAGCGGCCCACGGGCGTAAAACGATTCATCCGCATTGGTCAGAGTGAGAGAAGGAGCGGTGAGACTTGAGTATAGACGGGCAAATTCAGCGCAGCCTTGAGGCAGCTAACCGGGATTTCGACGGATTTATCCGTGAACTACGAGAGTTCATCGGCATCCGCTCAATCTCGTATAGTCCCGAGCACAATGCAGACTGCGCGATGGCCGCCAGCTGGCTGGGTAAGCGGTTGGAGAATCTGGGATGTACACGAGTAGAGATCTACGAAACGGTTCGTCATCCCATTGTTTATGGTGAGCTTCCGGCAGGGAAAACGCATGTCCCCACCGTGCTGGTCTACGGCCACTATGACATCCAACCCCCCGAACCGCTCGGGGATTGGATGAGCGATCCGTTCATGGCCGAGGTCAGGGGGGACCACCTTTACGGAAGGGGCGCTTCCGACATGAAGGGTCCGCTCCTCGCCTGCCTGGCAGCGGTGCGAGCCATGTTGGCCGTTGGTGAAATACCGGTCAACCTCAAATTTATTTTCGAAGGTGATGAGGAAACCGCTGCGGAACCGATGGATGATTTTCTCAAGGAGCATGGAAGTCTGCTGAAGGCTGACGTCTGCCTCAACGTCGATTCGGGAATGCTGGGATCTGAAATCCCAACCATAACCTATGGCCTCCGGGGAAGCTCTAACTGCACCGTACGCATCTTTGGCCCTGCACAAGACCTGCATGACGGGATGTTTGGCGGGGTTGTGCAAAACCCGATCCATGTGCTCGCCAGGCTGATCAGTGGTCTTCAGGATGAGTATGGACGGGTTACGCTGCCCGGATTTTACGATCGGGTCCGTGCGATCGATCCTGAGGAGCATGCACTCATAGAGCGACACCCACACGATACGGCGTTTTTTCTCTCAGCCAGCGGCGCGACCGGGTTGGTGGAGGACCCGGATTACCTCCCCGTGGAACGCATTGGATGGAGGCCATCGATGAACGTGCGCTGGATTGAAGGGGGCGCACGCAAGAATGCCATCCCGGTCCAGGCCGAGGCGCGGATCAGCTTTCGTATCGTTCCGGATCAGGATCATCGACAGGTTCACCAGATGCTCCTCGATTACCTGGATGAGCGAACACCTCCAAGCGTCCATTGGGAGGTCGAGAAATACATCGGCGATCAGGGAGTGATTGTAGATACGAACACGCCGGCAGTTCGAGCGTTAAGCCGGGCACTCTCGACCGTTTGGGGAAGCGAGCCGCTCCTTTGCCGCATTGGAGGCAGCATCCCAGTCGTTGGGGAGCTTAAGGAAAAGCTCAGGATCGATACAGCACTGACCGGGTTCGGCCTGCCAGATGACAACATCCACGGCCCCAATGAGCGTATTCATCTCCCTACACTCCGGCGTGGGATACAGGCCTTGATCCATTTTCTGTATGGGCTCGATTTAGAAAAAAAGAAATAGTCTTCACGCTGGTTCGGGTTAACCCATTTAGACATCGCATCAAGCTGTCCTTGGCCTGGGTCGCTCCGAGACAGGCCTTCATAAAAGGCTGTTCCTCTTCATCCTCCTAACCATGGCTCGAATAAACATAGATTCTCTACCAGGCTGAGACCCTGATCCGGTGCACCATGCTTATACGGCCTGAATCCTGCAACATTCCATGCTGGATACACCGTGTTGTACATGTTGGAGAAGTTTGTAGCAGAACCACATGTCTGATGGATGAGGGGACCAGGAGAGAAAATCATGGGCAAAGGTTCAGCCAAGTCCGTGGTTCGAGCAACCAGGGATTCTGATGTAAGTGTGCTGGAACCGATCATAGAAGAAAATAAAGGCGCTCAATCTATGCATGGGACTGCTCGGGATCGTGAATCCTGGTTTGCCCTGGTGTGGTTCTGGCTGCGTGAGTACCACTGGTGGCGCCGGCACTGGATTTCGGGATCTGGATCCGCTATCAAAGAGAATAAACCCGGGTCTTTGGACTAACCAGCGATTTTCTCCATACCTGACAATCTCGATCCTGAACATACGGCATATTTCACGTACATGGTGTTCGTCTTGTTAAAACCAAAAAAACATCCCCGGAAAACCATCCCTCAGATTTCCTGATCCGAAGCCACCGTGATCGCGGTGACATCTATTTTTGCCGTAGAATTAGCCCAATCTGAGTTCGCATTTGATTTTTGGTGGATATCATTGTGATGGCGGATCCACATATTACCAATCTTGCGCACCTCATTGACCAGCTCTTGTACGAGCCGGGTGAGTCTAGGTCGTAGTTGGTTCGACATGGTCTGTAGCGGAAACTCCCCCTGCGGATGTTCTCGGTTCAAAATCTCGAATTATCGAAAACAATTTTCCTTATCAGGATCGGAAAAGCATCAGGTTCCAACTTACTTGTGGGTGTCTTAGTAAACGCAGCGCCTTGGCTTCAATTTGGCGGATTCGCTCGCGGGTCACGTTTAACGCTGCTCCAATCTCCTCCAGCGTTCTCGGCTGGCCATCCAGCAATCCGAAGCGGAGTTCCAGCACTCGGCGCTGCTTCGGATTGAGATGCCCGAGTGCCCGGTGAACTTTCTCCCGGATAAGTGAACCTTCAACGAGGGCTTCGACCTGTTCCTGGTCCGTATCCACGTAAAGATCCCCCTGGGTGGCCCCTATCTCCGGATCTAACACCTCATCCAACGATTCGATCTCCATGCTCTGGATTAAAAGTCGATCTATTTTTCGTGTAAGCTGGCGGAGCGTCCGTTTCGCTGGCTGGCTGAGCGTTTGCCCCTCTTCCTGATGAGCAATAATTTCCTTCTGTAGGCTATCCGGTATCATTCCCATCTCGAAAAGAACTTCCTCAGGACGCGGGGGACGTCCATGCAACTGTTCGTACTCAGCCATGATGCGTTTCATCCTGGTAACCTTTTCGATGACATGCACCGGCAATCGGATCGTTCGACTGGAATTGAAAGTTGAGCGTGAGAGGGCCTGGCGAATCCAATGTGTTGCATAGGTACTGAAACGGGTGCCACGGGCTGGGTCGAATTTCTCCGCAGCGCGTATCAAGCCGATATTGCCTTCGCTCACACGATCCGAGAATGGAATCTCTGAATTACGATATCGCTTGGCAAGACTGATCACCAGGCGCAGGTTTGCCGTTATGAGCGCATCCCGGGCTACATGGAATTTGTCCTGCATTTCGAGAAGGTCAAGATGTAACATCTCGGGGTAAGGGAGAAGAGCTTGGAGTTGAGAGATACCAGGCATGTCATGTTCGGAATGGGCAATCTGTTCGAGCAGTGCCTGTGTCTCGAATGGAAGGACGAAGAACAGGCGGAGGAGCTCGACCGCTGCTCCTGCAACTTCTGGCCATTGAGAATCCTTACCCCTGGGAAGTTGGTCCAACCATGTCCAGAAGGCAGATGGCGAATCGTCAAGGTAGGCCTCGCACATGAGGATCGCTTCGCCAATAATCTCGGCGAGTGGATAGGGATCTTGGCCGAAGTCACCAGCAAGCTGAAGGTAGGATGAGGAGACATCGACAAGTTGTTCGATCAGCGTACGAAAAAACCGATCCGGGTCAACGTCTGCTATGTCCATCGTGTCAGGGGTGCGGAAGAGGTATTGAGTGGCGGTTATGACGACGCCGAGCTTGAACTCCTGGTGATGGCTGAGGAGCGGCCAGGCACCAATGTCTTCGAGGTACAGCGAGAAGAGATCATCTGGGCCCATAATACCCTCCTTGCTCCAGGGAAGTCAGAGGGATGACATAGGTGGACTAGCTCTTCGCTTCCTATGGTGATCTCTATGAACGATAACCCCCAAATCCGCTGATAGGTTCAATCGACCGCAGTAGGAATAAATCGTTCAGGCCATCTGGGGCAGTGGGGGAGGGAAGCTTGGGATGTGTCAGAGATCACTAGGCCTTACACCCTGCTTGAAGTACACTCAAGGACCTCCAGAATAAGATCCGGTTTCCAAGGATAGAAGGGATGTCGCTCATGCGCCCGAAACTTACCCTGCTCGATGAGCCCCTGCTCCAGCAAATCATTGAAGAGGGATACGCACTGCTTGAGGACCCTGGGATCGAGGTGCATAATGACGATGCCCTGGAGCTGCTATCAGCGGCAGGTGCACGTGTAAACCCTGAAACGAGGATCGTAAACATTCCCCGCAGCCTGGCGGAAAGGGCGTTGGAGAGCGCTCCGTCCACTTTTTCACTCTATGACCTGGACGGCAATCCGGCTGTTTTTTACGGCGGGGATGCGGTTCACTTCGATCCCGGTTCTGCCGCGATCCATGTCCTCGATCGTGAGCACAAGCGTCAGCGCGCCCCCTTGACTGCGGACTTCGTGCAATTCGTCAAGCTGGTCGAGCGCCTCCCGCAACTCGATGCACAGAGCACGGCCCTGATCTGCGCGGATGTGGCCGAGGAGATTGGCGACCTGTATCGTCTGTACCTGGCGCTTAACTTCATGCGCAAACCGATCGTCACGGGCGCCTTTCGCAAGGATACCTTCTGGACGATGAAGGAAATGCTCTCAGCCGTGGCCGGCGGGGACAAAGCTCTGGCGGATAAACCGATCGCTATTTTCGACGTCTGTCCTTCGCCGCCTTTAAAGTGGAGCGATCTCACCTGTCAGAACATGATCGATTGTGCACGTTCGGGGATCCCCTCCGAACTGGTCTCGATGCCGTTGGCCGGTGCTACGGCACCGGTGACGCTGGCCGGCGCGATTGTACAGCATACGGCCGAGTGCCTGAGCGGTGTCGTCATCTGCCAGTTGGCGCAGGAGGGCGCGCCAATCGTGTGGGGTGGTTCCCCGTCTGTGTTTGACATGCGCGAAGGAACAACACCCATGGGCGCGGTGGGGACGTGGATGATCGATTGCGGGTATGTCCAGGTGGGTAAGGCTTTGAACATGCCCACCCATGCGTACCTGGGGATGACGGACGCCAAGATCGTGGATGCACAGAGTGGACTGGAATCGGCGGGTGGTGTGTTCATGGCCGCGCTGGCCGGCGTGAACATGGTCTCCGGGGCTGGGATGATGGATTTCGAGAGCTGCCAGTGTTTTGAGAAGCTGGTCATCGACGCCGAGATCATCGGGATGGCCAAACGCCTGGTGGCGGGTATCGAACAACGTGATGATCCGATCGCGCTGGACATCATGCGCAGGGTTGGGCACAAGTCCGATTTCCTCAGCGAGGCGCATACCCGAACCTGGTTCCGTAAAGAGTTCTACCTGCCATCGAAAGTGATCGATCGGGGATCGCTGGAAGCCTGGACCGCACAGGGTGAGTTGACCGCTTGGGATCGGGCCGCTCAGCGGGTGGATCAACTCGTGCAGGATTATGAACCGAATGGGCTTTCGGTCGAGATGAAGGACGAGCTGCGTGCGATCACGCTCAATGCTGCGCGCAAGTTCGGCATGGATGAACTACCTGAGCTTAATTCTGCATAACTAGAGAGCCGAGTTTCGTAGCTCACCGCCCTGGCCTTTGTTCCTTGACCGGGCGATACTCTGTGGGGGTGTGGTTGTTCGCCGCAAAATGTACCAGGGGCCGGACTTTTTCTTTAAGGCTTTCAGCAGCACGTTTATGGCTGACGGTGAAGATTGACGAGACGGAAGGAAGGGGAGTATGAACAGCGAGGGGAGGGGCTACCAACAGAAACGCATTTTGCTCGTCGAGGACGAAGAGGGCAATATCGAGGTGTTGATCAGTATCCTCGAGTTAATGCTCGATCAACACGATGTCACCATCGCCAGGGATGGGCATGAGGGCATCCGCCTGGCGAATGAACATAATCCGGAATTAATCCTGATGGATTTAAGTCTCCCCAAGCTGGATGGGTGGGAGGTGGCCCGGGCCTTGAAGAGCAACCCTGTATTCGAACACGTCCCGATCCTGGCGCTTACCGCACATGCTATGGTTGGAGATCGGGAAAAAGCGCTGCAGGCTGGATGTGATGATTATTTTGCCAAGCCGATCGAGGTTGACGAATTCGTCGAATTCATGCGACCATACCTGTTAATCCAATGAAACTATCTCTGAAAGGGATGGTGAATGCGAAAACTGAAGATTTATTGGCGCCTTTTTGGGTTATTTGGAAATGCAATGCAAGGAGGGCGACAGCTTGATCTTATTTTTCGCTATTTTGTGGTAAATGCCCTTGATGGCATTGGTTTCTTTGAATATCTGAACCAACCACGGAGTTTTGGTGAGATTATGAGTCATTTCCAGTTTGAGGATAGCGTGTATACAAAAGAAATTCTCGATATCTTGGTGGTAGATAAAGAGAATCTCGTAAGTTCAACAAGCGATCGATATATCAGGAACAAATCGAGGCTAATGCCTGAACTTGATCAGATACTCGATACAACCGACCCACGCCTTCACAAGTTAAGCAATCTGGCTGAAGCCATGCAGGGCAGTATCTTAGAACGCCTAAAAAAAGAAAAAATTGGTGTCAAGGAAGTCTTCGAGGGAAACCAGAAAAAAGTTGTAAATACATTTAATGAGTTGTTACGTGGAAATATGTATTCAACGATTCGCGAGTTATGCTTTGAATATCTTCTACCTGACGAGCGACGTTGGCTGCAGGAGAAACAGTTGTTGGAAATCGGATGTGGGAATGGACTGGAGACTGCCGAGATATGGCTTTTGCTCAAGGGCAATATTAAAATCACCGCGATTGATACCGTCCCCAGCATGCTTGAGCTGGCTGAGAAGCAATTTGAGAGCTTGCTGGACAAGCTCCAACCGAGTCATCCGCGGCTCTCCAAAGAAAATCATCCTTCGTTTAAGCAGGCGAACGCGATCGCTTTACCCTATCCGGACGAGAGCTTCGATGCGGTGTTCTGCTCCATGATGCTCCATTGGACCTCAGATCCAGCCCGTGCAATATATGAGGCGGTTCGTGTTGTTAAACCTGGAGGGCTAATTTTCGGCTCCCAAGTTGGGAAACCTTACGTAAATCCATACTCAAATTTGGTGATCCGCAGCAGCCGTGATTCGTACGGTTTCTTCTGGCGGGAGGACCTGATCCGTTGGATGGCTGATTGCGGCATCGAACTTGATAATTTACCTCCGCTGAATATATTTCGAGCAAGAAAAACGATGACCTTGAATTGACTATTGCTGCCGTAAAGGTTACTACAATTGACATGTTAGAAGGCACTGACCCATTTGATACACGATCGCCACACGAACGGCTTGAGGTCACTCGTCGCAAGCGTTTAATCCTTGCCAACCTTAATGGTGCAATTTATGCACTTATCCCCTTTGGGATTTATGTTGCTTTAATATTCCTGCCAGCGAAGTCGTTATATGCCATTATCGTTTTCGGGTTAAGCATTGGCACCATCCCAATTACTCTTATAGCCCGATGGATCGTCCAAAAAGATAAACTCACCCTTGGTTCATTGTTGTTTCTTGTCTATACCATCAGCGCAATTTCTCTTAACTCTCTCATACTTGAGGGGTTAATCCAAGTTTTAGCGCCCACACTAATTTTGCTAACCATTATTGGTGGGATGATGCTGAAGACATTTGAGGGATACATTGTTGGAGTTGTATCTGCTTTCGCTTATATTCTCGTTCGTATTTTGACTATAAATAATCAATATCCACTACAATTACCCTTCTCTTCAAGTTTGATAATGGATTTTTTTCTTACGACTTTAGCGTTCGTGTTTATTGCCTACTTTAATCGTCTCTCTACGCGGGATTTACGCCGATCACTCGATGAAGCCACCTATGATTTGATGCGTCTTAATAAAGAGGTGCAAGAGGCCAGCGATCGCAAATCGCAGTTCACCGCACGCACCAGCCATGAGCTGCGTACGCCATTAAGCGCCATCATCGTATTCGCCGACCTGGCGTTGCGCGAGGCCTATGGCCCCTTGAACGAGAAGATGCGCAACGCTCAGGAGCACATCGTCAACAGCGCTCGCCACTTGAAACGCATCATCAATGATCTGCTCGACCTCTCCAAGATCGAGGCGGGTGAGTTTGAGATCATAAGCGAGCCGTACGACATCAAGGAAATCATCAATGTCATCGAGAGCGCCTGCCTGCCTATCGCCAGTGAGAAAGGCCTTGACTGGTCGATCACCATCGACAAGGCCATGCCGCCAACGCTCACGGGAGACTATGAGCGGGTTTCGCAGATCGCTGTCAACCTGGCTGGAAACGCGGTTAAATTTACTGAAGAGGGCCATGTCCTGGTGCGGATCGAGCCCGTTGATGAGAGGACCTGGCATATCGTCGTAGGCGACAGCGGTCCCGGGATCCCCGAAGACCAACAAGAAAAGGTCTTTGAAGCCTTTCGTTCGCTGGATAAAAGCGGCTCCAAATCGGTCGCCGCCAGTACGGGGCTGGGCCTGGCCATAGCACGCAACCTGGCCCAGTTGATGGGTGGTGAGATATTCCTGCAGAGCGAGCTGGGGGTTGGTACGACCTTTGAAGTTCGTTTGCCCTATGTCGTCCCAGAGAAAAAGCAGGAGCCTGTTGACGCGATCACCTGATGCTTGAAGCACTGCATGATCAGGCACATCCTGGTCAGGATGCTCATGTGTGAACCCGAAAGGGTTCTTTTTTTGGGGTTAATCCTTGTTCAGCGGTTGAAGAATTTGCTCCTACCGCTCACAGAGACCGGGATGCCCATATCCAGCTCTCGCAGCTCGCATTGTAGTCCCTGGAACTCGCCATCGACGGTGTTGATGACAATACAGGTCTCTGAGCCACAAGCAGAGCAGTATATATCACCGACGGCGGCCTCCTTGATCCCGATCCGGACCAGCGCCCCCGACTTGAGCACGTTTTTACCGCCGCGGACGAAGCTGGGGATATCCTGCTTTTCAGCACACTGGATCATCCAATCGTGTACACCTTTGAGGTCATCTAATGAAAGGGTCTTGACGACTACGTCGTCCTATCCGTACGCTTTCGGCGCCGTGATCGCGGCGATCACCATCAATTCTGCAGCAGTCTCGATACCGGCCAAGCACGCCTACTGAGTTACAAGACTACCCTTGAATCTATTCCATGTTAGAGAAAAATGCGTTGGAAGGGATCAGCCAATACCCCATTTCCACAAGAAACAAGGACTGGCATGTTTTCTGCACCTACATCCATGCTGTCTAATAAATCAATGTTATTCGGGGCAACAAGGTTCAACGTACTGACGCACTGGAGTAAAGGCTTGTCTGATCAGCCAAAGCTAGGCTGTCGAAAACAAGGTGGATGGGATGGGTAATACACTCGATCCAAAGCTGGAAATCGATGGAAGTGTTGGCGAACCCAAGAAGACCGGGGCTATGCAGGAGCCACGGATAGAACTGGGGCTCAAGTATGAATTCGACGATCGGCATGTGTCCTGGTGGTCGATCGTGTATTACTGGATTCGAGAGCTGCGCTGGCGCCGTGCTTTATGGGAGAAGATGAGACGGCTTACCCCTGAAAAACATAAGCCGTAGTTGTTTTTGATGATCCGACTTAATTAAGGGGTGATATTTCAAAAGGGGCTGTCCCAAAAGGGCAGTCCTTTTCGCGTCTAAAGAGGGAAACCATAAAAAAAGGGGGGCATGAAAAAGAAGAAAAACTCACATGTTGTCCACATGTCTGGGTCTAACGAGCGACCTCGATCCGCGAGTCTGGTGAGTACTCACAGCCAGGGCATGGGTGGGGTAGGGAGTTTGCTTCCTACTTTACACCCTCACTCATCGATGGGAGGAGCGCTGATCCCGGAGGGGAACGCGGGCCGTCCCTGCGGTTCCGTCCGGCAGGGCAATTCATCTTGAGCTATGGGCTCATCCTGCCATCGAGCGGGTTGACGCTGGCAGAATTCGTACAGTATCTGACGAGCGGTGCTTCCTGAGCATTAGGCTCATTAAATCATCACAATTATGGCTCCCCGGGCATGCAGCCCTGGCATATAGGCTTGCTTGACCCTTGACAGAATATCGAAAATCGTCTACTATACGCACGGTAATTGCAACGATATATTCTATATTGAAAGGGAGAAGCAATGTCTGAAGAGATGAAATTCCGCAGGTTACGCCGGTTTAACCTGATCATGGGTGCAATGCATCTACTGCAGGGCGTCTTTATGATCATCGTGAGCAACGACCGGACCTACCCCATTTTCACCAACTACTTGAAGTTTGATACGTCCACTTTATCCCTCGTGCCCAACACACAGCTGGTCTACGAACTCCCATTCGGGATCGCTGTAGCGGTCTTTCTGCTACTCTCGGCTGTCGCCCACTTCTACCTGGGTACCGTTGGCTACGGTTCCTACGTGAACAATCTAAAGAAGGGCATGAACCCGGTGCGCTTCTATGAATACGCGCTCAGCTCTTCCTTGATGATCGTACTCATCGGCATGCTGGTCGGGATGTGGGACCTGGGCAGCTTGATCCTGATCTTCGGGCTGAACGCCATGATGAACCTGTTCGGGATCATGATGGAGTATCACAACCAGCATACCGAGCGCACGAATTGGACGTCGTTCGTATATGGTTCGATCGCAGGGATTGTCCCGTGGATCGTGATTATGATGTACTTCCTGGGTGCACTCAATTCTTCCGGCGCCAAGCCGCCGGCGTTTGTGTACGCCATCATCCCGACGATCTTCGTCTTCTTCAACATCTTCGCTGTGAACATGGTGCTGCAGTATAAGAAGGTCGGGCGCTGGGCAGACTACCTGTACGGGGAACGCGTGTATATCATCCTCAGCCTGGCGGCCAAGACCGCGCTTGCCTGGCAGATCTTCGCTGGAACCCTGGCGCCAGTTTAAATCAACCTTACCTCACCATTTATTTGAAACCAGCAGCCCTCCGCTCAAGCAGAGGGCTGCGTTCATTCCAATGCTTGGTGTTCTGCCCGATTAACTTCCACCTGTCTCGAGTGGGACGTACCCGCTTTCGACCACGGCCGACTGGCCATCGGGTGACGATAGCCATTCGAGAACCTGGCGAGCAGGGTGCGAGAAGCGCAGGCTGGCCCGCACGACGGCATAGACTTCTGTCGTCAGCGGGTATGTCCCGTTCGAGATCGTCTCAAACTCGGGCTGGATGCCTCCAATAGCGAGCAGCTTCAGCTCGGGTTGGGGGAATATTCGGGTCGCAAAGTAATAGACCGAGTAGCCGATCCCGTTCGGGTCATCCAGGATGGCGTGAATCGGCCCCATCATGCCCTCCAGGATCATGTCGGGAGCGTCGATCATCGCTGTGCCGCGCATGACCAGTTCCTCCATAAGTTCCTGGCTGCCCGAGTTGCGATCACGCTGGTACGGGTTGATCGGCAGATCCGGACCACCTACCTGGGACCACTTTCCAAGGGCGCCAGTGTAGATGGCGCGAATCTGCTCCAGCGAGAGGCTTATAACCGGATTTTCCTCATGGGTGATAAAGACGAACGCATCGCGGGCGACCGGAACGATTTCCAGGTTGACCCCGTGACGTCGAGCTTCAGCAAGTTCATCCGCCGAGGGTTTTCTGGCGACGAGGATCAAATCCACTTTATCCTGGATTAGATTCTCGTAGGCGCTGTGGGTCCCACTGTGCCAGAGCTGGTAAATAGCATCGATCGACGCCTGCGGTACATCGGAACTTGGTTCGGGCACGATCTGCCAGTTGGTTGTGAAAAAGTCGCCCTCCTGCCAGCTGCAAGTGACATGCAGCAGGCGGCATGCGATCGTTACTTGCAGCGGGAGCGTAGAGGTTGACCCATCCACTCGCAAATAGGATTCGGATGATACGACTGGTGTCGTCGCCGCGGTCGTTGTGGGAGGGCTGCTCACCTGGCAGGCCGAAAGCAGCAGGACGGGAAATATGATCACCCAGAGTTTGCGCATTCTCGGTGCCTCGATCGATTGGCTATGATTACTATACCTGAGTGGCGGTGAAGGTTCATGCCGAAAGGTATTGACACCGACGGAATAATATTCTACTATAGAACAAATGTTCTTTTCGGGTATGAGGTGCGTTGACCTGCTGACTGTTAAAGGAGGGAGGCAAATGGCCTAAAAGGTTCAGATCCAGCAGTATCCGGCGCAGAGCGTGATCTCCAGGCGGACGCGTACAACGGTGGATGGCTTACCCGGGTTGTTGGGCAGCGTATATGGCTCGATCGCTGCCTACCTCGAGGCCAACCGGCAGTTCCCCGCAGGTCCGCCCTTTGCGGCTTACTACAATATGGATATGCAGGATCTCGATGTTGAGATCGGCTTTCCGATCGCATCCCCACTTCCGGGTAATGATGATCTCCACCCGGGGGAAATCCCGGGCGGCCGGTATGCGATCTGCATTCATGTGGGCTCGTATGATCAGATCGCGCCCGCATACCAGGCGTTGACCAAGTGGGTTGAAGAGAACGGCGAGACGCCGACCGGCGTCGCTTACGAGTATTACCTCAACGACCCACAGGACACGCCCCCCGAAGCTCTCCAGATGGAAATCCGGTTTGCGCTGCTGGATTGAGGCCGCAAGGCAGCCAACAGTGATTCTCACTCTTCTGATGGGATGATCACAACCGGCTTAGAAAGATTGTTTGCGCTGCCTGGCTGTGCGAAAATGGGTTGAATCCCATCCAGGATTCCCGCGTGTTCGGTGAACTGTGAGCTAATTCATTAACCCGGGAAACGACTGACGTTGCTTGCCAGGGAAGGGCGGATCGCATGGACCTGCAAGGTATTCACCTGCTCCTGACCTACCAGTGCACCTACGAATGCGACCATTGCTTTGTGTGGGGGAGCCCATGGCAGAACGGCACGATGACCGGCAAGGCAATCCGCTTAATACTTGATCAGGCGGTCGAACTGGGGACGGTCACCTCGATTTACTTTGAGGGCGGTGAGCCGTTTTTGTTCTACCCTGTGCTGATCGACGGTGTTCAGGTTGCTGTCAACAAGGGCTTTGAAGTGGGGATCGTCTCGAACGCCTACTGGGCGACCTCCGTCGAGGATGCCATGTCCTGGCTGCGGCCATTGACAGGCTTGATCTCGGACCTTTCAATCAGCAGCGACCTCTTCCATCACTCGGAACCACAAAGCGAGCTTGTCGATTTTGCCGTGCAAGCGGCCGAAGAGCTGGGGATCCCGGTTGGGAAAATCGCAATTGCACAACCCCGGGAGGACGCAGATTATGGGGTAGGTCAATTGCCGCCCGGAGAATCGGGTTTGATGTACCGGGGCCGCGCGGCTGAAAAGTTGGCCTCTGAGGCATCGGGTGTTTCCTGGGAACAGTTTGATGCATGTCCGTTTGAAAACCTCGAAGATCCCGGACGGGTCCATATTGATCCCTTTGGGAATTTGCATCTTTGCCAAGGCCTGGTAATCGGGAATTTATTCAAGGCATCTCTACTAGAGATTTGCGAGGGATTCAACCCAATCTCCCATCCCATCGTTGGCCCTCTACACGCCAATGGGCCCGTCGGCTTGATCGAGCGCTTCCATCTGCCGCATCGTGAACAGTATGCCGACGCCTGCCACATGTGCTATGAAGCTCGCCTGGCTCTGCGTGAGCGATTCCCGGACTCGCTTGGACCGGATCCGATGTATGGCGTGTATGAATGATGGCAACCCCCAGAGCATGGAGTTGAGTAGAATTTCAAGCCAGCGTAGGTTAATTAGAGCGTGTTTAGTGATGATTGAGTACCTTATAAGGTGGGTACAAGAGTACTCATAAAGTCCTTATATTCCCTCTTTTCACAGTAACGAAAATTTGATAGGATATCGGCGTGAAGGTTGCATGCACGTTCTGTCTGGAAGTCGTAAGACCACGGCCTGAGCTGACCATGCTCAGGCCGAGTCGGTTCGATGAACCCGACCGCCGGGAACGAGACACGCACCTCCAAGTCAACATGCCCTAAGGAGGCATCAATCATGTCGGAACGAGTTTCGGGTACGGTCAAGTGGTTCAATGGCAGCAAGGGTTACGGCTTCATCGAGGTTGAAGGCGGCGATGATGTGTTCGTACATTACACCGCCATTCAGGCTGATGGCTTCCGCAACCTGGAAGAAGGCCAGCGGGTCGAGTTCGCTATCGAGCAGGGCCCCAAGGGTCTCCAGGCAGCCAACGTCGTCATCCTCTAATACCTATGGACCATGAATCAAAAGCCCCCGCGCTCTGCGGGGGCTTTTGGGTTTTCACGCCGATCGACATCGTACTCAGCGTATTATGTTTCCGATTTGACACATTTCGATCATCAACTTGTGACCTGGCGCAGGTATTCTTGTGCAAATTCGCCTGAGGAGGCAAACAAGCACCATGATGATGGATCGCGTTCCTGGAGTCATGATTGTCACAGTTCTATTCATAGGGTCACTCACGGCCTGTGGGCAATTGGAGTTGAAC
>Ga0315553_10000953_pt1 | contig 24835 bp, 18 predicted proteins | sample SalMarSW160140MG_FD_203099 | JGI IMG/M metagenome (GOLD analysis project Ga0315553, IMG submission 203099) | Salt marsh sediment microbial communities from the Plum Island Ecosystem LTER, Massachusetts, United States - Salt Marsh Sediment SW1601-40 ... | reverse complement strand
ACCATCTCCTCAAATATCCGGTCTTTTTCATATTTCAGCGAACCGATCTCTCCGGACAACATGACTTTTAAATTCTCCAGGTACATTTTAAGTTTTGTAAAGTAGGTCTTTCCCGGCAGTTCTCCCTCAAAACTGACCGGTGCATCCTGAGCTCCTTCTATTTCTGAAATAGCTGCTGAGATAGATTGAACAATACCGGAAGCTTCTTCACTGTTGTTTTCAATAGCGAATTCAGCATCTCGTATTTTTCTTATGATTTCCGGGATCAGGTAATCAAGCTCGTAAGAGCGGTTTTCAATCTTGCTGTCTATCTCATTAAAATGCATCTGGTACTTATTGTTCAGAAACTGGTTAACGACCAGTGCTTCATAGGCCCATTTTGAAGGCATAATATCACCCACCAGTGGTACAAATTCTGCTGCTGCCACTTTGTAATGAAGTTTGTCATAATCGACAATTGTTCCAGCCAGTAAAATAAACGGTACCAGTATAAAAGGGATGGTGATATAGATTGCAATTACTGATTTCAGGCTTGCTGAGATGTTCAGACCAAGCAGGATTGCAAACATAGCGGTTGAAAACAATACCAGCCAGTAATTAAAATTCAGTCCTTTTATCTCAAGAATAAAATTCCCAATGATTACAAACAGTGCCATTTGCAAAGCAGATAAAAAGAGAAGAAAGATGATCTTCGAATTGAGATAAGCGGTTCTGCTAAGGTTCAGGAAAGATTCCCGTTCAAGGATTTTTCTGTCTCTGATGATTTCTTCGGCACTGATGATCATCCCTACAAATAGTGCCACAATCACGCACATAAACAGGTATGCGGGGATATTTTCATTATTGCTGAATACATAATCCGTTGGATTCGATTCAGAACCGCTGAAATACTTTGTAAAATAACCCAAAACAACCGCAAGCAGGGGAGTAATACCAAAGGCAAGAATGAGGTATTGGTGATCAGTAATTTTTGATAAAAAGTTACGGGTGCTGAATGTAACGAATTGCCGGATTTTATTTGGTATTACAAATGCCCTTTCAGGTGGTTTCGATTCCTGGAAGTTAACGGTTGATTTTCCCTGTAATTCTTTCAGGAAGCGTTCATACCAGATTTTCGGGGGTGTTTTCCTTTCCTCAGTGTATTCACCAAATTCGTCTACTTTTTTCTCTTCCAGGATTTTCAGGATATCTTCCGTCTGAACATTACCACAGGCAGAACATTCAATTTCATCGGAATCGACCCGTTGGGACATTCTTTTAAAATAGATCAGTGCTTCCATCGGATTACCGTAATATACCGGGTACCCTCCTTTATCCATTACCAGAAGTTGATCAAATAGCTTAAAGAGACCCGAGGATGGTTGATGGATACTGACGATTGCAAGTTTCCCCTTGAGGGCCTGATCTTTTAGCAGTTGCAGGACATTTTCCGAATCGGTGGAGGAGAGTCCTGAAGTGGGTTCATCAATGAACAGGATGTTGGGTTCACGGATCAGTTCCAGTGCTATATTCAACCGTTTCCGTTGACCACCGCTGATAAACTTGTTCAATGGACTTCCGACAAGAAGATCCTTGATATGATGCAGATCTAACTCATACAGAACTTTCTCAACGTTAATCTTTATTTCTTCCTTGTTTAAATTTCCAAAGCAGAGCCTGGCATTATAGAACAGGTTCTGGTATACGGTTAATTCTGCAATTAGCAGGTCATCCTGTGGAACATAGCCAATGATTCCCTCCAGTAATTCGCTATCATTCTGCAGATCATATCCGTTGATCAGTACTTTTCCGCTTTTGAGTTTTAACGAACCATTTAATACTTTCAGCAGAGTGGATTTTCCGGTTCCACTACCTCCCATAATTCCCATCAATTGTCCGGATTCTGCCTGGAAACTGAATGTATGAATGCCGGTTTCACTGTTTTTAAACTTGAACTCGATCTGATCCGCATGAAGAATTACCTTTTCCGATTTACTGGTTTTAAGGTAGGCAGCAATGATATCACTGTAGTAAACAGGACTTATATTCTCTCCACGAATTGCTGCACCCTTAGGTAAGATATAGACATATTTGGGAAAAATATACCTGCCATTGATCTCCAGTTTCTCTTCTCCCAGATAATAGAACAGGAACAGATTAGCTTGCTGGATTTTCAATACAAACACCTGTCCGTTGAGATCACTTTTCTGGAGATGATTGATTTCAGAGAAACGAATTTCCGGGTCATCGCTTACCACCAGTAATTTATCTTTTCCGGGTACTGCATAAAATTTATCGGCGATAAAACTCCAGCAGTTCTCATAATCATCCTGGTTAATCATCAGGCCCTCGGAAATGGTTTGAACGGCGTCGCGTATGCTCTGCTTGAAGACAGTCTGAAAAACAACGTTTGTATCGAAGTACTTCACAAACTGGATAAGGCTCAAAAGGATCTGGAATTTGCTTCCCAGGTGTAGTTCCTCATTGATCTGCTGGCATATGGATATGATCTTTACAGAGAGCAAGGAAGTGCGTTTGCTATCCTTATTTTGAACAGACTTTTCCAGTTTATTGTAGCTTTCTTCAAAAAGCTGCAAATATTTTTTTGCAAGATTTGCACTGAACTGTTGGTTTAAATAAGAATCAACAAAATTCCATGCAAGGACAGAAACGGTGTCTTTGTTGATGCTTGCAATAATTGCAAACAACTTCATCAGGGACTGCAGCATTGATTCTGTCATTCTACCTTCTCAATTGGTGCTGTTAATCAGGGCGGATTTAAGCCTGGTAAGCATGAAACAACAATTTAAACCTTCCTTCATGTTCATTAAAATGGCAATCCACTCTTCCCATATGCACGTCCATGATCTGTTTGGCAAGGACCAATCCCAGGTTCAGGTTCAAATTTAGCAATTCTTTATTTGAGGAGAAAAAATCGTTGGTGCTTTTTATGTACTCCTCAGAGCAATTCATTCCCTCGTCAATCACTTCAAAATAAACCATCTCATCATCTTTCCCGGTTTTAATGGTTATCTTTCCTTCATCAGAGGTATGTTCAAGCGCATTGTTAATAATATTCTCAAGACAACTGATTACCAGGCTGAATTCACCTTGAAAAAGAAGTTCCTGATCCTCCTCTTTTAATTCTATTTTTATATTCCGTTTTTTAAGTTTTCCTGAAATTTCGATGAATAAATTCTCGATCACCTCCGTGGTGTTAATACCTTTCACCTTTAAGTTCCCGTCATTTGTTTTCAATAAGGTGATCTGGTTTGCAAGGGAGGAAAGCAGTTCGAATTTTGAGACATTCTGGTCAAGCAGATTAACCAGGTTTTTTAAATCTTCCGGGATGGATTTATTTTTGAAAACCTGAACGGTTGCCCTGACTTCATTCAGTGGTATAGTTAATTCATTGCTGAGTATTTGCAAAAAAAATGTTTTATTCCTGTCCGCATTTTTTAAGGCAGTATTTGCACTTTCGAGTTCCTGAAGGATTTCTTTGTTCCTTTTTCTCAGGTTTGCAATTTCAAGGCCTTTGTTAATTGCGATCCGGATTTCTTCCGGTTCGATGGGTTTACGAAAATAGCCCTGTATTTGTCCTTTATTTACTCCATCTACAATGGCTTTGTAATCGGTAAAACCACTGATCATAAACCGCAACACATCCGGATAGGCAGTGGCGACCATTTCAAGCAATTCATCCCCGGGCATTCCCGGCATGCGCTGGTCGGAGATAACCACCTGTATATTCTCCTTTTCCATTATATCCATGCCCTCTTCACCTGACCCGGCGGTAAATATTTTGAAGTCTTTGCTTAGTGAATTTGTAAAAAGAGCAATGTGTTCCGTTGCGTCATCAACATACAAGACCTTCGGTTTATTGGTTTCCATTTGTTTCATATTCAGCTTTCCAGTAAGTCTCAATTCATAGTAACAAGTTAACGAATTTATATTGATTTGTATTGACCAATCATTATTATCAGAGATATTCTCCATAAAAAAGTACATAAATAAACAAAATTGATGAATTCGAGTAATAAATTTCGTCAGACCAACTTCAGTGGCCCGCATAGTATGGAACGTGATGGGGTCCACACAGGATTGCATGATGAATTAATCTCATTTTTTATTATTTTTATACATAATTATCCGATTCATCATAAATCACACAACCTAATTGGATGAGTACCTTGACACCAGAACAGGGAAAAGGATTAAAAGACACAGGGACCTTTGAACCATTCATGAAAAAGATGGTTACCCAGGGAGGTCCGGAGCCATCTCAGTATGATGAATTTACCGAGGTTGTTAATAACATAGAACTGTATAATTACCGGAGGTTCAGGGAGATAATCGTTTCCACAATGAATGAAAACACCATGCACGGATTCGGTTATATAAAACCGTACGGATATTCCGGTGATTTCATGATCATTGACCGGATTTATAAAAACTGGGTGAGTCCGTTTGAGAACCTGGAAAAGTGGGATATTTTCTATCATACGCTTCATGCACCCAAGGCAGTGCGGAACAGGAAGGAGTATTTTCTTGAATTTTTCAGCGAAAAGGCAAGCACAAGCAAAGGATTAAAGGTTTTGATCCTGGGAAGTGGTCCGGCTACGGATATTTTTGAGTTCTTTGAAAAACATCCCGGTAACAACATTCAATTTACTCTTGTTGATTTTGATTCGAATGCGATAGAGTATTCAAAAAAAAAGAATAAAAAGTATGCAAGCAAGATAAAATTCATCAATGCCAATGTCTTCTTTTACAAATATGGTGAGAACTATGATTTTATCTGGAGTGCGGGTCTATTCGATTATTTCAAAGAGAAGCATTTTGTATTCATGATAAATAAATACTATAATGCTCTTAAACCGAATGGATTATTTATCATAGGGAATTTTTCGATTGATAACCCAACCACTGTATTCATGGAGCTTTTTTCTGATTGGTATTTGAATTACCGATCTGTTGGTGATTTGAAAAGACTTGCAAGCTACGCTGGCATCAATGAAAACAAGATATTTGTCAACATGGAACCATTGGGGGTAAATCTCTTTCTTCAACTTCAAAAATGATTGGTTAGTTAAAGATACCTTCCCCGGGTTCAAAAAATAAGCAATGAATATTTTCCATAAGATCAAAAAATACGTTAGGTCGTCGTTAATCTCGTCGGGTTCAGAGATGCGGATTCATGCGTTCACGCTCTCATTCATTGGAGAATCGAAAGAGTTTGAAACTCCTTTTTTAAAAGATTATTTCAATAAATCACTTACTCAGGTCAGGTTTTCCCTTCTGTTAGCCATTTTTTTCTTTGGGATTTTTGCTGTACTGGATGCTTTTCTTGCGAGTGAACTCCGGACAACATTCTGGATGATTCGTCTCATTGTTGTTATACCTGGAATAGCACTGCTAATATTGTCATATAATCCTGGTTTTGAAAAATACTGGCAGGTGGCGATTCCCGCGTTGATTTTCTTTGCCGGACTTGGCATTGTGTACATGACCATAATATCATCAGAAGGTATAGTTAGTTATACCTATTATACCGGATTGATACTGATATTTATTTTCGCTTATGCACTAATGCGGGTACGGTTTATATGGGCAACTTTGGCTTGCTGGTCAATCGTCATATCGTATGAAATTGCCGCTATTTGGATAACCGATACTCCGTCGGTTTACATCATCAGCAACAATTCATTTTTTATTGCTGCCAATGTAATCGGAATGTTTGTGAGTTATTCCATTGAATCTTATCTCAGAAGGGATTTTTTTCTTGCCCGAATGCTTGAAGAAGAGCGAATAAAGGTAGTAAAGGCGAAAGACGAACTGGAAAAACGCGTAGAAGAACGTACTTCCCAGCTGGTACAAACGAATAAAGAGCTACTTCAGGAGATTGAAACCAGGGAAAAAGTAGAAAAAGAACAAGCCAGGCTCGAGGCACAGCTTTACCAGGCGCAAAAGATGGAAACAATCGGAACTCTTGCAGGAGGTATTGCCCATGATTTTAACAATATCCTGACTCCAATATTAGGTTATGCCGAGATGGCTCTTGATGAAACAATAACCAATAGCCGAATCAAGGGTGATCTTGAACAGATCTATAAAGCAGCAAACAGGGCCAAAGACCTGGTTCAGCAAATCCTCACCTTCAGTAAACAACATGATCAGGATATTAAACCGATTGAATTTCATACGATCCTTAATGAAGTCCTTTCCTTGTTAAGAGCCTCTTTCCCTTCAACAATAAAGATCAGGCAGAAGGATACCCTGGCAAAGGGTGTGATTCTTGCCGATCCCACTCAGATTCACCAGGTTATCATGAATATATGTATTAATGCTTTCCAATCCATGGAGGAATCAGGAGGGGTTCTTGAAATAGGTTTAGAAAAGATCCATCTTGATCATGATAATGCAATTCCCGATACCACCTTAACAAAAGGGAATTATCTGAAATTAACCATTCGAGATACAGGTATGGGAATGGATAAAAAAACACGGGAAAGGATTTTTGAACCCTTTTTTACAAAGAGGAAGATCGGGGAAGGGACCGGACTTGGATTGTCTGTTGTTCATGGTATTGTCACCGGATGCAATGGCAGTTTAACCGTTGAAAGTGCCCCGAGAAGAGGGACCATTTTTACGGTATATTTCCCCGAATATGAAAAGAAAATTTCAAAGAGTAAATCACCAAACGGAAAATTGACAAAAGGCAAAGAGCATATATTGTTTGTAGATGATGATAAAGAAATAACCACCATGGCTAACCAAATGCTTACACGCCTTGGGTACATTGTAACAACCCTGACAAACAGTGTGAAAGCCTATGATATATTCGAAAAACAACCCGAAAAATACGATCTTGTGATTACCGACCAGGTAATGCCAAACCTGTTGGGATCACAACTTGCTACAAAAATACGAAAGATCAAACCCGGCATCAAAATAATAATTATCACAGGGTACAGTGATAGCATTAATGCTGAAAAGATTAAGGAGCTTGGTTTTAATGGTTTCATTATTAAGCCACTTATTCTAAGGGATCTCTGCATAACCATCAGGAATGTTATTGAAAATAAATAAAATATGGGTGTATTTTAATAATGGGAAGCATACTGATCATTGAAGATGATAATGAAATAAGGAACATGTTAAAGATCATGGTCCAACGGGCTGGCTTTTCTGTTCAAACTGCAAGAAATGGACTGGAGGGAGTAAAAACCTTCAGAAGAGCTCCATCAGATGTAGTTATTACCGATATCGTAATGCCTGAGAAAGAAGGACTTGAAACAATACTTGAACTTCGTGAAAATTACCCGGAAGTTAAAATAATAGCCATTTCCGGAGGGGGAAGACATGATGCGAAGAATTATCTTCAATCAGCTAAAGATTTTGGCGCTGATTATATTTTTCATAAACCCTTCAGCCAGAAAGAAATTATTACTGCTATCAAAGACCTCCTGAAAGATTAAGTGTATATTTATATTGGCTTTACTGCTTATCATCATCTGATATTGATAAACTAACTCTATGAAGGAGTATCCCTCATATGATGACCTTGAAGAAAAGATCGGAAAACTCCTGGAAGAAGTTACTAAACTGAGGAATCAAAAATCCATATTGCAGGGAATACAGGATGTTTATGACCCTCATCAACACAAAAAAAAGGAAGAAAGGGCTGATCAGCTCAGAACGGAATACCTGTCAAAGTTATCACAGGAAATTCGTACTCCCCTGAATGCTATTGTCGGCTACTCGAAACTGATCGATAAACCCCATACAGAAGTAAATAAAATAAAAAAATATTCATCCAGTATCAACAAAAACAGTAAAATACTTTTTAATCTCATTGAAGGGATAATTGAAATTGCAAAATACAAGGTTGAACAGAACAGGATCATTAAATACCAGAACGATCTTATTGATATTCACCGTAATCTCGTCACTCAACAAAGAGATAAAATATCTTCACAAACTGAAAATATAACTGACAGTATCCGCTATGCCAGTCTCATTCAATCAGCTATCCTTCCACCGAAAGACCGGATGGAACAAATCATTTCTGACTTCTTCATTCTTTTCAAACCCAGTGAAATTGTAAGCGGTGATTTTTTCTGGATAGAGGAGAAAGGCGGCAAGGTTTTCATAGCCGTTGTTGACTGCACCGGTCATGGAGTACCCGGTGCCCTGATGAGTATGCTTGGCGTGGCTTTATTAAACGAAATCATCATAAAAAATGATATTCAACGGCCCGATGAAATTCTGTACCAGCTGCGTGAAAGCATAATAAAATATTTACATCAAACAGGGAAGCCAGGGGAAACCCAGGACGGCATGGATATCGCCCTGTGCGTTATCAATGAAAAAAGAAATTTGCTGGAATTCTCGGGTGCGTTTAATCCATTGTATATATCGAAACCCGGAGAAATAATAGAAATAAAAGGTGATAGAATGCCCATTGGAATTCATTTAAAAGGTCAGGTACCCTTTACCCGGCATGAAGTGGAAATAAAAAAAAGCGATATCTTATATCTGTTTACCGATGGTTATATCGATCAATTTGGAGGAGACAATGATAAAAAATTCACCACCACCCGGTTTAAGAAATTATTATCTGATATTTCCAATGAACCGATGGAAAAACAAAAAGAAATTCTGGATCAAACAATCATTGATTGGATAGACAGGGAGGAACAAACAGACGACATACTGGTGATGGGTATAAAGATATAGAAATGATAAGCGGCATCCGGTCATAATGTTCCCCTGCTGTGAAAAACAGAAGACACGAATGCACAAATGAATTACGAATAGTTATACTGCCTCATTCACCAGTTTCAATTCTTTAAACCGGCAGAATCGTTCGAGATCTCTGGTAATGTCTCCATAGCAGGTTACCCGGTGCAGGCCGTATGACCAGTTTTTCCAGAGTTTTGTTACGTTTCCATCCACCCTGACCGTAATTTTAGTCCTGCAACCCCGGTCATCCTCCAATGCTACAGGTGTATCCACAATTTCACCGGTGAAATAAGGCATTATATCTGTTTCAACCAGTTTTGCCTGTGTGACTTTCTGTCCAACCCGCATTTTCACCTGAGGGACAACCCCTTCTTCTCTTTCCATTATTGTTCGCAGGTTATAGGGAGCAGCAGGACCGTCCGGGCCATCCATTTTGGTTGAACCCAGGCAGTGGGCTAAAATGATGGTATTGTTGGATTCATCGATCGTTGGATCGCTGATAAAGCCCGGCTTCCCCGACAATCCCTGGAAGAGAATGTGTGTCATGGCACTTTGCAGATCGGATTCACAAATCCCTCCCAATCCCATATCATTCAGTCTGGTAAAACCGATACATGGATATGCAACAGACTGGCAGAGTGGTCCGTGCATGCTGCCATAGCAGTCTGCTGTAAATACCGTTGCATTCTCTTCATTCACCAGTTTTTCCAGTGCCAGTGCAAGTTTACAGGAGTTGTATATTTCTTCCGGGGGGGGTTCCACCACTTTCATCGCTCCACTGATCCAGCGGTCTGTTTCTGCCTTCGCATTTTCTTCACTGATGGAATGATAAGCATCCATTACCCGGGCAAGTTCGATCCGTTTTATCTCCGTCCCGAATTTTTCATTGATGTTTTGAGCGTATTCAGAAAAAGAGTGTGTTGTAAGGTTCAGGATTTTAGCTTCTCTCAAATGATGAATGGCACGAAAGGGTTTAATTGCAGTTGCCAGCTGGGTATAATCACTGGTAAGCATGCATCCCATTTTGGCTCCGAGGGGTTGTTTCTGCAGCTCTCCAAAGCCCACCCATTCGTGTCCTGAGTAGGGTACGGCAAAAACCATGGTTGGTTGATTCAGAGCAAGTATTTCATCCAGGGCTGGTCGTATCCCGATGTTAAAATGAATGGCCAGAACTCCATCCGCCTCCTTCAATACTTCTTTTATTTCAACAACCTCCTCTGGAGATGTGATCAGACGATCTACCGTAAATTCAACATCCGACAGTTCATTTTTTAATTCCTCAAAGCGTGATTCATAATTCCGGATCTCATCGTTGAAATCCATATTGGGTTCAGGCCAGAGACCATGTAATGACCCGAGGTAAACTCTGGCTACTTTAACTTTTGTTCCCCTGCATCCCGGACTGATCAGCTTGTGCAAAGATGGTCTCATGCCAGCTGCAAAAAGACCTGAGCTGCAGAAACAGAGGGCACTCCCGGCAGCCGTGAGCCGCAGGAATTCTCTTCGTTTGATACTGTTTTGCATCCTAACCTCCTGTTTTGAAATGGTTAAAAATAACAGATAACAAGTTAATGACTTAATTGCAATTTTTTTATATATTCAAAAAAACATTTATCCATGGCTACCAAACAGAACAAATACCAGAACAAAATCCACGCGGTCTGTTGTCCCTGCAATGAGTTCAATGATCATTCGTCCAAAGGAATAACCAGGAGAAAATTCATTCAGGTTACCGGCAACACCACCTTTTCCATCGTTGCGTTATCGGGTTTATCCTGGTCAGCACTTACATCCTTACAAGAAGAGGAACAGCCGGGAATCCGGCGCAGTCCGCTGGTCGTAAAACCAATCCTTGCTTATTCGACACCGGTCCGCCAGGATCAACGGAGCTGGAGAGCCTGGGGAGGTATACAAACAGAACAGGATGCAAAGGAGGAGGTAATGAGGATTGGTGGTGAATTAAAGGAGCTTCAATCACGGTGTGACTTTCCTGTCGAATTCCTCCCCATTGATCGTGTGCGTGGTCCGGATGATCTGAATGATATCCCTGATCTGGCCTCAGCCGATCTGTATCTGGTTTATGCAGCAGGCGGATGGATGGATACCTTTGACCGGCTGTATAAAATGGAGAAGGATATGATCTTCTTCTGCCGGCACAAGTCAGGCCCGGTCTATTTATGGTATGAAATCATCAGTCCACGGTATTTGCGGCAACATACCGATCAACCAGCTTTAGCCGGTGTGAACGATGATGATGTTGTTATCGACAGCCAGGACGAACTGCTCTGGCGGTTACGGGCTTTATGTGGGCTGAAGAACACCCTGAACACAAGGATTATTGCTGTCGGAGGTCCCGGGGCCTGGTCTCAACCGGAAGGAGTTGTACCAAAGCTTACAGAAGATAAGTATAAATTTACGATCCTCACCGTCTCCTATGAGGAACTGGGAGGTTTGATCAAAGAAGCCATGTCTGATCGTTCCGCTGTTGCTCGTGCGAGAGAGCGTGCTGATAAATACCTTCAAATTCCGGGCACAAGGCTGGAGACAAAACGTTCATTTGTAAATAACGGATTTCTTCTTGATGAGATCTTCCGTAAAATGATGAATAAGGCCAATTGCAGGGCACTCACAATCAACGGTTGCATGGGAACGATCATGCCAATGGCGGAAACCTCTGCATGCCTGACCCTTAGTTTACTGAACGATGCCGGTTACCTCGCCTTCTGCGAATCGGATTTCGTAGTGATCCCGGCAGGTATTTTAATGGCAAATATTTCCGGTAAACCAGTATTTCTAAACGACCCAACGTACCCCCACGATGGGGTTATAACCCTTGCACACTGCACTGCACCGCGGCGGATGGATGGACAAAAAAGGGAACCAGCAAGAATCCTTACCCATTTCGAGTCCGATTATGGGGCAGCACCAAAAGTTGAAATGGCTATTGGTCAAACCATCACCAACATTATCCCGGATTTTGCAATGACCTATTATAAAGGATTGGTGGGTACCATTGTGGATATCCCCTTTATGGATATTTGCCGCTCACAGATAGATATCGGCTATCATTACGACAGCAAGGACCTGGCAAAACAGATGCAAGGTTTTCACTGGATGACCGCCTATGGTGATTATTCCCGCGAGATCGGTTACGCACTCAGACGAATCGGAATCGAGTGGGAATGTCTTACTTCATGATCATTGCCCCATCCATTCCGTTTTACATCTTATTTAAGTATTGGCTGTAAAACAATATTCCGGTAGGACACCTTACCGTGATCACCTTGAAGATAAAGGGGCCCCGGAATGAACTCATCAGCGGTAAGTGCTCCGCCTGTTACACCATACAATGGCTGGTTATCAATGATTTTCGTACCATTCAGGATAACCGTTACGTGCCGGTCACAAAGGGTAATATCCAGGCTCTGCCATTCTCCTGCCGGTTTTTCTGCATTTACCGTTGGGGTGATGCGGCTATATATGGCTCCCATGTTATGGGGATCCAGGGATTTCTGATAGCTGTCAAGAACCTGTACCTCATAGATGCCACGCAGGTATATTCCCGAATTGCTGCCACTGGGGACATTGACCTCAATTTTCAGGTTGAAATCCTCAAATTCGCTGTCTGTCCTGAGGTTACCGTAACTGACGTGAGAACCGTCTCCCGGCTGAACGGGATCAGTTACCATCACGCCATCTTTCACTGAAAAGCCATTTTTCTGATTGGGATTAATCAGTGACCATCCGGAAAGATCTTTCCCGTTAAACAGGGTTAATGGTTTGCCAAATTTGAGTGAAGAAAGATCCGGTGCGGGAGGCAATGGAGGAATTCGCTTCCCCTCGAAATAGGAAGCGTTCACTTTCCCATCACGACCGGGTGTCAATACTTTTCCAATGATCTCATCGTTCACCATCACGCACTCGATCCAGGTCGTGTAGATTTGTGTCCTGATGGGTTTCCCTTCTGTATCTCTCTTACGGACTCGTTCATCGCTCCGGGTAATGATCAGCTTATCATTATACATGAGTACACTACTTACCGGAACAACACTTCCGCTATACCAGAGAATATCTCCATCCAGGTATCCTTTCTCCTGTCTTATTTCAAGCCATCCTGCACCATCGCCGGGTAAAAAGAGTGCCCAGCGTCCCAGAAAGGGATTGTTGTCCGATTGTGAGAAGCCCGTTAAGGGGAGGACCATCAATGTCAATGTTATCAAGGTTAACCTGAATAATTGTTTGTTTATTTTCATGGCAAGAATCTATCTAAGGGTGAAAGTACAGACGATTTTTAATACAGCGTAAATGTACATATTTTTGACAACATTTACCCGGTTTTTCCTCACCCCACCTTATTACTTCAAGAAGAGTATTTATTGTGTATAACTACGCAGATTCTTCATACAGTTGTTTTAAAACCGTCATGAACTTTTCATGTTTTAATCTTTTCAGGCCATTCTCCTTTATCTGGCGGACTCTTTCCCTTGTCATACTAAATTCTTTACCAATTTCTTCCAGTGTATGAGGAGAGGAGCCATTTAGCCCATAATAAAGTTCGATGACACTTGATTCACGGTGTGTTAGAATTTTCAGGGCACGTTTCAGTTCACTCTTGAATGAATCCTCATACAAATATTTTTCAGGGCAAAATGAATTATTATCACACAGATTATCATCCATCAGTTCTTTTTCGGAAGATTCAAAAGAACCACCTGGATAACCGATATAATTTTCAACATCACCTTTATCGGTTTCCAAAAAATGAAGTGAAGCGGATGAAGAGTTGATTTTGTTGTCTGACGGTTCATTTGAATAATATTCCTCAAACTGTTCAAATGTTTCCCCGATTTTTTTACGCGAGGAAATCTGATTTCTTGGATATCTTATAAAACTTGCAGTCTCATTGAGTGCCTGGAGAATAGATTCTCTAATCCAGTATACCGCATAAGTAATGAATTTATTACCCCTTGTTTCATCAAACCGTTCCGCGGCTTTAATTAGGCCTATATTCCCTTCGCTTATCAAATCTGAAAGGCTTAATCCCAGGTACTGGTATTGTTTGGCGACATAAATTACAAACCGAAGGTTTGCCCTCACCAACTGTTGCAATGCATCGAGATTTCCGTTTCTGAAATCTCTGGTCAACTCTATTTCCTCCATCTGGGATATTTGTCCCTCTTTATCAATATCATTAAGATACTTTATCAATAAATTGTCTTCCATTAATTTGATTCTCCTTTCAGATCTAAATTGTCTTATAATTTTAAATGTTTCAAAGGTGTTATCTCTCCAAGACTAAATGAACCCAAATAAGGTTGTATTGACTTTTTGAGAAATACATTGCTTTCTTCTCCATCATACGTCAGAATGAAATTATAGTTCACAATACATAGGATGATTTTTATTAAAGAGTCAGTATCGTGGATAAACAAGAAGATTATGTTGATTAACGGATGAACTTCAACGTTCGTTGGATAAAATGAATTGAAGCTCCTCGACGCAAGCAGCGAGGAATCTTCATTCAATGTTTAAATTTAGAGAAGGTAGTTATCCGAAATATTTTAACGAATCCTGGTCAACATAAAGATTCATTCGGCTGGTTTATACTTTTTATCCAACCACGCATATCGTTTGTCTTTTAAGATCATTTTCGCATGCTCAGAAATCCCATTTTCCCCTCTTACCCTGATTCTTCTCACTATTGGTTTCAGTTCTTCATCGAACGATTCTCTGGTTAGATAATTACACTGCGTAGTCCCAATTCGTAAATAATCCAGTGCTATGTGTATTCGATAGGTATTTTTACTCTCCAGTGCACTTTTAAGACCAACAAATCGATTCCAGGAGTTTTGATTAATTCTCCACCAATTTTCAACTTTTACAGCCAATAGTTTTCGATATTCTTTGATCCGTTGTTCTTCTGTCTCATGCCTAAATTCGATTTTATCGTCATCTGATTGAATATATTCAGGTGAATAAACCGATTTTGAAAGAACAAACAACTCTGATTCAGTTACCATATTTTTTCTGTATCCAAAATCCTGAAATGTCAATTCTTCCAAAACCCAACCTGCTCTTACTGAACGCCAATCAATAGCATAGTTGATAATATATCCATGGCTTGGAAATTTTGTTGATCCAGGATAAATGAGGTCACCGGTCTCTGTTAATTTAACGAAAGCAGTGTCTTTGAGCATTTCAATCAGAAATGGGATTGCGTCTTTACCCCGGTTCACAAGTTTCTCTTTTATGCTGTCCACTGTTAGAAAGGATCTTGATCCTTTCAGTTCATCTATTAATGCATTGATTTTTGGCTGGCATAAACAATATTGATTCATGATTATCACGATCAGCACAACCATGGATGTCAGAACTTTCTTTTTGATCATGTTCATAAGATTAGTATCACTTCATGTTAAAAAATCAGAGGCATATACCTATATTTCCTCAGGTAACGTAATCCTCTATTTATCAAATTACAATTTTACGAATTGAAATGAGAAAATCAAGTAGTATTTACAACGAATCGATCGAAAGAGCACTTGAAGCGAAAAAACTTAAAAACGATGTGAGCATTATTATTATTAGTATTATTGTAATAGTATCTTAAAAATAACGTCAGGTAGTCTAGGTTTACAACCTGTTATTATGTAGGATTCAATTTCAGTATTTAATTCATTCTTAGATTAAACATATAATTTAAAATTAATCATCCCCCCGTCCATGCCCCATAAGGATTCGTCTCGTTCTCAACGCCCTAAAACGATAAGGGAGTGGTACAGGTATTATCAGGAGCGGGGATTTGTCAGGTATGTTGGTGTAAATGTTGTTAAGATTATTTTTGCCTACACCCTGTTTGTCCTGCTGATTTATTTTATCGGGAAATACCTGATCGATTATGAACGGATCTTCACCTATTTTACACTGAAGATGAAAGATTCGTTTGTGCTTGCGCTCTTTTTTGCCTCGGAATCCTTTTTAGGACTGGTGCCTGTTGATCTGTTCGTTCTTTGGTCGGTAAAGCATGAAACCCCAATGATTTTTCTGGCTCTACTTGGGATTTTATCCTATGTAGGAGGGATTATATCCTACGGAATCGGATTGTGGTTTGCCACCCGGCCACGGATAAAAGCCTATTCTGAAAGGAAGTTACAAACTTATATTTCGTTTGTCAGAAGATGGGGAGGTGCATTTATCATCATTGCTGCCCTGTTTCCATTCACTCCCTTTTCAATGGTCACCATCGCTGTCAGTCTGCTGAGGTATCCCTTCAGGTTTTATGTTCTTTTTGCATTAACCAGGCTGGTACGGTTTGTTATCCAGGGAATTATTTTCTTCAACGTGTTAAGTATCGACACCTGGATCCTCTGATGGTACGATCACGTGAAGTCCTTTCGGAACGATTCGAACCTCAAGGTTAATCACCGATCCTCCGGCTTCACCGTCATAATGCAAAAAGGTCTGATTTTCGGCAGAGATCTTTGCTTCCTTCACCTTCATTACTTCATAGAAGGGAGAGGAGGGTAATTTTCCGGTCACCATGCGAATCCCAAGTTCCCATACCTTGTAATGGGGAAATTTTGAAACGATACAGAGATCGAGCAACCCATCATCGACATCAGCACCGGGTGCGATTAAAGCATTGTTACCGTACTGTGATGCATTGGCAATGGTTATCAGGAAGGCTTCCCGTTCCAACAGGCGCCCATTCATTTCAATGGTATATCGGTGGGGAGTATATTTATAGAATTCCGACAGGATGATTTTAAAATAGGTAAAGAATCCTCTTCTTTCCTGTCCTGCGAATGAATTACCAACCCTTGCATCAAATCCGACACCGGAGGTGCAAAAGAAGGGTACTTCGTTCACCATTGCATAATCCATAACCTGCCAGTTCAATTGATTGATCAACCGGATTGCTTTTCTCGGGGAAGTGGGAATTTTCAGGTGTCTTGCCAGTCCATTCCCTGAGCCAGTTGGTACGATTGCCAGGAGTGCCCCGGTATTCACCATGGCCCTTGCCACTTCATTCACCGTTCCATCCCCTCCCACTGCTGCAATGATCCTGCAACCCTGTTCTATTTTCCTGGCTGCTATTTCAGTAGCTTCTCCCGGTTTTGTTGATTCCACTATACGTGTCTCGAATTTCCGGGGATCGATGGTCTCCAGGATCCATTTCCTGAGCTGTTTTCTTTGTGACTTACCGGCTGCAGGATTGATTATGAAAGCAATTTTTTCCAAATGAATGACTTTTCAAAATACCAGGTAAAGGTACATTTCAAATCGAAAAAATAAAACCCGGTACACCAATTTGGTACAATTAGCGTTTATTGAAACAGAACAAAACAGGATTATCCTGCTGTTCGCTTGTTTTGTTATATTTACAGCAGGGTAACGTTAGTGGAGATGAAACATACGATCCATGTTGCATTGATCCTGACCCTCTGTTCTGCATCCTTACAGGGGCAGATTGGAGGAAGGGCAATCTACGAATTCCTGAACCTTCCAAATTCAGCCAAAGTCGCCGCACTGGGGGGAAAAGCCATTGCCTTGCCGGACAATGACCTCAACCTGGTATTCCATAATCCTTCGCTTTTAAATGACACCTTAGATAATGCGCTGGTATTGAATTATGTGAATTATCTTGCCGACATTAATTTCGGTTATTTTTCTTATGCAAAATCATTTGGTCACCTGGGAACTTTTGCTGCCGGTATTCATTACATACATTACGGGACGTTTATCGCTGCTGATGAAACGGGACAAAAAACGGGTGATTTCAAAGCTTCCGAATACTCCTTCAATCTTTTTTATTCCCGCAGGATCGATTCCCTGTTTTCAGTTGGTATAAATGTGAAACCGATCATATCGAATCTTGAAAAATACAACTCGTTTGGACTAGCCACGGATCTTGGGGTAACCTATCACAACCCCGACAGGCTTTTTACGGCGGCTTTGGTATTAAGGAACATTGGTATTCAGATCTCTACTTATGACGGGGAAACACGCGAACCTCTTCCATTTGAGATCCAGCTGGGTCTATCTCAGAAACTCAAGCATGCTCCATTCAGGATATCCCTGGTGGCGCATAATCTGCAAACGTATCGCCTTACCTATGATAAGGATGATTCCCAGGATGCTGTCAATGATCCCTTTGCCAGTGATTCCGATGAGCCATCCAAACTGGAGGATTTTGCGGAAAACATCATGAGGCATTTGATATTCGGTCTCGAGTTCACTCCCATTAAGAGCTTTACCTTTCGGGTTGGATACAACTACCAACGACGAAAAGAATTGCAGATCCCCTCGAAAGTGTCCACTGTTGGATTTTCATGGGGATTCGGGCTTCAGGTCTATAAATTTCAGTTCAGTTATGGCAGGGCGACCTATCATCTTGCCGGTGCATCCAATCATTTTTCTATCAGTACCAACATTGGCAGTTTCTACAAAAAGCCAAAAAATTAATTGTATTTTTATACCCTTATGGTTTCATCTTATAATCAAATGATCATTGCTGTTGATGGATACTCGTCAAGTGGTAAAAGCACCTTTGCCAAAGCGATTGCAAAAAAGCTGGGATACCTCTATATTGACAGCGGAGCAATGTACCGGGCTGTAACCCTCTATTCTCTGCAAAATGGAATTATTGAAGATCACAACATTGATCAAAAAAAACTTTCCCGGAACCTTGACCGCATTAAAATAGAATTCAGGTTTAACAAACAAACCCGGAGAAACGATACCTACCTGAATGGAAAAAATGTTGAAGAAGGAATAAGGGGTATCCGGGTTTCAGATCATGTCAGCGACATCAGTAAAATAAAGTTTGTGAGGGAGAAGATGGTTGAATTTCAGCAGGAAATGGGAAAGGATAAGGGAATAGTAATGGATGGAAGAGATATAGGTACGGTCGTTTTTCCGGATGCAGAATTAAAAATATTCATGACAGCAGGTGTTGAGATCCGGGCAGAAAGACGATATAAAGAACTGATTGAAAAAGGGTTATCAGTGAGTTTCGAACAGGTCAGAGAAAACATTGTTAAACGGGACAGGATTGATGAAAACCGCAAGGAGAGTCCACTGCGAAAAGCTGAGGATGCAATCGTTCTGGATAACAGTCATATGACGCCCGATGAGCAGATGGTCTGGTTTAACAGTGTGCTGATCAAGATGGGGTATTATGAAGGTTGAAATTGATACCGATTCCGGGTTCTGCTTTGGCGTGGTCAAGGCAATCCGGATGGCTGAAAGCGAACTTAATAAACAAAGATCCTTCTATTGTCTGGGTGCTATTGTACATAACAAGGTTGAAGTGGAGAGGCTGGAGTCACTGGGAATAATTACCATAGGCCGTGAAGAATTCCGGAAACTGAGAAACTCCAGGGTTCTTTTCAGGGCTCACGGAGAACCGCCCGAAACCTATGAGATAGCAAAGAAAAACAACATTGAGATTATCGATGCCACATGCCCGGTAGTATTGAATCTGCAAAAAAAGATCAAGTGTGGATATGATGAGATTTCCCGGCAGAACGGGCAGGTTGTTATATTCGGGAAAAAAGGCCATGCAGAGATTATCGGTCTGGTAGGTCAGACAGGAGGCAAAGCCATCATTGTAGAGCAGCCCGAGGACCTTAACCAGATCGATTATACCAAAGCCATTTATCTCTATTCTCAAACCACCAAGGGAAAAAAGAACTACAAAAAGTTTCAGCAGGAGATCCGCAAACGGATGGTTGAAGTCCAAGGAGTTGAAAATATCCATTTTGTCTCTTTTGAAACGATCTGCGGTGAAGTTTCCAACCGTGAGCCGAGTTTACGGAAGTTTGCCAGGAAATTTGATGTGGTTCTTTTCGTGAGTGATCGGGAGAGCTCAAACGGGATGATGTTATTCCAGGTGTGCAAAGAGGCCAATCCACATACCTATTTCATCACCAGAAAGGAAGAGTTGGATCAGGAATGGATTAAGGGTGCACGGTCAGCAGGAGTATGTGGCGCAACCTCAACTCCGAAATGGATCATGGAGGAAGTGGCAAACCGGATCAGGGAGATCTCCAATAATCAAAAACAGGATAAAGAAAGTTCATGAAATTTTCATACTTTTATTTTCCGACATAAATATCAGTACTAAAATGACAACAATTAAACGGATCGGGGTTTTAACTTCGGGTGGAGATGCACCGGGCATGAATGCTGCAATCAGGGCCGTTACCCGTACAGCGATCTATCATCAACTGGAAGTGATTGGCATTCGTCATGGCTACCAGGGTTTGATCCAGGGTAATTTCAAAGTGCTGAAAGCATTCAGCGTCAGTGATATCATCCAGAAGGGTGGAACAATTCTTAAAACCGCCCGTTGTGAAGCGTTTACAACTCCTGAAGGCAGGAAAATTGCCTACGATAACCTTGTAAGACAAAGTATTGATGGAGTGGTTGTGATTGGTGGTGACGGGACATTCACCGGTGCACGGATCTTTAACGAAGAATACAACATCCCCTTTGTTGGCATTCCCGGAACCATTGACAACGATATTTATGGAACGGATTACACTGTTGGGTATGACACTTGTTTAAATACAGTCATTGAAGCCGTAGATAAGATAAGGGACACTGCCAGTGCTCATAACCGGTTGTTTTTTGTAGAAGTGATGGGTGCTGAAGCCGGATTCATCGCTTTGCATAGTGGAATTGCTACCGGAGCGGAAGCCATTCTGATACCGGAAATAAAAGACCAGGCAAAAATCCTTAAGCAAACACTTGAGACCGGTTTTAAGCGAAGAAAATCGAGCAGCATCATTATCGTGGCTGAAGGGGATGATGAAGGAGGTGCATTTAAAATAGCAGAAAAAGTGAAAGAGGATTTCAAAGATTATTCTACCCGGGTCACTGTGCTGGGTCATATACAACGTGGGGGTTCTCCTTCCGCGCAAGACCGTGTTGTTGCCAGTCGTCTTGGACATGCTGCCGTCGAAGCATTGCTTGATAACCAAAAAAGTGTGATGGTCGGGTTGCAAAACGATGAGGTTGTCCTGGTCCCGTTTCGCAAGGCAATTAAATTGCACAAGGACGTGAACCGTTCCTTGTTAGAAATAGCAGATATTCTTTCAATATAATACCGGCTTCTATTGCATTAATAGTTTGCTGATCTTCAGAATTTCAGGCTAATGGACCAGCCGTCACTCTATGCGGATGTATTGCTTCCACTATCTCTGCCTGTACTGTATACCTACAGGATTCCTGATACGTTCAGAAAAAGGATAAAACCCGGTATGCGGGTTTCGGTACAATTTGGACCGAAACGTATCTATTCCGCCCTGGTTAAAGAGGTCCATACCAGGAAGCCCGGTTCCCACACCACGAAAGATATTCTTTCAATCCTGGATGAATCACCGGTGGTTTTGGAAATTCAGTACCGGTTCTGGGAATGGATCGCCAGTTATTATCTCTGTGCTGAAGGAGAGGTAATGAAAGCAGCTCTTCCTTCCGGCCTGAGGCTTGAAAGTGAATCGAAAGTATATCCGGATCCGGATTTTCAGTGTATCGAATCCCTGTCTGATGATGCATTAGGGTTGCTGAGGATCATTAAAAAAGATGGAGTAAGCATCAATGAGATCACCCGGGGCAAGAGTAAAAAAAGCGGCGTAGCTCTGATCAACGAACTGATACTGAAACGAGCCATTTTTACCGAAGAGCAATTAATGGAACGGTATCAGCCAAAACAGGTAGCTTATATCAAGCTGGATCCTGACATGACGGAAGATAAGCTGAATGATATTCTGGATAATCTGACCAGGGCACCCAGGCAACAGGAAATGATCCTGAAGTTTGTTGACAAAACGAATGTTTTCAGTGATTCCGGAGTCCGGGAATTAGAGAGAGCCACCTTCCTGAGAGAGTCAAACGGATCTACAGCGGCTCTGAATACTCTGGTGAAAAAAGGGATCATGGTTCAGTTCCAGAAAGAGATTGGCAGGCTTACTCATGCTGTTGAAACAGGTTCTGCCAATCTGAAAAAACTGACATCCGTTCAGGATTCAGTGCTCCGGGAGATTGAGGCATCTCATGATGTGAACGATATTGCTTTGTTATATGGAGTAACCTCCAGTGGAAAAACGGAAATTTACATGCACCTGATCGATGAGCAGTTAAAATCCGGGAGACAGGTGCTTTATCTTTTACCGGAAATTGCATTGACCACGCAGATCATACAGCGCCTTCAACGCGTTTTCGGATCAGCGGTTGGCGTTTACCATTCCCGTCTTAACGATGCCGAACGGGTGGAAATCTGGCTCAATGTGCTTCAAAAAGAGGAAAAGGATTCTTTTCGGATTATCCTGGGTGCCCGTTCAGCGTTGTTCCTTCCGTTTTCCAACCTGGGACTTATTATTGTGGATGAGGAACATGAAAACACCTACAAACAGCAGGATCCTGCACCGAGGTATCATGCAAGGGATGCAGCGATCATGCTTGCACAGATGCATTCAGCCAGGGTTTTACTGGGAACGGCAACACCTTCTCTTGAAAGCTATTATAATGCCAAAACCGGCAAGTTCGGGTTCATTGAATTAAAGGAGCGTTTTAAGAAGCTTGATCTGCCGGAGATCATCATTGCTAATCTGCATGAAGCATACAGGAAACGGGTGATCCGGTCTCATTTTACACCCCAGTTGATGAACGCCATCGAGGAAGCGCTGGAGAAAAATGAACAGGTATTGTTGTTCCAAAACCGTCGGGGATTCTCCCCTTTCATCGAGTGTGAAGAGTGTGGTTTTATACCCAGATGCAAACACTGTGCTGTGAGCATGACGTATCACAGGGAGATGAACCGGTTGGTCTGTCATTATTGCGGTTACAGTTACGATAACCCGGGAACCTGCAGCAATTGCGGAAGCCCTATGATCAAGACCAAAGGATTCGGAACAGAAAAGATTGAAAAGGAGATCGCTCATTTTTTCCCGGAGGCACGTATTGCACGAATGGATCTGGACACAACCCGGAAGAAAAGGTCATATGAACGGATTATCCATGACTTTGAGCAGAGTAAAATACAGATCCTCGTTGGTACACAAATGATTTCCAAAGGTCTGGATTTTAAGAATGTATACGTTGTTGGTATCCTGAATGCTGATAACATGCTGAACTTTCCGGATTTCAGAGCCTATGAGAGAAGTTATCAGTTGATGACTCAGGTAAGTGGAAGGGCTGGCAGGACAAAGAAGCAGGGAAAGGTAATCATTCAAACCTCAAAGCCCGATCACCCCATTATCCGTGATGTTGTTCGCCATGATTACGATCACATGTTCAGGGATCAGTTAAAAGAGAGAAAGAGTTTCAGTTATCCTCCCTATAGCCGTTTGATCCGGATTTCGCTGAAGCATTATGATAGCGCTAAACTGGATAGGGCATCCCTGGAACTTGCCAACAGGTTAAAAGAAGTGCTGGGCATGAGAATACTGGGTCCTGAGGCACCCATCGTTAACAGGATTCAACGAAAATACATAAAGGTAATCCTCATCAAGATTGAGAAAAGCAAAAAAAGCACTCAGTTTAAAGGAATGGTGATGGATTGCATCAGGGAGTTTGAGCAGCTTGTTTTTTACCGTTCTGTTCAGGTCATTGTCGATGTCGATCCAATGTAATTGATCTGTTGGTTTTTATTAATTGCTCCAGAAAATATATCTTTGTTCCTGCCACGAAAATTTTATAATCCGTGAAAAGCAGTGAAATAAAAAAAGTATTCAAATCGTTCGGGGATTACCGCATCCTGATCATTGGTGATGCAATGCTTGATACTTACATGTGGGGAAAGGTGGACCGGATATCACCCGAAGCCCCGATCCCGATTATCGCCAGCACAAACTTTGAAAACCGTCTGGGGGGTGCAGCGAATGTTGCATTAAATATCAGATCCATGGGAGCTATCCCATACCTCTGCTCGGTTATTGGTGATGATGATAAGGGAGAGATCCTTCTTCAGCGACTGAAGAATAGAGGTATCCCTTCTAACGGGATCATAAAAAATCGGGAACGAAAAACCACGGTTAAAACCAGGATCATCAGTAACAACCAGCATCTGCTCAGGATCGATGAAGAAGAGAGCTCTCCTGTCGGTGAGCATCTGGAGAAGAAGTTGTTGCAGAAAATTACCGGCATTCTCGACGGTTATTCAATACAGGCTGTTGTTTTTGAAGACTACGATAAAGGAGTAATTACACCATTCCTTATTGAAGAGGTTACCCGGAGGGCTAAAGAGAAAGGGATTCCTGTGCTGGCAGATCCCAAAAAGAGGAATTTCCATCACTACAGGAATGTCGATCTGTTCAAACCCAATTTCAGGGAGTTGAAAGAAGGATTGAATCTAATCCTGGATAAAGCGGATACTGAGGGAATTGTTCATGCTATCAAACCGCTTCATACCGATTGGAATAACAAGCTGATATTCATTACGCTTTCTGAGCTGGGTGTATTGATCAGCGATGGTCAGAAACATTATTCTTTGCCGGCTGAGGTGCGGGATATTGCGGATGTATCGGGTGCCGGGGATACCCTGATCGGTGTATCCAGCCTGTTTCTGGCTGCCGGATTTTCTCCAAAAGACATTGCCGGGATAGCGAATCTTGCTGGTGGCCTGGTTTGTGAAAAGGTTGGTGTAGTTCCTGTCGACAAGGATGATTTACTGGAGGAGCTGTTGATCCGGAACATTAACGGTCTTTTGTGGTGAGGGTGGTTGTATTGAAAAAATAGTATTTTTGCGTGAGAAAATTGCGGGGTGTAATCCCGCCGATGGCGGGACGCGTCGTTCGGGACGACGAGGTTGTATAAATTTTGAATAAACGATATATACTGTATATTTTTTTTACAAAGCATTTACGGGATGTAGCGCAGTCAGGTAGCGCACTTCGTTCGGGACGAAGGGGTCGCAGGTTCAAATCCTGTCATCCCGACAAACACAAAATGACCCATCACCGCAAGGTGAATGGGTTTTTATTTTATCAGGAATGTTGAAAGTAAGCTTTCATAAACGACTGATTAAAATATTAAAACAACCGAAGGTTGGTCATTTTGTGTTTAGTTTCCTCCAAACCGGGATCACGAGCGGGTTGTGTGCCTGCCC
>Ga0315553_10000952_pt1 | contig 24864 bp, 22 predicted proteins | sample SalMarSW160140MG_FD_203099 | JGI IMG/M metagenome (GOLD analysis project Ga0315553, IMG submission 203099) | Salt marsh sediment microbial communities from the Plum Island Ecosystem LTER, Massachusetts, United States - Salt Marsh Sediment SW1601-40 ... | reverse complement strand
TGGAGACCTCGGCTGAGGTGCTGCGGAAGACCCGTCCAACCGCGGTGAATCTTTTCTGGGCAATCGACAGGGTGATGAAAAAGGCTCAGGAGACTTCGGGAACCAAGGAAGATTTGGCGGAGGCTGTGGTGGCTGAGGCTCAGAGGATGGCGGACGAGGATGTGGAGGTCAACCGGAAGATGGGCAGGCATGGAGCCGCACTCATCGAGGATGGTGACGTGGTTCTCACCCACTGTAACGCGGGCAGTTTGGCTACGGTTGATTACGGCACAGCACTCGGGGTTGTACGAGCCGCAGTTGAAGAGGGAAAAAACGTTAAGGTTGTTGCCTGTGAAACCCGACCGCGGCTTCAGGGCGCTAGGCTCACCTGTTACGAGTTGATGCGGGACAACATTCCCGTGACCCTGATTAGTGATACCATGGTGGGCTATGTGATGTCCAAGGGTTTGGTGGATAAGGTCGTGGTTGGCGCGGACCGTGTTGTCAGGGACGCGGTTTTGAACAAGATTGGAACCTATAACGTGGCTGTTTTGGCGTTTGAGCATGGGATTCCCTTCTACGTGGCTGCACCCACCTCAACGATGGACCAGTCGCGCACCTCAGACGATGCGGTTATCGAAGAAAGAAACCCAACGGAAGTTACGAACATAGGCTCCGAGCGAATCGCGCCTGAAGGCATCAAAGTGTTGAATCCCGCCTTTGACATAACCCCCCTAGAGTACGTGGACGCAGTCATAACCGAAGAGGGCATACTGGTTCCCGAGGTTCACCTGAAACAAAAAAAAGGGCAGCCGAAAAGAAAGAATTAAAGCCGACGGTTACCCTGTTAAACTTCTATTGTTACGGAGAGTAACACATGCGACGCAAAATCGAATGCAGTCAAGACAACTGCGTAAACAATGTTGACGGCTACTGCCAGTCACGGACCAGAAACTGGCTTGGAGTCTGCGTGTTCAAACGAAAACCCAAACCAGAACAAACAGATGAGAATTTGGGCAACTAGCAAGTGAGATAAAGAGTTATTGTCTGTCAGTTGCTTGCTGTTTTGGGCAGCCTCTGCTTACAGATTAGAATAATCAGTGTTGCGGTAATAAGCAACGGCAGAATAACCCATGAGGGAAACTCGGGGATGATGCCATGTTCGTCTGTTTTTATCAACCAAAATTCAGTTTTTCCAAAAATATCTAAAGAGCCTGTCCACCCTGCTAGGGCATACCCTCCATCAGAAGTCTTAACTAGCGAATTAAATCTTCCTGCTCCGTATGTTTGGATCCACTCTATATTTCCATTTTCGTCAGTTTTGACTAGTTGGCTACCAGCCATGGCGAATCCGCCATCAGAAACATCAACCAACGAATAAACTGATCCGCCAATTGTTTGAATCCATTCTGTGTTTCCATAGGTGTCGGTTTTAACCAATAGGCTACCACCAGCTAGGGCGAATCCGCTATCAGATGTCTCAACTAACGAATAAGCGATATCAAAGCCTTCCACACCATACGTTTGGTTCCATTCCATGTTCCCAGACGCATCAGTCTTGACCAACAAAAAAAATCTTTGTTCACTAAACGGTGAATCATAAGTTGTTCCAGCCATGGCGAATCCGCCATCAGACGTCTGAATCATTGAATAAGCATGCTCATGATTTGCCCCTCCATATGTTCTGTTCCACTCCACATTCCCATAACCGTCAGTTTTAACTAGCCAACAATCATAACCCCCAGCACCAAAAGAATGCGTCTCACCAGCCAAGGCGTAACCGCCATCAGACGTCTCAACCACCGAACTAGCATGGTCAGGACTTGTTCCTCCGTATATTCTGCTCCACTCCATATTCCCCTGTGCGTCAGTCTTGGCCAGCCAACAATCATAGCCTTCATCAAAAACGTATTTGTCACCAGCGATAACGTATCCTTCATCACTCGACTGAACCAAACATTCTATATGCCAATTGTCTTCTCCTCCATATGTTCGGTTCCATTCCATATTTCCATATGCATCAGTCTTGACCAACCAACCATTTACGTCAAAACCGTAATCGTCTCTTGTGATGCCAGCTAGGGCGTATCCTCCGTCAGATGTCTCAATCACCGAACTAGCATAGTCCCCCTCTTCACCTCCATAAGTTTGGCTCCACATCTCAGAAGATGCGCCAACAGAACCAACAAAAAGAAAACTAACCAAAACAAAAACAAGTATGCTTGCAAGAAACAGCCTTTTAGACAGCACCAATGCTCCCCTAAATACACTTCAGAACTTTTAGTTAAGAGGGTTTTTGTCAAACTTTCTTGACCAAGCAAATGAATTAGATTAAATTTTTAGTCAAGAATTTTTGACATAACGATTCCTTAGCTTTTGACAGATTATGGAGGCAACATTTCAAACATGAAGGCAATAACGCATTCAATTGGTTAAGGAACAACAGCCACTACCAATTTCCAGCGACCAATTCGCAGAAAAAAGCTGGTTTTCAACAATACGCTGTTATTAGGCTTCAAATATGATTGCTGTTTTGGCGTTTTTGGGTTAGTTTCTGTTTGCAGATTATGATCACCAATGATGCGGTAATAAGCAACGGCAGAATAATCCATGAGGGAAACTCTGGAATAATGCCATATTCGTCGGTTTTAGCCAACCAAAAATCATAGGTTCCAGCGTCAATTGGTGCATAGCCAGCTAGTGCGTATCCTCCATCAGGCGTCTCAACCAACGCATAAGCGAATCCTCCGTATGTCCTATTCCACTCCATACTCCCCGAGGCATCGGTTTTCACCAACCGTGAACCGCCAGCTAGGGCAAAGCCTCCATCAGAAGTCGCAACCAAGGCATAAACCCCTCCTCCAGAGTATGTTTGATTCCACTCCATGTTCCCATACCCATCAGTTTTAACTAACCAAAAATCGTAATTTCCAGCACCTAATGTTGCAGAGTCCCAGATATATGTGGTACCTGCTAAAGCGAATCCTCCATTAGATGTTCTAACCAATGAGTAAGCTTCATCATTAGCAACACCATATGTTTGATTCCACAACATATTCCCAGTTTCATCAGTTCTAACCAGCCAAAAACGCCAATTACGATAACCAGCATCGTTAGACACTATTGTTCCGCCAGCTAAAGCAAACCCCCCATCAGAAGTCTCAACCAAAGAATGGGCACATTCAGCCTCTGCTCCTCCGTATGTCCTATTCCATTCCATATTCCCATTCTTATTAGTTTTAATCAACCAAAAATCATCATCTTTGGAGCCTGCTATTGCATATCCCCCATCAGAAGTTTCAATCAACGATTTAGCGTAATCGTAACCTTTTCCTCCGTAAGTTTGGTTCCATTCCATGTTTCCAAGCGCATCAGTTTTGACTAACCAAAAATCATATTCTCCAGCACCAAAAGATTTTGTTTCTCCTGCTAGTGCATATCCGCCATCAGAAGTCTCAATCAATGCGTAAGCATCCTCATTCTCTGCTCCTCCGTATGTCCTGTTCCACTCCATACTCCCCGAGGCATCGGTTTTCACTAACCAAAAATCATAACGTCCAGCACCAAAAGAGGTTGTGTAGCCAGCTAGTGCGTATCCGCCATCACTTGTCTGAACCATAGCCTCCGCGGAATCGCTAGATGCTCCTCCATAAGTTTGGCTCCACATCTCAGAAGATGCTCCAACCAAACTAATTAGGGGCAAACTGAGTAATACAAAAAGAACGACGCTTGCGAGAAACAGCCTTTTAGACAGCACTGATGCTCCCCTAAATGCATTTTAGAACTTTTAGTTAAGAAGGTTTTTGTCAACGTTTCTTGACCAAACAACTGAATTGTATCAAATTTTTAGTCAAGAATTTTTGACATAACTATTCCTTAGCTTTCAATCGTCTGTTATTCGTTTCCTAATATGATTGCGGTCTTGGAGTTTTTGGGAAGTCTCTGTTTGTATACTGCAACTAACAAGGTTGCGGCAATAATCAGTGGTAAGACAGCCCATGATGGAAATTCTGGAATCGTGTTTACTAGTGGATGGTTGTCTTGGTTGTTTCCGTCGAGGGCGTATGGTGTGTCTCCTATTCCATCGCCGTCCGTGTCTGTTCCGTTGTAGTTGCTCCAGTGGTTCCCTTCAACTCCATTGTCCCAACTGTTGGATGGGTCTCCCACATCGTAGACTGGGGTTGTGTTAGATAGGAAGTTGTTATGGAAGAACGTGTTATCCTGTGAGTAGTACAGGTAGATGCCGTTCGCCAAATTTTTGGTTATGTTGTTGCCGGCGACAGTGTTGTTTGCAGAGTCGCACATGTAGATGCCGTGGATGTTGCCGGTTATGCTGTTTTGGGTTATCGAAGATTCTGCTGTGGAGGCTAGCAGTAAGCCCTGCCCGTTGTTGCTGAGGTCAAGGTTTTGGACGGTTATACCTGAGCAGTTTACAAGAGCCACGTAGCCTGCGTCAAGCGGAACAGCCGCATCCTGTCTGTTAACCCAATAGTAGACTGGTTTTCCATCAACAGTGTTTGACTCGTCTATGTCTTGGATGAATTCGGGAAGCAACGAGCCGAATACGCCAAAGTTGCATACGTTGTCTGTCAACTCGTTGTTTCTTAGCATGTTGTTGGAGTAGTCGTCAATTCGGATGCCGTACGCATTTGCTCCAACCGTGTTTCCTGAAACTCTGTTGTTGTCTGAAGAGCAGGAGAGCCAGACGCCATCCTGCCCGTTCTCGGTTATTCTATTCTCGTTTATGTCGTTGTTTGAAGAACAGCGAAACCAGACACCTGAAGAGCCGTTTTCGGTGATGTTGCAGCCAAGGATGGTGTTGCTGGAAGATTCGGATAGGAAGATACCATACAAGTTTTCTCGCACATTGTTGTTTGATAGGCTGTTGTTTAGGGAAGAATCTAGGTAGATGCCGTAAAAGAAATTGCTGATTTCTATGTTCTTGACCGTTACGTTGATTCTCCCCGTCAGATTTATTCCTGCTCCAATCCCGGTTCCTTGAAGACCGCAGCCTGCCCCATCAACTACAACATCGTCTTTTTCCACAACAACAGGACCAGAAATGTTGCCTGTGAAGGTGTAGACGTTTCCGTCTCGCTGAATCTTATCCGTTCCCTCTACGGTTCCATCAGCCCGGATGTAGATGGCTTCGTTTGCTTCCGCTGACCATACGATTGGAGCAGCCGCCAACAGCACACATAGAGTCAGCAGCAAAACGCGCCGGAATGGTAACGTATCCATTTTGGAATTCCTCAACTCTCCAAAGTTAATTATGTTGCATGCCAACAAATGTTTTTGCCTCACAAAAATCTTTATTTCTCATCTGTGTACCCTAAATGGAGACCCGATGAAACTAACATGGCTGATTCTATCCGTCATTTTGTTGACCTCCCTTTTCTGCTCCGTTATAATCTATGTTCACTACAGTTCCAAAAACGAAGTTTCCGAGGAAGAGTTCCTTTTCGGGGTTTCCTTTGGCGGAAACAAAACCAGCCAAGCAAAACTGCTTATCGACAAAGTGAAGGGGTACACAAACCTCTTCCTCATAAATTCTTGGGAAGCCAGCATCAACGAAACTGCCCTCAACGAAATCTGCGAATATGCTGTGGACGCCGAACTGAAGTTTATGGTTTTCTTTGATTACCTCTCACACATTGGCTATCCCTGGCATCTCACATGGCTGGACACTGCAAAGGAGAGGTGGGACGAAGAGTTTTTGGGTGTTTACCTGTACGATGAGCCTGGTGGAAGGCAGATTGACTCAGGAGATTGGGAAGGAGTAGGTAACGAGTACATTGAAAAGGCGTCAGACTACAGCGAAGCAGCCGAACTTTTTGTCACCAGCATCTCTTCCACCTGGAGCCTGCAAGACCTTAAGAACAGAAACGTCACCGCGTTTACCTCCGATTACGCGTTATACTGGTTCGACTATCTGGCAGGGTACGACGCCGTCTTTGTTGAGTTAGGATGGAACCACAGCAGAACACAGCAGATAGCGCTCGGCAGGGGAGCCGCAAACGTGCAGCAAAAAGAGTGGGGAGCCATAATCACTTGGACGTACCAAAATCCGCCCTACTTGGGGAATGGAACAGAGATTCTGGAGGACATGAAAACAGCCTACCGGGCAGGAGCCAAATACCTGATTGTATTCAATTACCCCACATACCCCCCAGACAACCTCTACGGAATACTGGATGACGAACAGTTCGACGCCATGGAATCCTTCTGGGAAACGATTCACTCGCCACAGCAAAGTTCCCTTGAAAAAGTGGAGGCGGAAGCAGCCTTTGTTCTCCCCAAGGATTACGGATGGGGCATGCGACGGGTAGACGACAACATATGGTTCCCGGAATGGGGCTCGGACAACCGGTCTACTTTGATTTGGGAAAACATGAACAAGCTCATCGAAAGACACGGACTAACATTAGACATAATCTACGATGACCCCAGTTTCGGTTACGAAGAAAAATATTCGAACCTCTATTTTTGGAGCGACATAATCGACTGAAAAATCAGGCAACCAGAATTTATAAGCGTTGAAACGTGGCGCTACTCCAGCCTTCGGATTATGTGGTATCCGAACTTGGTTTTTACGATTGGCGAAATCTGTCCTTTCTGGAGGTCGAAGGCGGCTTTTTCGAATTCCTTCACCATCTGTCCCCGACCAAACGTTCCGAGGTCTCCGCCGCGCTTTTTGGAGGGGCAAAGTGAAACGTCTTTGGCTATGGCTGAAAAATTTTCTCCCTTCTTTAACCGTTCTAAAACCGTGTTGGCTTCTTTTTCTGTTTTGACGAGTATGTGGGCACAATGAATTTTGTTTGACATACAGAACCATAACAGAAAATGGTTTATAACAGTTGCGAGCGCGCGTATTATGGCACCTAATTCTAGGCGGATACTTGGTAGTCAGGCTTAAATATGAAGAATATCCTCCTTTTTGGTGGGTGCATGGGGAGCTGGGTTAACCCGGCTGAGAGGACAACTGCTTGTTGTCGACCCTAGGAACCTGATCCAGGTAATGCTGGCGGAGGGAAAAGAAGAAGTGAACAAAAATAGTTTTCAACCTGTAAACGGTCAATCTAACGCCACCGTAAAGTTGGCGATGACGGCAGTTATGTCCGCTTTGATTGCAGTAACCACGATGACGGCTATACCTATGCCGCCTCCACTTTCCACTCTAACCTTTGCTCCCATAATCATATTTGTGGTTGGGGTACTGATGGGTCCGGTTCCCGCCCTAGTTTCAGCCTCTATCGGGTCTGCACTCGGCTTCTTGGCAGGGGCAAGCATTGGGTCTATTATGGTGCCTCCAGGGTTTATGGGCGTATTTCTTCTAGGGATTGTTGTCAGCAGGGGACCAATGGGCGCCACTGTGGGTCTGCTGAGGAAAGTAAACGAGGTAGCTGCTATGGTGATAGCTGTGCTGGTGGAGACTGCAATCTTCTTCTTTCTGGATTGGGGTCTTTTCGGTCTGGGGATGGCTCTGCTAACCTTGGGGACATTGGTTGATTTGGTTTTTGTTCCCATCGGCTACATCGTGCTTAGGGTGGTTAAGAGGATGTGGGACGTTAGCCGGATGGAGTAGCAACTATGCAACGGGATGCTTGGTACTTCCAAAAAGACACCGTCAAAGATTACGAATCATACTATCAGCAAAAGTACAGAAGGGCTGACAGATCAGAGAAGGCTCTGCTGAAGCGGCTTCTGGACAACCTAGGAGAAACAGAAAGCCTGCTGGAGGTGGGCTGCGGCACATCCCACTTTACCAGATGGTTTGAATCCTTGGGTTTAGAGTGCGTTGGATTGGATTTATCCGATATGATGCTGAGGGAAGCAAAGAAACTGTGGACTAAAGGAATTCTGCTGCAGGGCGAATCCTCGTTTATGCCTTTCAAAAACAAATCTTTTGATGTCGTAGCCTTCATAGCCTGCTTGGTTTACATGCCTGATCCAATCAAGGTTATACGTGAAGCGTCGAGAGTAGCACGTAAAGGCATAATCTTCGGGTTGATAAACAAGTGGAGTCTGCCTACTGTGAGGAGAATGATTCAGGTGAAGACGGGAAAAAACCCTTACTACAAAAACGCCAAGTTTTACTCTATACTGGACATGAAACAGATGCTACATGACGCTCTTGGCAGCGCATACACAATATCTTACTGGGACACAACAGTTTTCCCCAACAACTTGGAGGAGACGCAATCGTCCCTTTTTCCCTTCGGCGCCTTCCTGGGAGTAGCAGTTAAATTGAGGTGAAAAATTGATTAACCTATCTAAAGTTGGAAAGTTCAATCAGGAGCTGATGGAGAAAATCGTGTATCAGCGGTTAGGAAAGGCAAGAAAAGAGGTTCTTGCGGGTCCAAACCATGGGCTTGACAATGCTGTGGTTCGGTTGAATTCAAGCCAAGTTTTGGTGGTCACGGCAGACCCGTTGTCTGTTATTCCTGAGCTTGGATTAGAAGATTCAGCGTGGATTTCGGTGCATCTGTTGGCTTCAGACCTGAGCACCTGCGGGTTTCCGCCGCAGTTCATCATGGTTAACTTCAGTCTTCCTCCCCACATGAAGGATGAACAGTTCGAAGAGTACTGGGATGCGTTTCATGTGGCTTGCAGCAAACTGGGGATAGCAGTTTTGGGAGGGCACACCGGCAGATACGTTGGCTCAGACTACACCGTTATCGGCGGAGGCGTAATGATGACCGTGGCTCCGGAAAACCGTTACTTAACCAGCAGCATGGCTAAGCCCGGAGATTCAGTGATTATGACCAAGGGCGTAGCCATCGCCTCTACAGGGATACTGGCAAGAACCTTTCCTGAAACAATCGAAGATGCGTATGGGTCAGCCTTTCTTAAGAGAGCCCAATCATATCTTTCGCAATTCAGCGTGGTTAAGGATGCCTTGACGGCTGCTTCGGTGGGCTTAAGGGAGGAGGGGGTCACGGCTATGCATGATGTAACTGAGGGCGGGCTGCTGGGGGCGATTTATGAGCTTACGCAAGCCGCAGAAACAGGTGTAGAAGTTGACCTTTCAGAGGTTATAGTTACTGAGGAAGCAGAACAGGTTTGCAGCCTCTTCGGCTTGGATGCTTACAGAACATTAAGTGAAGGGACGCTGATAATCACTGCGAAGCCGGAAAAGGCTCAAGCGGTAATCGGGGCTTTAAAGTCGGGTGGAATCAGAGCAAGCGTCATTGGAGAAGTAACGGATAGCCAGCATGGAAGGTGGATGAAAGTGGGTGAAAAACTTCAGCCTTTAGCGAAGCCGTCTGTTGACCCCTATTGGAAGGCTTACTGGAAGGCTCGCAGGGATGGGTGGGAGTAACTGGGTTGACGCGCCTGCAAGGTTTATGTCTTGTAGTTGATCCCTCTGTGCCTCACCGTAGACTAGTTGACATTGTAGAAAAGTCCCTGAAGGGAGGAGTTGACTTGCTGCAGCTGTGGAAGCCCAGTGGGAACAGTTTGGAAATCAGGGAGCTTGCCACAGAGTTGTTGAATCTGGCTAAAGATTATGGTGCGCCTCTGATCATAAACAATAACTTGCAGTTGGCGAAGGATGTTGAAGCCGATGGGGTTCACTTTGACGGCTACGACATCACTCCTTCGGATGCAAGGAAACTCCTCAACGAGCAGAGCATAGTAGGCTACACTGTAGGCAATGACCTGAGTTGGATTGAATGGGCGGAAGCTGGGGGAGCAGACTACGTGTCTTTCTGTTCAGTGTTTCCAAGCCCTTCCGCCATTCAGTGCGAAATAATCTCCCTTACAACCTTGCGGTCAGCCAAATCCGTGACTGATATGCCTGTGTTTGCTTCGGGCGGCATAACATTAAGTAACGCACACTTGGTTCTCCAAACCGGAGTGGACGGAATAGCCGTAATATCCGCTATACTCAAAGCCAGCGACCCTAGGCAGGCTGCAGAATCCTTCAAAGCGGTCATTCACAAGTACAGACCTGAAGCGTAGCCGTGGATATTGACTGAAAAAACTGTATTTCAAAGCAACCGTTTGTAAATCATCAAAGACGGAAAATAAATTTTGTTTAGTTGCGTTTCAGAAATTCCTCTAAACCTGATGGTTTCTGCTTGTTTTTCCAACAGTAATTTGCTCGCCCACTCGCAGTTTCATTCCGTCAAAGGCGGCTATTGTGGGGACTCCAGTTTTTTCTTTGATCAGTTTAACCTCGTAGGATGGTCCGCTGAAGAGCATTTTCATTCCGAAGTGGGTGGCTACAACCATCTCAGGCTTCACGGCGTCAACGATTTTGACAGCCTCTTTTGGGGTCATGTGTCCTGTCCATGGGCTTCCCAGGGGTCTCATCACCGAGACTATGAGGATTCTGACTCCCCTGTATTCTTCTTCAATGCCCTCGAAGTATTCTGTGTCCGCTGTGTATCCTATGGCGCCGACCTCCGGAATCTCGAATCTGAAACCAACAGCCTCGGGATCAGTGTGCCTAGCCTGTGTGGAAACTACTTTGGTTTTGCCAATCATGAAGTTGACTCCGGGCTTCACCACTATCACCCTCTGTATCATCTGCTGATGGTACGTGGATATTGCGGGTCCAGTTTCCTTGTTTCCGATTAGGATGTTGGAGGGCGCGGCTACTAGTCCCCTTTTTTTCAGCATGCCTCGGGTCATGGCTTCAACCAGAATCTCTGCGTTGGTGCAGTGGTCTGGGTGCCTGTGAGAAACCAGCACTGCCTTGAGTTTCTGGGGATTCAAGCCCGCTTCCAGTGAGTAGATGAGGGCGCCTGGACCGGGGTCAACGTGAAGGTTGAGGCGGTTGGATAGGATACGGATTCCTCCTGTTCTTCTCTTTTGGGTTATGGTGGTGAACCTTCCGCCACCTGTCCCCAAAAAGACCACTTCAACTTCGTTCATTTTTTTCACCGAGGATGAGGGTGAACAATTTTTGTTTGTTACATTATAGTGGCGAATCGTTATAAGTTATTTGAAGCTTAGGCGGTAGCGAATGTTATATTATCGGTTGCCGTGAACTATCTGGTAGAGGTTTCACACGATGAGGGTTGTGGTTCGTGTTGGCGGTTCAGTTGTGGCTTCTCCCCTCAACGCGCCCCTGATAGGCAAGTATGTTGATTTGCTGAAGGATTTGAAACTGCAGGGACATGAGGTTGTCGCCGTTATCGGCGGGGGTTCCTTGGCTAGAGAGTTCATCAGGGTGGCTGCCGAGCTTGGTTTGGAGGAGGCGAGGAGGGACTGGGCTGCGATTCACGTTTCCCGTTTGCTGGCTCAGCTGTTTGTGTTATGTTTGGGCGAGGAGGGGTGTGGCGGTGTGCCCGTTTCTGTGGATGAGGCTGAGGCTTGCCTGAAACGCGGCAAAATTGTTGTTGTTGGCGGTTTACGTCCGGGCATGACAACTGACTCGGTGGCTGCATTGATTGGCGAACGGGTGCAGGCTGATTTGTTGGTGAAGGGCTCGAACGTGGACGGCATATTCACCAAGGACCCGAAGAAATTTTCTGACGCAGAAAAACTGGACAAGCTGAAGTTTGAAGATTTGGATAGGCTTCTTGAGGCGGACAGTCACAGGGCGGGGATCAACCAGATATTGGACCCTGAAGCCGTTAAGATTCTCCGGAGAAGCAGGTTGAAGACGGTGGTGGTGAATGGGTATGACGCGGAGAATGTGTCTGCTGCTGTCGAGGGGAAAAGGGTTGGAACCGTTATCGAGTAGGTTTGCGTGTTTTAGGTAAGGCTTAAATTAACTGTCATGTTTCTTTTTGTTTCGATGGGGCGGCGGTAGCGAAGCCAGGTCAAACGCGGAGGACTCAAGATCAGCGTTTGATGAGCTATCCTCTCCCGTAGGGGTTCGCAGGTTCGATTCCTGCCCGCCGCACCACCATCATCTCGGCTGTGCGAATTTTTATATGAAAAGTCGTGGTATATGGTACTTTTATGGTGTTGAGTAGACCTGTTGTCTTTCAGGCAGTCAACATTGTCGCCTTCGTAGTTACAATTACAGTGAATGTGCTGGCTGGAAGCACAACCCTGCTGAATGGTGTGACTAGCGGGGAGGTTTCTGACCTGTACCCAACGTTGGTTACGCCTGCGGGCTTCACGTTTTCTGTTTGGGGCGTCATCTACATGTTTCTGCTGGTTTTCATCGTTTATCAGGCTCTGCCCAAAAACAGGGACAAGCCGTTTCTTGGTCAGATTGGTTTGCTTTTTGCGTTGAGTGGCGCATTTAACGTTTCTTGGCTGTTTCTTTGGCACTACAGAATGGTCACCTACAGTTTGGTTCTGATGTTTGCGCTTCTGGCAACCCTGATTCTCATCTATCTGCGGCTGGGCATCGGTAAAACTGCTGTTTCGCTTAAAGAGATGGTGCTTGTGCAGATGCCCTTCAGCGTTTACTTGGGGTGGATAAGCATCGCCACGATAGCTAACGTGTCTGTGGCATTTGTGGCTGCTGGCTGGGGTGGCGGGGGCATTGAGCCGTCTACGTGGGCTGTGGTCATAATCTGTGTGGCGCTGCTTCTGTCCTTGGCTATGCTTGCGACAAGAAGGGACATAGCGTACAGTTTCGTGGTTATTTGGGCTTTGGTGGGCATACTGGAAAAACAGAGTGAAAATCCGAGCATCGTTTTTGCTTCCGAAATAGGTATTGTGCTTCTGTTTGTTGCTGTTGGCGTGACAGTTGCTGGTTTAAGGCTTAAACGCTGAAAAACACTCTGTTATTGAATGGGTGAAGTTGGTTGATGAAGAAAACAAAGATTGTATGCACGATTGGTCCCGCCAGCCTGCAGGTTGAAACGTTGGAGCGGATGTTCCGTGCGGGCATGAACTGCGCCAGAATAAACACTGCCTACGGAGACTTTGACCGTTACCGGACTGTCGTGGATAATGTTCGGGAAGTTGCTGATGTTCCGGTGATGGTTGATCTTAAGGGACCAGAAATCAGGATTCGAACAGACAAAGAAACGGTTGTTGAGGCGGGAGAGGTTCTGGATGCTGGCTTCAACGGAGAACAGATCAGTTTTAGCCACAACTTCATCGACTACATGAATGTTGGCGATTTGGTTTTCATAGATAACGGCAGAATCAGAACAGAGGTTGCCGAAAAGGGGGAGGGCTCTCTTCGGTTGCTGGTGAAAAACGGCGGCGTGATAGCTAACGGTAGAGGCGTTAACGTTCCCAACAAGCAGCTTCCACTTCCAACCCTGTCAGAGAGGGACAGGAAACTTATCAAGTTCGCAGAAGAGTATGAGGTTGAAGTTTTGGCGCTCTCATTCACCAGAAACGCCAAGGACGTAGCTAACCTGCGGTCTGCAGCTGACAGATTCAAGGGGGCAGTGATTTCTAAGATCGAGAATTTTGAGGGAATCAGAAACTTCAGCGAAATCCTAGACGCGTCAGAGGGCATCATGGTTGCGCGTGGCGACTTGGGCGTGGAGATAGAGCCTGAGCGGGTGCCGCTGGTTCAGAAGTCGTTGATTCGCAGGTGCAATCAGAACGGGAAAACTGTGGTGACAGCCACGGAGATGCTGGAGTCCATGATGCATCAGCCCACGCCGACCAGAGCCGAAGTCAGCGACGTGGCAAACGCGATACTGGATGGAACAGACGCAACAATGCTTTCCGGAGAAACCGCGGTTGGCGAGTATCCAGTGGAGGCTACTGCTATGATGGCTCGGATAGCCTTGGAGGCTGAAAAGGCGACGAAAAGCAGCGTAGAAGAAACGGGATTCATCAACATCTCAGACACTGTAAGCATGTCCATCCAGCGGATATGCCAGAGCATGCCACTAAACAAGGTGGTTACCTTAACCCGATCAGGCTACACCGCGAAGATGATATCCCGATTCAAGATTAGGCAGCCGATAATCGCGGTTACATCAAAGAGGATGACCAAGAAGCAGCTGGAGCTGGCGTATGGCGTAGTTCCCGTACACTATGATTACCGCCAAGAGACTGACCGAATACTGGCTGTCGCAAACAAACTTCACAGCATGAATCTGCTGGACAATGAGGACACTGTGCTGTTCACAGCCGGCTTCAGAACCAGAAAGAAGCATGCAAGCAACCTCATAGAAATCCACCAAATCAAAGAACTACTAAACCTCAACAAAACATGAAAGCTGAGCAAAAATTTTGTCAAGAAAACTTGACTAGTGCATCATTTGTTTGGTCAAGAAATCTTTACAAAAACCCTTTTCTTGTTAGTTAGGTACGGTATTACTGGTGCCCATGATGAGAGACCGAAGGGCAACGCTGATTACATTTCTGTTTCTCTGTTCTTTATCGATCAGTCTACCAAACATTGCGGCAGTTAGAGCAACAGAGGATTTTTGGACAACATTGGAACCGATGCCTACGGCGAGAGCTACAGTTGGAGTTGCTGTTGTGGATGGAAAGATATACGCGATAGGAGGCAGCTATGACTCTTGTGGTGTTGCAGAATATGACCCAGCCACAAACACTTGGACTACAAAGACGCCGATGCCCACTCCAAGAATTTGGTTTGGAATAGCTGTTGTTGAAAACAAAATCTATGTGATAGGGGGAGACAGCGGCAATTGGGAGGTTGGTATAGCACCCACTAACGTAAACGAAGTCTACGATCCAGCAACAGACACATGGGAAACCAGAGCTTCCATGCCCACAAAAAGAATGGCGGTATCAGCAAATGTTGTAGATGGAAAAATCTACGTGATTGGAGGAGGACAACGTGCTCCTAATACCAATTTTGATGTAAACGAAGTTTATGACACAGAAACAGACACATGGACCACAAAAACGCCAATACCCACGGGAGTTGAGCACCATACTTCTGCAGTCGTTGACAACAAAATCTATGTAATGGGCGGTGCAGTTGAAGTTACTCTTAATCAGATATATGACACTGAAAATGACACATGGAGCAATGGAGCTCCCCTACCCAAAGGAGTGGACGCTGCAGCCGCAATAGCAACTTCAGGTGACTATGCTCCAAAAAGAATCTACGTTATAGGTGGAAAGCAGAACCTTGACGCTGTCAACTTTAATCAAATCTATGATCCCGAAACAGACACCTGGAGTACAGGCACCCCAATGCCGACTGCCCGTTATGCTTTAGGTGTCGCAATCATAAATGATGTTTTGTATGCGATTGGAGGACGCGAAGGCTGGGTTGGATTTCCCGTCTCCGCAGCAAACGAACAGTATACTCCAGCTAGCTACATCCCAGAGTTTCCTTCATGGACGCCAACATTACTCGTACTTGTTTTACTTGCAGTCGCCGTAGCCATCTATAAACGAAAACTGCCCAGAAAACCAAACTGTCCATCATATTAGGGGACTAATAGAGGTACATTGTTGAAAACAGTATTTTTTCTGTTTTTCCAAGAGAACTGATGTTTTATTCTCTTCTTTCGACTACTATTTTGCATTTCGTGGCTAACGCGGCTATTGCGCCTAACGCTGCCAGCCACGGAGCAACAACAACGCCGATAACCCCAACTGTGGCAGGTATCTCCAGCAGAACCTCGCCCTTCTCGTTCTTCACAATTATTCTGGTGACGTTGCCTTCATGAAGCAGCTCCTTCACCCGCTCAATAAGATTGTCAGAAGCAACAGAAAACTCCTCACTGCTCACCTTCGCAACTGCGGTGCCGCAAGCGGAACAGAACCTGTCACCCTCACCCAACTTGGCGCCACACTTCACACAATAAGACAAGCCATCACGCACCTAAGAAACTGCACATCAAATACCAACTTGTCCTCTAATCTTTTATCGATTACGGCGCTGATTACCGTTTACAGCTGAAACTGTCAACAAAGCATATTTCAATGCGGTCGAGTATGATAAGAGAGAAAAATGCCTCGAATCTACGTTTGCCGAAAATGCGGAAAAAGGTATTCCCCTGAAGAGTTTAAGCAGAGCCGTTTCTGTCGTGACTGCGGAACATACCTGAGCGCCAGAATCGTGACTCCCAGTAGTCCCCGCAGACGCACAGCAACAACAAAAACAGAGACCCAAGAGAAGACCCCAGACAACCGGTGGCTCCCCAGAGGCTACGAAGTACGCAAGGGACAGCTAGAATTTATCGAGGAAGCTGCCAAAGCCCTAGAGAACAACCAAGTTTTCGTTGGCAGCGCCCCATGCGGCATAGGAAAATCTCTTGCATCGCTCCTCAGCGTATTGCCTAGACTAGGAGAAAACAAGCTTCTGATCAGCTTCAGAACCAGAAGCCAACTGCACATATTCCTCAAAGAGCTGAAGGGGCTAGAGCAGACTCCCTTGACTGTGTCATTCTTCAGCAAACAGGACATGTGCCCGATGCGGATGAAAAGCGGAGGCTCATACTTCGACTTCCTTGAGGAATGCAGAAGACTCAAAAAAAACTGCGAATCCAACACCAAACCTTTCTGCAAATTCTACTGGAACATCCACAGAAAAAAGAGGCAAGCCGAAGAACTGGCTCTGGACTGCGCCCGAAAAATCCTTGACCCCAAAGAGGCGAGCCAGCGGATGGCGGAGAGCGGCTTCTGTGCGTATGAGGCGCTGAAACGGGTTCTCAGCAAAGTACAAATTTTTCTTGGAACATACAATTACACCTTCAATCCGCCGGTTAGACAAGCGCTGCTGCAGAGCTGGGGAGTGGACCTGTCCAACGTTTATCTTATAGTGGATGAAGCCCACAACATACCAAACTTCGCTCGGGAGCTTCTCTCTGACAGGATGGCGCCAAACACGGTTGAGAACGCCCTCAAAGAAACCGAAAACTTTGAACACAAAACCTTGGGGGACGTCCAAGATTACCTCAACGTGTTAGACGACAACCTTTTTCCACATGTCCAAAAGAGTTTGAGGAAATCAAATCTTGAACTGCTTGACCCCCAAAAACTTGAGGACAAATTCCTTGAATGGAGCGGAACATCCAGCGACAAAGCCGCGGAAACCCTCCACGAATATGGAGAATCGGTGAGAGAGAGGCGCCAGGAGCTTGGTTCTGACAAAATTTTCAGTTACGCCCATCGGGTAGGCGACTTCATGGAGAACTTCTTCCAGAGGGTGGGAAAAAAGTATGTTCACCTGATCCAGAAGGACTGGGGGAACAGAACATATCTGGAGGTCAAAAGCCTAGATGGCAGGGAGATAACGGATCCGGTTCTGCGGCAGGCACGAGGAAGCATTGTTATGAGCGGTTTCCTTTCTCCCCCAAAAGTCTACAGGGACCTGATTCTCCGCAACCCAAAAGACGTCCATCTCAGAGAATTCGACTCTCCATTCCCAGCTGAAAACAGGTTAATACTGGCTGCAGGGGATGTTTCATCGAGATTCGAGAAGAGAACCGACCAGATGCTGAAGAAATGGGCAGAATACATCGAAACCATATCACTGACGAACAGGGGCAACATGGCAGTCTTCTTCACCAGCTACAACCTGATGAACAGCATTCTATCGCACACCGACATTGACCGAAGAATGATTGTGGAGAAACGCAAAACCAGACGAAACGACGTGATGCAGGAACTAACCCGCTCAAAAAACAACGCCTTGTTTGGGGTTATGGGCGGAAAATTCAGCGAGGGAATGGACTACCCAAACAATCTCCTAACCTGCGTAGTAACAGTGGGGTTGCCCTATGCTACGTGGAGCGTGTATCAGAAGGCGCTGATAAGCTACTTTGACTCTCAATTCCCGGGGAGGGGAAGAGATTACGCTTATCTGGCGCCGGCCATATTCCGTTTGGTTCAAGCCTGTGGGCGCGTCCATCGGTCAGCCAAAGACAAGGGATGCATAGTGATGTTGGATGAACGGATTACCCGCCCAGACATCAGGCAGTTGCTGCCAAGCTACTATCAGAAAGAGATGAGAATAGTGAAGAATCCCATGGAATGCGGAGAAAACGTAACAGAATTCTGGGAAAAGCACCGGAAACTTTCCTGACACCGAAAAGCGGTAAACATCAACTTTAGTGGCGTTTTTTGCATTTTCGCTCTTCTATGTTGGATTCTTTGGGTTTTCTATGCTCTGTGTTTCGACGCAGGTGATTTATTAGGGCAATTTTATCATGCACCTTTGCCCGACATGTAACGCGCTTTATTTCAGGAACAGTTTATAGGTGACTTAACCAATTACATAGAATGGTGAAAAGTTGGAAAAAAAGCGCAAAGTTCGACGAAAAAGCTTCGCGGCACGTGAAGACTTCTTAAATAGCATGAACAAGATCGCTAAAGAGAACGATCTCAGTCTATACGGCTTTGTGAACCAAGTTTTTGCGTTGACTTTGAGGGCTAACGAGCTGGGAGTAAACATCAGCACTTTGATTGATTCCCGTGAATTGCTTAAATCGGCTAAGGAGAACGGATTTATGCTCGGCTTAGAACGCTTGTGGTATGAAATGGCTGAGCTTGCATACGCCAAATCGGAGAGGAAGTCTCTTAAAAGTTGGTTTGACGCTGGTGTTTGGTTTGCTAAGCGGTATGTTACCGGAGAGACTGATGAACCGTTTGAAGCGTTCCAGAACGATTTGAAAGCTTTCATTTGGAATATTCCTGAACTGGAATTGAATGAAAGAGCAGACACCGTTTCAGTTCGCATAGTGAGTCCCCGATTCACAGAAGCATACACTTTCCTGTTTACATCTTTCCTTGAGGGCGCTCTAGAAACCTTCGGCTACAAGATTGAAGGCAAAGAGATTTCGAGAGGAATTATCCGCTTGGAAGCTGTTAGGAATCAACATTAGATGGCTGTACTAATAAATAGAAATATAAATTGAGGAACAATACGGTTGAACAGGGTTAGGAAGTAAAGGTATGTCTAAGAGTGAAGGCAGAAAACTCGTTTACGTTCCTGACTACATAGTTGAGCAAGCCAAGAAGGTTTCAAAGGGGCGCGGCGAGTCGCTAAACATATTCATTAGTGAAGTTCTGAGACTGGCTCTAACAGCGAACAGCTTGGGTTATACTCCTGCACAGGCAGCAGAGTTTTTGGAGATTATGCAAGCCCAGCGGAACTTGGGCGGCGCCTTTGTACCAGCAGATGTTTTAACCTATCTAAACAGTAAAGCCTGCGAAGCTGAGGTGGAACAGTTAGAGAAAAAATGGTATGAAAGTGGAAAGTGGCACGGAAAATACCTGAACGAAAAATTTGAAGACCCTGTTCAAGCTTTTAAAAAGTTCCTTGAGGCAACAAGGTGGGATTTAAACGAGGTTGAGGTTAGACAAAACCAGCATATAATAAAATTCAGGTGTATTTCAACGCTGCTCACGGGAAAGGCAACAGAGCTGCTTGCCGCGTTCATAGAAGGTGCTATGCACAGCATAGGTTACCAAACGGCTAAATGCGACACCCTGAAGGGCATGATAGTTTTAGATTTTAAGAGATAAGTTTTTCTTGAATTAGATGAACGTGTCTATTGTGGCATGATTTGACACTTGATATTTACTGGTTTGTTCCATCGAATAGTTTCGGAAAACATTTTCATGTTTATTTTATCTTGCGATATGCCATATGATTCAAATCTTACCACTTCCATCAAAAAAACATTTAATTAAACGAAAAATCATCACAAATAGATTGTTTCTATGCATACACACCATAGTTTTCCAAGAAATGTATACATTTTGTCACCCCACTAAGAAAATGCACACGTTAAATATAAATAGTGGTTCAGCGAAGCGGAATAGGTTGGTAAGGCGAGAAGCTGATATTGTCAGCGATCGCCCCCATTAACAAAAAGGAGAAAATAGAAAAAATGCAAATAAGTAAAAAACTATACGCAACTCTAATCATAACTGTACTAACATTATCAACACTAATGGCAGCAATTCCAATGGCAAGCGCAGAAATTGTCGGCGACCCCTACCTTTGTGCATCATCCCCCCCTGGTAGCACTGCCCCGCGAACCAGTGGAGCTCCAGGTACATCAGTTGCCGTCGTAGGAAATGCGACTGGTGGAGCTGCAGATCCGTTTGCAACTGTTACTGTATACTGGGACGCACTTTCTGGCACCGTGCTGGGTTCAGGAGCCGCAAATAATCTTGGCGAGTACCGGATCACTGTAACGGTTCCTGAGGCAACCTTTGGAACGCACTGGATTGTAGTCAACGATGGTGAGACTGAGTCTGGAGGTGCAGCCTTTAATGTGACTGCAACCCTATCAGTCGCCAGTATACCTCCCGCTTACTTCCCGCCCACTCTTGCTTTGCCCGGCGATTCCCTTACTGTCACAGGAAAGGGTTATGCCCCAAACGACGACATTGTCTTGTTCCTTAACCAAACAACTGATCCCTCTATAAGCTACCTTATCACAACTCCTATCTTCCATACAAACGGTACGGGTTCATTCTCAGGAACAATAGTAGTTCCCGCAATACCTATGGCTAATTTTGACATGTATGTTTTCAATGGTACGGACGAAGCCGGCAACAGCGCCACTAGCATGGTCAGCATAGACTATTACATAACTTGTTACCCTGGATCAGGACCTACAGGTATCACTATCTGGATATTCGGTAGAATTGCAGAAGAAGTAACATACGAAATTAGATTCAACAACTCACCAATAGCTACAGGCACAACAGATAATAGCGGATCATACTTTGAAATGTACACTATCCCTGGCGTGCTCTCAGAGGCCACTTACGAGATTGCAATCTGGTGGGGAGTCAACAATCGAACAACGAGCTTCACTGTTACTCCGACACCAACAATAACGCTAGGCGCAACAACTGGTGTAGCTGGAGCAACTGTCACTATCAGCGGTGTACATTTCACTGGTGGAGCTAAAATTACTCTTTACTTTGGTACAACCGTTGTAAATAGCACTGACATGGACGACAGGTTTGGTCCCACCCCAGCATATGGTCCCTCTGCAGGAACGTTCAGCGAAAACTTCGTTGTTCCATCTCTTGCACCAGGAACATATGTTGTTTCAGTCGTAGACTCAAATGGTGCAGCCAGCGCGGCAGGCGTCTTTTTCACAATACTCCCAACACCAGAAACTACAGTTGCACTAAGAGGTGCCACATATTACCCAATGGACATAATAAGCTTCAACATCTGGACCACCGAAAGCGACTTAGGCGACATTCTTGTCTCAATTTATGACCCAAGCAGCCAATTATGGTGGAGAACAAGCGATTGGACTTTGACAACTTCTGACGGTGGAACTTACAAGAGCGTAATATTCCAAAACCAAGGCGCTGATGACTATAATCAGATGAGGATTATACTCCCAGCTGATTGCCCACTCGGCGTTTGGAACTGGACAATCACATACACACCAACAAGCACTGGTCTGCTGACTAAAGCTACTGGACTCTTCGTTGTTGTCGTGAAACCATCCATGCAAACACTTGTTGACCAACTCAATGCTAACACCACTACTGTTCTTGACGAAATCGATGACTGCTGTGCTAATCTGACTGCGCTCTTGACGGCACTTGACGCCAAAATAACCGCAATCGACGGCTCTGTTGCAACCGTCTCAACCACGGTTGGTGAAATGAACGTAGCTCTCGCAGCCTTGGATGCTAAAATAACAGGTATAGCCACTGCCGCTTCAGTCTCAAGTTTGGATTCTAAAGTCTCAGGTCTAGCCAGTGACATCGTAACCATCAAAACAAGCATTGGCGGCGTTACAACTAGCTTAGCCAGCTTGGATACTGTCATAGGCGGTATGTATGGCGACGTCCTAACCATCAAAACAAGCATTGGCACCATAAACGGAACAATAACCGAGATGGACGGCACCATAGCAACAATAGTAACTGACATAGGCACACTAAGAATGGACGTTGCAGAAATGAAGATCGATGTTGCAGCCGTACAAACCGATGTTGACGAATCACTACCAGTGACCGTTGACATGATGCCAGTGTGGATCGCAGTAGTCCTATCCTTGATCGCGGCAATAGCCGCAATCTTTGCGGTAGTTACAATCCGACAGAAAATCGCAGGCTAAACTCAACAACCCAAAAGGGTTTAACAACCCCCCTTTTCTTTTTTATTTTATTTAATTTAGTGAACATTCAGCGTACGCTCTTTTTATCGCCAGCGCATAAGCCCCGAAAATCTTAAACCATACACAAAAAACTCTAATGTGGAGAGTGTACACGCTTGCAGTTTCTAAGACATATCAAGGTTAGACTGGTTGAAACGCGACCCCACGATGCATGGTACGACATGAGTTTGCGCCAGTTAAGAAACGGCGAAGTGAACTTTTACAGAGCTAAAGACTTCCTTACGGGCAATTGGCTTTTTAAACTGTGCATAGACAACGAACAGGAAAAAATTTTGGTTAAGGCTGTGAAATGCCCGGCAGGCATCCGCTTCGCCCAGTTAGAAGGAAGAACAATGGTTTTTCAGAAAAGCAAAATTGAAGGCATGCTCTACGACGTGATTTCCTTAACACAAGCGGATGAAAACGATAAAGTTAGCCGAAAAATCGTCTCCAGCATCGACGAGGTTCCAGCCATCATCAGGGAAAACTACGAAATTAAACCCTACGAAGAGGCAACAGGAAAAAAGGCACCTGGAAAACACCTAGTTACCCTAACCAAACAAGGAAACAAAAAAGAAATTGTAACCCTTTTTTTGCTTGAACGAGCCTGGGGGCTTTCACAATCCAATCCAGAAGAGAAACTGAAAGAGAAAGAAGAGAAGCAGCTGAAGAAAAAGGCAACAAAAAAAGAAGTGGACACAGGACAGGTTTGGGCGTGTCCCATCTGCGGAAAAAAGCATCGTTTAGTACACGTGGAAACAGAAAAAACTGTTAAACATGCGCTGCGAAAGCCAAGTGAACAAACCTGATTTATTGCGTTGACGTTATTTTTGGGACTGTATCGTCTATTTGTTTGCAGATTTGCTCGACAACTTGAACGTTTTCGTATCCCATTTCAGGGGTGACAAGGGGTTTTCCGTTGCCGTTGAGGCTTTCCACAAACGACTTGATAATCCGCACATGAGAAATACTGTAATTGCTGGGTCCTTTCCCTTTGGTTATGATGTTCCCCAAATACGCGCCCCAAATCTTAGCTTGATGAACCATATTATCGAAATGCATTATCCCCCGCCCAGGCTTGGAAACAACTAGGCTACTCACCGGATAGATTCCAGCATGGATTGTACCCCCAGTGCCGTAAATGTTTGCATGAACGTCGGTTCGGTCGTGCCCCGGAGCATTAAAGCTGATGTGGATAGTTCCAAACCTGCTTTTTTCCGCCTCCAAAATCACCCTCAATTCATCAAACTTCATCCACGGGTGAGAACCCAACTTGTCAGTTAGCACAGATTTGATTTCCAGTTTTCCCAGAAAAGCCTGAAGAAGATATATAGGATGAGGCAAATTTTCTCCAAATCTGCCGCCTGACAGTTTATGGCACCAATGGTTCTTGTCCCCTGCCATTATTTCATCAGGGCTGTGCAAAAGTCCAACATCCATTCCTATGACCTCCCCTATGTCCCCTGCCTTAACCCTCTGCATCGCATGAAAAATTGAATGCTCATACAGTTGGCTATGGATTATCGTCAGTTTCCCAGATGACTTCTTAAGAGCACCCAGCAATCTCTCAGCTTCACTAGTGTTTATAGTGAATGGTTTTTCAACAACTACGTTACAGCCTGACTTCAAAGCCTCTACAGCTACGTCCGCATGAAACTTTGGCGGAACACACACTGAAACAGCGAACAGCTCTTCCTTTTTGAGCATCTCAGAGAAGCTAGTGTAGTGAGCGGGGATTTTCCAGTCTTCAGCGAATTGCACAGCTGCTTTTTCGTTCAGGTCACAAGCGGCGGCTACCGAGGTTCCCGCGTCTCTCCATGCGTTGACGTGTATCCCAGAAATCCATCCGCAACCAACTATTCCTACATTCATCGCAAGCGGTCTCCAACAATTCCATCCATAAGGCAATCTAAATAAAAAGATTATCTCAAGAAAAAGAAAACAGCAACAGAATCTTCTGAAACAAACTAAGCGTGCTCGTTTCTGTTCATTTCCGGTTCATGGGATTCCAGATACAGGTTATAGCCTCTTGGTCGCAAGCTTGAACGCAGGGCACATCTCCGCTTTCGGGTTTGCAGGGAGAACAGGTGTAACTTAATTTTTTGCGATGCTCCTCTGCGACCGCGACTACAAGTTTGTCTTCCAAATCAATAAACATGCTCTCCATCTTCAAAGCATCCTGAGGACAAACTTTCGTGCAATCGCCGCAGCTGTTGCATCTCTCCGCATCAACCACTATGTAATATTCGCCTGAACCGTCCCGGTAACCATAATAAGTTATAACCTGTATCACCCTCAACGTTTACAAGACTTTTCATATAGTGCCTTGGCGTACAGGGCTGCCCCTATGGCGCCGGCGGCAACGGGGTCACGTCCGGTTTCCTTCACGTTTGGAGCTGGAAGGCTTTTCATGCCCAAAATACTCTCTACCCTCTGCACTATGCCAATGTTCTTGGATTGACCTCCAGTGATTACGAAGTCTCTTTCGCAACCCACCTTCTCTATAAGTTCGCTCATTCTGATGGACATGGCTCTCATGTACGCCGCTAAGACTTGTTCTTTGGACCATCCCTTACGTAGCAGTCCAACAGCCTCTGTCTTTGCGAAGACCACGCAGGTGCTGCTAACTGGTTTAGGTTCTTCTGTTACGCTCAGGGACACTTTGCCAACGTCTTCGATGGGTATCTTCAACAGGTCAGCGATGACCTCCATTCCTCGTCCCGTGCCAGCGGCACACTTGTCGTTCATCAGGAAAGACACTACTTTGCCATTCTGGTCGCAGCGGATGGCTTTAACGTCCTGTCCTCCCACATCCAGCACTGTTCTCACCGATGGTCCCCAGATGTAGTTGGCGCCTTTGGCGTGGCATGCGATTTCTGTGATGGCTCTGTTAGCCATGGGAACGTTCACTCTGCCGTAACCCGTTCCCACA
>Ga0315553_10000951_pt1 | contig 24868 bp, 21 predicted proteins | sample SalMarSW160140MG_FD_203099 | JGI IMG/M metagenome (GOLD analysis project Ga0315553, IMG submission 203099) | Salt marsh sediment microbial communities from the Plum Island Ecosystem LTER, Massachusetts, United States - Salt Marsh Sediment SW1601-40 ... | reverse complement strand
TCCAACCTGGCCTGCAGCTTTGCGGCTCTCGTTGCAGCCGCCCTGTTCGCGAGCCCAGCCGCCGCCATCGAGTGCCACAAGGGGTTTCAGCGCGTCCAGGGCAACCTGATCGACACGCCCTACTGCCAGGACCAGTACCTCGCCCAAGTGGCGCGCCAGTACGGTCTCAAGGCATCGGCCGCCAGGATCCGCAACGACCCCAACTACAAGAAGGAGATCTGCCGCGTCGTCTTCAGCGACATTCGCGTGCAGACCACCTGCTTGAATGCCGGCGTGCCTGAGGGCTACGGCTTTCGCTAAGTGCCCGAGCGGCCTAATCGGCAGCGGCGAGGCGCTCGGCATCGTGCAGGATTTGCGCGTGATCGAAGGCGAGGGTTTCGCCGCGCCAGACTTTCACCCACGCTGCTGCTGCGGCGTCGTCTCCCGCCTTGGGCTCGGCGGCGTCGACATGCGCCAGAAACGCCACCGAACAAGTATGCCCGCGCGGATCGCGCTTTGGGTCCGAATAGACCCCAATCAGCTTGAGGGCGCCGACAGTGAGCCCCGTCTCCTCCTTCAACTCGCGGCGGCAGGCGTCCTCCACCGTCTCACCGACGTCGACGAAGCCGCCGGGAAGCGCGTATTGCCCTTGAAAGGGGGGATTGCCGCGGCGGATGAGCAGCACGCGGCCGGCCGCATCGAGGACGACGCAGTCGGTGGTCAGTGCCGGGGTCACGGGAAGGGCCATTCGAGAACTCTTTTGAGACCGTTGTCGTGCGCGCGTGCTGCGCGTATGTCGCTAATATGTCCATAAAAACCGGTTTCATGAACTTGTCTCGCGCTGTTGCTGAGCGAGTGCCAACGGCTATGAGCCTTTGTCGGCCACCGCGGCTGTGAGCAAAGGCAATGCGCGCTGGGAGAAGCCGAGTGCGCCGCAAGAAGCGCCGATCTGGCTTTTGCGCAAGGGTCTGATGCAAAACTTGTCCCCGGGCACCGGACCCGGGCCTAGGCTCGCCCATTCTGCCTCGCTTACGAGGGCGCGCGCGCGAGCTGGGCGCGCGTGGGGGCGGAAGCCGCGGGCCTGGTAATCCGGTGCCCATCAGCTGGACCGGGTGCGCCGTGCCGGATTGCGAGCCCCGGCCGCTGCGCGCTCCCAGCCGCGGCGGCGGGCGGCGAGAGCCGCATCCACCTTTTTCGGACCGGCGTTTGCCGCCCGTCCCCTCGTGTGTGGCGGCGCGGCATGTACCGGCGCGATTGTACATACATATGCACGGTGCGTTTGCGGGCACCTGTCATCTGCACGCGACCGCGTTGCGTGACATGGCGTAAGCTTGCAATGACGAGGGGAGCGGGGTCGCGATGCGAAGTCGGTTCTCGAGGGGAAAGGGCGGTGCCGGCAGGGCGGGGGCGAAGAAACCCGACACCCGGGCCGCGAGCGAGGGCGAAACCCGCCTTGCCCCCGATCCTTTCACGGCCGTCCTGCCGGCGCTGGCCGCGTTGGGGGCGATCGCGTCGATCGCCACCATCAACTGGAGCGCCCAGGAGCGCACCCCCGACCGCGCCAAGTCAAAACGTAAGGCAACGACGGCCTTGCGCGATCTTGAGACCTGCTGTCTCGGCCTGCAGGAGATCTTCCGCCGCTTCCAGCGCAATCCAAAGCTGTTCGCCGGCGAAGGGGCGCCGGCCTCCTCGCCCTTGAAGTTCGGCGTGCACGGGCCGCGTGCCGGCCCCGATGCCGCGCGGCTGTTCCAGCAGCTCATCAACGACGTCGCCTCCATGCTGGTGCTCGCCTCGCAGAACGCCTTCGACGTGATGTCGGCGGTGGAGGACGGCGAGATCGACGCGCCGGAAGAGCTTTATTTCGGCTTCGGCGAGCAGCAGGAGCGCCTCAACAAGCTGATCCAGGCTCGGGCCACCTTGAAGGCATCGGTCGACACCGGCGCGGACGTGGCCCAGCATTTGACCGGGCTCGTGCGCAATTTGAAAAAGCACCGCGTCGAGTAGCTGCGCAGCGCGCGTCGGGGCCACGCCACATCGGCCTCGGCCTTCGCGCGGAGCGGCGCGACGAAACGTGCACGTTGACAGCGGTCGCGGTCGGGCTTCATGTGGACGCTCGCGCACGCACCGGCAATACACTTCAAGAAAGCCTACGTCCCATGGTTCAACTGACGCTTCCCAAGAACTCCAAGGTCGAAAAAGGCAAAACGTGGAACACGCCGGCCGGAGACGGTGCGTGGAAGGAATTTCGCATCTACCGCTGGGATCCAGACGGGGACGCCAATCCGCATCTCGACAGCTATTGGGTCGATACGAAGAGCTGCGGCCCCATGGTGCTCGACGCTCTCATCAAGATCAAAAACGAGATCGACCCCACGCTGACCTTCCGCCGCTCCTGTCGCGAGGGCATCTGCGGCTCGTGCTCCATGAACGTCGACGGCACCAACACGCTCGCCTGCCTCAAGGGCTTCAAAGACATCAAGGGGACGGTGAAGATCTATCCGCTGCCGCACATGCATGTCGTCAAGGATCTCGTGCCGGACATGACGAATTTCTATGCCCAGCACCGTTTGATCGAGCCCTGGCTTAAGACCGATACGCCGGCGCCTCCCAAGGAATGGCGCCAGTCGCACGAGGACCGCGGCAAGCTCGACGGTCTTTACGAATGCATCTTGTGCGCGTGCTGCTCCACCTCGTGCCCGAGCTACTGGTGGAACGAGGACCGCTATCTGGGGCCAGCAGCGCTCTTGCAGGCCTATCGCTGGGTCCTTGATTCGCGCGACGAGGCGACGGGTGAGCGTCTCGATATGCTTGAGGATCCCTTCCGGCTCTACCGCTGCCACACGATTTTGAACTGCACCAAGGCGTGCCCCAAGGGCTTGAACCCGGCCAAGGCCATCGCTGAGCTCAAGAAGCTGATGGTGGAGCGGCGGGTATAAGGTGCGATCGGTCCGCCTCGGCGGAGGGTTGCGCTGTGCAGGGAGCTTAAGCGAGATGCTCGATCATATCGGCTTTCCGGTGGCTGACTTTGCCCGTTCCAAGGCCTTTTACACGCAGGCGCTGGCGCCGCTCGGCTACCGCCTCGTCATGGAAGTGAACCTTTCGGACGACGGTGAGGACGGGTATGCGGGTTTCGGTCTCGAGCGGGCGCAGTTTTGGATCGGCACGGGAAGCCGCTGCAATCGCGGTTGCACGTGGCGTTCATGGCCAAAAATCGCGGCGAGGTGCGCGCTTTTTACGAGGCAGCGCTTGCCGCCGGCGGTCTCGATAACGGCGCGCCGGGCCTGCGACCGCATTATCATGAGAATTATTACGGTGCCTTTGTGCTGGATCCCGACGGTCACAACGTCGAGGCGGTAAACCACCTTCCAACATAAGTTATTGATTTCTAAAGAGAAAGACCGGTGGCGCAAGCGCGACCACCGGCCTTGAAGGGGATGAAGGCGCGCAGGTTGCTACCCGCTTTTGCCTTCTGACGCCACGTGCGCCGACGAAATTTGCAGCGCGCAAACTCGGCCGCCTTAGGCAGCTCGACGTTTCTTGGCCGGCTTACGGGCCTTGCGGACCGTCTTGCGACCCGTCTTGCGCGTCGACTTACGTGCGGTCGACTTCTTGGCCGTCTTACGACGAGCCGGCGCCTTCTTAACCTTCCGTTTCACTACCCTCTTAGCCATTGGTATTCTCTCTTTCTGTTTGTCTATCTCTCTCTAGGGAGTCCGAATCAGCTCCGAACAAAAAAATGATGCGCAAGTTCGAAGATTTTGTTGACAGCAAATTGCAAATTATGCGTTGCAATTGCGCGTATTCAACGGAAAGTGTTGCGTGAAATCCTCATTTTTCTCGTGTTTCGAATGCTCTGGCCGATCATCTGCACATTTCGCCTCTACTTGCGAGCAAACAACTGCACCGCAGACGACCCAAAATGATTCGTGCAGATTTGCCTCTTCACTCTTCTTAACACACTTCACGCGGCTTTGACGACTCGACGCTGCAGATCGAGCACGGCCAGCATGTAGCCGAAGCGATCATCCACCGCTTCCGCAAGCAAGGAGAAGTAATTCAGGCTGTCGGGCACGATCTCGCCGATCACTTCGCCGTACTCGAAACGCAACTCCGCCTCGTATTTGAGGGCGATTGCTCGCATTTTGCCGTTCTCGGCGAGACAACTCACACACAGCTGCTGAACGCCGCGATTGCGCGCTGCGCGGATCACGCGGCCCATCAACTCGGTGCCGATTCCCTGCTCCTGCAGGGGCTGCTCGACAGAAAAAGCCGCTTCCGCCTCGCGCCCCCACACATCGCCGAGCTTCTTGAGTTCGGCCGCCGCACGCATCTCTTCGCCGTCGAAATAGCCGTAGACGATGCCGCCCATCTCGGCCATGCGCGCGGCATAGTCCTCGATGAAGGCATCCGAAACGCCGTGCGCAAAGCGCAAATGGCGGCTCGTTTTGTCGAGTCGCAGCAGGTGGTCGCGGAACTTATCGGTTTCCGTCGGCCACAGCCTTCTTATGCTTCCTCCCCAGAACTGACGCTCGCTCATGACGACGACCTCCGTTCCGGGCCAACATTCACTGACTCCTGCACCGGGCCTCCGGTGGCAAAGAGCCGCCGCTCAGTGGCTGACTCAGTGGCTGATATGGGCAGGCCGATATGGGCACTGTCGCTCCGGCCTTTTGCACTGCACAATATGTTGCCTGCAAGGCAGAAATTACAGGTGTCATCGTGTTGCGGGACTTGGACCGTCGGGTGCGGCAAAGGCGCTGCGCACGAAGTGACATACCGTCGCGGCTGGTTGTGAGAGCGCAGCGGATTTGGCCCAGTCCGGGCCTTTGCGGGGGACCACGGCGCCGATGGCGGAAGACCCGATTGAGCGCTTGCGCGGGCAGATCGCGGCCGGCGAGCTCGAGGCGGATCAGGCTTAACTTGAAGTTACCCAGCGTCTCGATGCACTGGCGCGAAGCTTGAGCCAATGGCGCCCGGCCCGTGCGGGGCTGCTGCCGGTGTTAAGCCGCGCCGCATCCGGACTTTTTGCAGCAACCTAGCGCGCGCGGTTTGGGCTCGCGCTATTCTCGCCGATGCCGAACGGCCAAGCGGTGTCCGCGTCCTTTGATGCCGTTGAGGCGGAGGCGGCGCGGGGCATCGCCTTGGCGCCGGCAAAGCGTGATCCGCCCGTGCGCGGTCCGTAAAGCAGAGAGGCACCTTTGATGTCGCCCTCTTGCAGGCCCCGCTCGCGCTCGTCATAGCGGTACGACATCAATTGGCCCGCGGGGCTCGGGTGGTCGAGCCCGATGGCGTGCCCGATCTCGTGCGCGATGGTGTAGCGCAGGTCATAGACGTCGAGGTTGCCGTCAAAACCGATCTTCCACGGCTGCCGCGGGTTGAGACAGATGAGGGCACGCGCGATCACCTTGCGCCCGTTGCCGGCGGGCTTGAGGTCCACGTTGGTGAACGCGCGTCCTCTGGGCTCGGCCTGCGCCCCGATCAGAATGTCGGCGGCCTGCGGGTCTTGGATCTCGCGGAAGGTAATGTCGGCAACCTGCTCCCACATGCGGAAGGCCGCCGCCACCTCGCGAGCAAATTGGCCGCGGCTGACGCGAGACGGCGCATAGGCCTTGTCGGGCGGCAGCATCTTGGCGCAGTTGCGTGCGCCAGGCGTGGCGGTCGCTCGGGTTGCAAACGCATAGGTGACGCTGGCGCTGCGCCCCATGCGCGGGCTCTGCCACTTCACGCTTTGATTTTCCAGATCGAGCAGGCGGAAACGAAGGAATGTCTCCGGCTCACCCGCTATGGCGAAGCCGGCCCACAGAAGCACGAATGCAGCCAGTGAGACCCCTCTCACTCCCCCTCCATGTCCCGCACGGCGCAAGGCCCGTCGATTTCTCCCGGCCCGAAGTTGGGCTTTTCCTGCTGGGAACGGTAGTCTAAACCTTCTCGTGACGGAGTTGTGGCACAGCCACACTCACAGCTTTTCCTGGCTGTGAGACTTCGCCGCACGGAGCATGATTAATTTCCGGCACAGGGAGCTAGCAGGGCATGGCGCGCACCAAGATCGCCTTGATCGGCGGGGGTATGATCGGCGGTACGCTGGCGCATCTTATCGGCCTTAAGGAGCTAGGCGACGCCGTCATCTTCGACATCGCCGAAGGGTTGCCGCAGGGCAAGGCCCTCGACATTTCCCAGTCCGGCTCCGTCGAGGGCTTCGACTGCCAGCTGCGCGGCACCAACGCCTATGCCGACATCGAAGGCGCCGACGTCTGCATCGTCACCGCCGGTGTGCCGCGCAAGCCCGGCATGAGCCGCGACGATCTCATCGGCATCAACATCAAGGTCATGGAGCAGGTGGGCGCCGGCATCAAGAAATACGCGCCCTCCGCCTTCGTCATTGTCATCACCAACCCACTCGACGCGATGGTGTGGGCGCTGCAGAAGGCGAGCGGCCTGCCGCGCAACATGGTGGTGGGCATGGCCGGTGTGCTCGACACCTCCCGCTTCCGCTACTTCCTCGCCTCCGAGCTCGGCATTTCCGTTGAGGACGTCTCTGCCTTTGTGCTTGGCGGTCACGGTGACGACATGGTGCCTCTCGTTCGCTATTCCACCATTGCCGGCATTCCGCTGCCCGACGTTGTCCGCATGGGGTGGATGCGCCAGGAGCGGCTCGAGGAGATTCTCGATCGCACGCGCAAGGGCGGCGGCGAGATCGTCGCCCTTCTGAAGACGGGCTCTGCCTATTATGCGCCGGCGTCGTCGGCGCTGGAGATGACCGACAGCTACCTGAAGGACAAGAAGCGCATCCTTCCCTGCGCCGCCTACCTCAACGGCGAGTACGGCGTTAAAGGTCTCTACGTCGGCGTGCCGGTGATCATCGGTGCGGGCGGGGCGGAACGGATCGTCGAGATCGATCTCAACGCCGCCGAGCGCGGGATGTTCATAAAGTCGGTCGAGTCGGTCAAAGGCCTGGTCGACACCTGCACGAAAATCGCGCCGCAGCTCGGAGCCTAGAATTCCCAGTGCGATTGAAGCCGCTGATTGTCCTGCGCCGGGACCCACGCCAGTCTCCGCGAGGACGGCGGCGGCCTGGAGTTGAGACGCGCAAGCCGCCTGTGCGTCTCGATTGCCGCGTGAGTTTCAGCCGAGGAGAGGTTGCCGTATGAACATTCACGAGTACCAGGCCAAGGAGCTCTTGAAGCAGTACGGCGTGCCGACGCCGGACGGCAAAGCGGCCTTCTCCGCGCGCGAAGCCGGAGAGGCGGCGCAGGAGCTCGCCGGCCCCATTTGGGTCGTCAAGGCGCAGATCCATGCGGGTGGACGCGGCAAAGGCAAATTCAAGGAGAAGGCCGCCGGCGACAAGGGCGGCGTCCGCTTCGCCAAGACCAAGGACGAGGTGCGCGCGATTGCCGAACAGATGTTCGGGAACACGCTGGTGACCAAGCAGACCGGCCCCGCCGGGCGCGTCGTCAACCGTATATTCGTGGCGGAGGACTGTCAGATCGCGCGCGAGCTTTATCTCTCCGCGCTGGTCGATCGTACGACTTCGCGCGTGGCGTTCATCGCCAGCCAAGCAGGCGGCATGAACATCGAGGAAGTGGCGGCCGAGACGCCGGAGAAGATCATCACCGTCACGATCGACCCGGCGACAGGCTATGTGCCCTTCCACGGGCGTAAAATCGCGTTTGCGCTGGGGCTCGAGGGCAAGCAGCAACAGGTGGCCTGCCAAAAGCTGATTGCCGCCCTATACCGGATGGTCCTGGAAAAGGACGTGAGCCTTTTGGAGGTCAACCCGCTGGTCGTCACCAAGGACGGGGAGCTCACCTGCCTCGACGCCAAGGTGAGCTTCGATTCCAACGCGCTTTATCGCCACCCCGACATCGTGGAGATGCGCGACCTGGGCGAGGAGGACCCGATGGAGGTCGAGGCCTCCAAGCACGATCTCTCCTATGTCAAACTCGACGGCTCCATCGGCTGCATGGTGAACGGGGCCGGCCTTGCCATGGCGACCATGGACATCATCAAGCTCTATGGCGCTGAGCCTGCCAACTTTCTCGACGTTGGCGGGGGGGCGTCCAAGGAAAAAGTGCAGGCGGCCTTCAAGATCATTCTGAGCGATCCGGCCGTCAAAGGCATCCTGGTCAATATTTTCGGCGGCATCATGCGCTGTGACATCATCGCCGAAGGCGTGGTCGCGGCCGCGCGCGAGATGGCGATCACGGTCCCCCTCGTCGTGCGGCTCGAGGGCACCAACGTCGACCTCGGCAAGAAAATCCTCGGCGAGAGCGGGCTTAAGATCGTGCCGGCCGACGATCTGGGCGATGCGGCGGAGAAGATCACCGAAGCGGTGAAGCAGGCGGCTTGAGCCGGCAGGCCCTGCCCAGGCGCCCGCCCGTATTTTTTCGCCGAGTCAGCATGTCAGCCTTGATGCAGTGCAACAAAGACTTCTAGACTGAGCGGCGCAAAGGCAGCGGGCGGTCTCATGGCCATTCTCGTCGACAACTCCACCAAGGTGATCTGCCAAGGCATTACCGGCAGCCAGGGCACCTTTCACTCCAAACAGGCCAAAGCCTACGGCACGGCGATCGTCGGCGGCGTCACGCCCGGCAAGGGCGGAACCAAGCATCCCGACGCCGAGCTCGCTGACGTGCCGTTGTTCGATACTGTGCTCGCGGCCAAGGCGGCGACCGGCGCGGATGCGACGGCCATCTACGTGCCGCCGCCATTTGCGGCCGACGCGATCCTCGAAGCGATCGATGCGGGGATCGCGCTCATCGTTGCCATCACCGAGGGGATCCCGGTGCTGGACATGGTGAAAGTGAAGCGCGCGCTCGACGGCTCGGCGTCCCGGCTCATCGGGCCCAACTGCCCCGGCGTTCTCACTCCTGACCAATGCAAGATCGGCATCATGCCCGGCAATATTTTCAAGGCGGGCCGCGTCGGCATCGTCTCGCGCTCGGGCACTTTGACCTACGAGGCTGTGAAGCAAACCTCTGACGCCGGTCTCGGGCAGTCGACCGCGGTCGGCATCGGCGGTGACCCGGTCAAGGGCACGGAGTTCACTGACGTGCTGGAGCTGTTCCTCGCCGACCCCGACACCGATTCCATCATCATGATCGGCGAGATCGGCGGGTCGGCGGAAGAGGACGCCGCCGATTTCATCAAGAGCGAAGCCAAACGCGGCCGCGCCAAGCCCATGGCCGGCTTCATTGCGGGCGTTACCGCACCACCCGGACGCCGCATGGGACACGCGGGCGCCATCATCTCGGGTGGCAAGGGCAAAGCAGAGGACAAGCTTGAAGCCATGCAATCGGCCGGCATTGCCATCGCTGCCAGCCCCGCCGCGTTGGGAACGACGTTGATCGATGTCCTAAAAGGTCAATCTCAGCATGCCAAATTGGCCGAGTAGGCGTATGCTGCACCGCACACTGGCTCCTCGCAAGCGGCTCGCATACCCCAACTGAGTCCCTGCTTGAACGCTCGCATTGCAGCAATTATCTCGTTGAGACACGGACTCTTTGATGCCACGCGAACCCCTGAATGAAAGATTTCTGCGCACCTCCTTCTTGAGCGGCGCCAACGCGGCGTACGTCGAGGAGATGCAGGCCGAGTACGAACGCAATCCCGGCGCCGTCAGCGACGAGTGGCGCCATTTCTTCGAAAGCCTCAATGAGGAGCGCGGGAAAGGCCACAACGAGGGGCGCGGGCCCACGTGGGGCCTGCCGCCGCTGGACATGGAGACCAACGGCGAGCTCGTTGCCGCTCTGACCGGCGACTACGAGGCGACCGAGCGCAACCTGCGCGATAGCCTGCAGGCCAAGAGGCATATGCTCGGCTTCGAGATGTCGCCGGCGGCCTCGCTGCGCGCCACGCAGGACTCAATCCGCGCGCTCATGATGATTCGCGCCTACCGTGTCATGGGCCACCTCGCCGCCGATCTTGATCCCCTCGGGCTCGCCGACCGCAAGGTGCACCGGGAGTTGAAGCCCGAAACCTACGGCTTCACCGAGGCCGACCTCGACCGGCCGATCTTCATCGACCGGGTGCTCGGCCTGGAGACGGCGACCATGCGCCAGATCCTGCGCATCGTGCGCCGCACCTACTGCCGGCACATCGGCGTGCAGTTCATGCACATCACGAGCCCGTCGCAGAAGGCCTGGATCCAGGACCGCATCGAGGGCGAGGAGAAGGACATCCGCTTCACGCCCGAAGGGCGCCGCGCCATCCTCAACAAGCTCATCGAGACGGAGACCTTCGAGAAATTCTGCGAGGTGAAGTACACGGGCACCAAGCGCTTCGGGCTCGACGGGGCGGAGGCGATGGTGCCGGCGCTGGAGCAGATCATCAAACGCGGGGGCCAGCTCGGCGTCAAAGAGATCATCATCGGCATGGCCCATCGCGGGCGGCTCAACGTGCTCGCCAACGTGATGGAAAAGCCGCACCGGGCCATCTTCAACGAGTTCAAGGGCGGATCGTTCAAGCCCGACGACGTGGAAGGCTCCGGCGACGTCAAGTATCACCTGGGCGCCTCTTCCGACCGCACCTTCGACGGCAACAACGTGCATCTTTCGTTGACCGCCAATCCCTCGCACTTAGAGATCGTCGATCCCGTGGTGCTCGGCAAGGTGCGCGCCAAGCAGGATCAGCTCGGATGCGCGCCCGGCGAGCGCACGCCGGTGATGCCGCTTCTGATCCACGGCGACGCGGCGTTCGCGGGCCAGGGCGTGGTGGCGGAGTGTTTCGGGCTCTCCGGTCTCAAGGGACACCGGACGGGCGGGTCGATCCATTTCATCATCAACAATCAGATCGGCTTCACCACCAATCCGCGCCACTCGCGCTCCTCGCCCTATTGCTCCGACGTGGCGCGCATGATCGAAGCGCCGATCTTCCACGTGAACGGCGACAACCCGGAGGCCGTCGTTCACGTGGCCAAGATCGCCACCGAATTCCGCCAGAAGTTCCAAAAACCGGTCGTCATCGACATGTTCTGCTACCGGCGCTACGGGCACAACGAGGCCGACGAGCCGCTGTTCACCCAGCCGCTGATGTACAAGAAGATCAAGTCGCACCCCACCGTGATCGAGATCTATTCGAAGCGCTTGGCGGAGGAAGACGTGGTTGCGCCGCAAGCATTCGAGCAGATGAAGACGAGCTTCAGAGCGCATCTCGACAGCGAATTTGCGACCGCGGACTCCTACAAGCCGAACAAGGCCGACTGGCTCGACGGCCGCTGGTCCGGAATGGGGTTCGCCGACGACGACGAGCGCCGGGGCGTGACCGGCGTGGAGATCGAGCGGCTGAAATTGATCGGCCGGCGCATCACCAGCATCCCCCAGGATTTCAATGCTCACAAAGCAGTGCGCCGGTTGCTGGATCGCCGGCGGCAGATGGTCGACACGGGCGAGGGCATCGACTGGTCGATGGGCGAGGCCCTGTCCTTTGGCGCGCTTCTCACGGAGGGATTTCCCGTCCGCCTGTCCGGCCAGGATTCTGAGCGCGGGACGTTCTCGCAGCGCCACTCGGTGCTGATCGATCAGGAGACGGAGCGCCGCTGGACGCCCCTGAAGCACGTCGCCAACGATCAGGCCAACTACGAGGTCATCAACTCCATGCTCTCGGAGGAGGCCGTGCTGGGCTTCGAGTACGGTTACTCGCTGGCCGAGCCCAAGGCCCTCGTCATGTGGGAAGCACAGTTCGGCGACTTCGCCAACGGTGCTCAGGTCGTGTTCGACCAGTTCATCTCCTCGGGCGAGCGCAAGTGGCTGAGGATGTCGGGCCTCGTGTGTCTGTTGCCGCATGGCTACGAGGGCCAGGGCCCAGAGCATTCCTCAGCGCGTCTCGAACGGTTCCTGCAACTTTGCGCCGAGGACAATTGGCAAGTGGCGAACTGCTCAACCCCGGCCAACTATTTCCACATCCTGCGGCGCCAAGTGCACCGCAAATTCCGCAAGCCGCTGATCTTGATGACGCCGAAGTCGCTGTTGCGCCACAAACGCGTCGTCTCGCGGCTTGAGGAGATGGGGCCTGGCACGAGCTTCCATCGCCTGTTGTGGGACGATGCCGAGCACAAGCCTGGGGAGAAAATCAAGCTTGTGCCCGACGACAAGATCAAGCGCGTGGTGCTCTGCTCCGGCAAGGTCTACTACGATCTCTACGAGGCGCGCGAAGAGGCGGGCATCGACGATGTGTATATTTTGCGGGTCGAGCAGCTTTATCCATTTCCGGCCCGGGCCCTGATGCACGAGCTTTCCCGCTTCAAGCAGGCCGATACGGCGTGGTGCCAGGAGGAGCCCAAGAACATGGGCGCTTGGAGCTTCATCGAGCCCAATCTGCAATGGGTCCTAGAGCGCATCGATGCCCGCGTGGCGCGCCCGAGCTATGCCGGACGTGCGGCCACGGCGGCGACGGCGACAGGGCTCTTGTCGAAGCATTTGCACGAGCAAAGGGCATTGGTGATGCAGGCGCTTACGGGCTCCGACGGCAATTAACGCGGCCGGCGACTTCCGCGGCGAGGTGAGGACGAGATGGCGACCGAAATTCGCGTGCCGGCTCTGGGAGAAAGCGTGACCGAGGCGATCGTCGGCAAGTGGTTCAAAAACGCTGGCGATCAGGTCAGCGTGGACGAGCCGCTGGTGGAGCTTGAGACCGACAAGGTCACGGTCGAGGTTCCCGCCCCGATTTCCGGCGTGCTCGGCGAGATCAAGGTCGCGGAAGGAGCGACGGTTGCGGTCGGCACGGTGCTCGGCGCCATCAGCAATGGCGCTGCAGCCGTCAAGGAGAAGACTGCTCCGCCTCCCGTCGCCTCGCCACAAAAGTCTCCTGCCCCGCAGGCCGCTCAGGCTCCCGCCGCAGCCACCAAGAGCGAGATGCCGCCGAGCCCTGCCGCACGCAAGAAGCTTGCAGAGGCGGGGCTTGAGGCCGAGGCGGTCACGGGCTCGGGCAGGCGCGGGCAGGTGCTCAAGGAGGACGTCGCGGCGGCCCAGGCAAAGGCGCCCAAGCAGCCGGCCGCCGCCGCGCCGCCGCTGCCAGTTCCCGCGCAGCACCTGCGGCTGCCGTCCATTGCCAACGATGCCGCGCGCGAGGAGCGCGTGCGCATGACCAAGCTGCGCCAGACGATCGCCCAGCGCCTCAAGGATGCGCAGAACACCGCTGCCATGCTGACGACGTTCAACGACGTCGACATGAGCGCGGTGATGAAACTGAGGTCCGAATACAAGCAGATGTTCGAGAAGCGCCACGGCGTGAAGCTCGGCTTCATGGGCTTCTTCGTAAAGGCGTGCCTGCAGGCGCTGAAGGAGATCCCCGCCGTCAACGCCGAGATCGACGGCAACGAGATCATCTACAAGAACTACTACCATATCGGCGTCGCCGTCGGCACCGAGCGCGGGCTCGTGGTGCCGGTGGTGCGCGAGGCCGACCGCATGGGCCTGGCCGAGATCGAGGCGCAGATCACCGACTTCGGCAAGCGGGCGCGCGAGGGTAAGCTCAGTATCGAGGATATGCAGGGGGGCACCTTCACGATCACCAACGGCGGCGTCTTCGGCTCTCTGATGTCGACCCCCATCCTGAACGCCCCGCAATCGGGGATTCTGGGCATGCACCGCATCGAGGAACGCCCCGTCGTGCGCGATGGCCAGGTTGTGGCGCGGCCCATGATGTACCTGGCCTTGAGCTACGATCACCGCATCGTCGACGGAAAAGAGGCGGTGGCATTTCTGGTTCGTGTCAAGGAGTGTCTCGAAGAGCCACAACGGTTTATCCTGGAGCTCTAAAGGCCCACGTGGCTTAGGAGTTCAGGGGATGACAAACGAACCGATTTCGGCGGCGATCGAGGTTTATCTCACGGTAAAAAACGGCCTCGAGGCCATCGAGTTCTACAAAAAGGCCTTCGGGGCAGAGGTCGTGTACCAGGAGCTGACAAAGGACGGGAAACAGGTGATGCATGCCACGCTGGCTGCGTTCGGCGGACACTTCATGCTTTCCGACTATTTTCCCGACTACATCACCGACGTGACGCCGCACGATAGCGACGACCGGGCGAGCGTCGCAATTCAGATCAATCTGAAACTGCCGCTGGAGGTCGACGGCGCAATCGCCCGCGCGCAAAGCGCGGGCGCGACCGTCACCATGCCTGCGACCGATACGTTCTGGGTCATGCGCTACGGCCGGCTCAGAGATCCGTACGGTTACGTGTGGGCCTTCGGCGCACCACTTCCGCTCAAACAGTGAGGGGACGCAATTGAGCTCCTACGACCTGATTGTCATCGGAACGGGGCCCGGCGGCTATGTGTGCGCGGTCCGCGCCAGTCAGCTCGGGCAGAAGGTCGCCGTCGTCGAAAAACGGGCAACGCATGGCGGAACGTGCCTCAATGTGGGCTGCATTCCCTCAAAGGCGCTGCTGCACGCCTCCGAGCTCTACGAGGAGGCGCAGAACGCGCTGGGCGCCATGGGCATCGCGGTGAGCGCCAAGCTCGATCTTGCGAAGATGATGGACTTCAAGGATGAAGGCGTGAAAGGCAACGTCGACGGCGTGGCCTTCCTGTTGCGCAAGAACAAGATCGACCATTTCCACGGGGCAGGCCGCATCCTTGGCCCCGGCAAGGTCGAGGTCGCCTCCCGCAACGGCGACAAGCAGGTGCTCGACACCAAGGCCGTGGTCATCGCCACCGGCTCCGACGTCGCCCAGCTTCCCGGCGTCGACATCGACGAGAAAACCGTTGTGTCCTCCACGGGCGCGCTGTCGCTGCCGAAGGTTCCCAAGCGGCTCTTGGTCATCGGCGCCGGTGTCATCGGGTTGGAGCTCGGCTCGGTCTGGCGCCGGCTCGGCTCGCAGGTCACGGTCGTCGAGTTCCTCGATCGCATCCTGCCCGGGCTCGACGGCGAGGTCGCCCGGCAGATGCAGAAGATCCTCACCAAGCAAGGCATCAGCTTCAAGCTCGCCAGTAAGGTCACAGGCATCGAAAAGGCCGGGACCGGGCACAAAGTCACCGTCGAGCCGGCGCAAGGCGGCGCGGCAGAGACGATTGCGGCCGACGTCGTGCTCGTCGCCATCGGCCGTGTACCCTATACGGAGGGCTTGCGGCTGCCGGAAGCCGGGATCGCGCTCGACAACCGCGGGCGCGTGATCGTCGACAAGCATTTCCAGACCAGCGTGCCGGGCATCTATGCCATCGGCGACGTGATCGCCGGGCCGATGCTTGCCCACAAGGCGGAGGATGAGGGCGTGGCGGTGGCCGAGATTCTCTCAGGGCAGGCTGGGCACGTGAACTACGACGTGATCCCCAACGTCGTCTATACGTTCCCGGAGGTCGCGAGCGTCGGCAAATCGGAGGACGAACTGAAGGCGGCCGGGATCGCCTACCGGGCCGGCAAGTTCCCCTTCACCGCCAACGGCCGTGCCAAGTCCAACCGGCAGACCGACGGCTTTGTCAAGATTTTGGCCGATGCCGAGACGGACCGCGTGCTCGGCGTGCACATCATCGGCGCCAACGCCAGCGAGATGATCGCGGAAGCCGCCGTGCTCATGGAGTTCGGCGGCTCGGCGGAGGATTTGGCGCGCACTTGTCATGCGCACCCGACGCTGACCGAGGCGGTCAAGGAAGCCGCGCTTGCCGTCGACAAGCGCGCGATTCACATGTGATTTGTCGGCGCGCGCTTTCTGCGGAGCGCTTGTTGATACTTGCGTAGGTCCCGGCCTGCGCCGGGATGACGGTTCTGGGTGAGCGCCGTGTAAGGCTGCTATTCGATGGGGGTGACGGTGTAGCCAGCTTGCCGCAAAAGCGCCACCAGCCCCTTCTTGCCCGGCAAGTGCAAGGCCCCGATGGCGATGAACACCCCACCTTCGTCGAGCAACGGCTCGGCGGCGGTGCGCATCTTTGCGTTGCGCTCGACCAGCAGTTTCTGCTGGAAGCCGGCGAATGCCTCGCCCTTGATGCCGACCTTGCCTGCCAGCGCGACCTGGAAAGGCATGGCCGCGCTGATGTTGCGATGGAGGTAGAGCTGGACCAGCGTCTCCATGAGATCGTTGGTGCGATCGGCGAATTTGAGGCTGGCGCGCAGCATGTCGACCTGCTGGGCCTGCGGCACGGCGGCAAGCGCCCGCAGCTGCTGGGGGATCGTCTCCAGGCCGTAGACCTTCAGCCCGCGCGCTTTGCCGATCTCGGCGATCTTCATATCCAGCACGCGGCCCCCCTGCTGCATCTTCGCGCGCTCGCAGTCGGAGACCGAGAGGATCATGGTGACGATCCAGGGCTTGAATAGCGCGGCGAGATCGGCCGGCATGCCTGAGCGCACGATGATCTTCTTGACCGTGTCGTACTCGGAATCGGAGAGCAGCCGGTCGAGGCGCTGGCCGTTGGTGAACATCACCAAAGGTGCGGACTTCGCCAGGACGGTTGCGGTGGTCTTATCGGAGATGTCGGAGACTTCCAGGGCGATCGCCTTGACCTCCCTGAGGGCAAGCTCGACCGCGGGCGAAAGGCGGGTGACGCGCTCGTCCGTCAGATGGACGGTGCCGAAGAGATAGGACGCGGGCCGCCCCTTGCGCTCGATCTTCCACAACAAGGCGCCGGAGTTCTCGGCGGCCGCGGCCTGCGCCATGACCTCGCGGTAGAGCTCTGGGTCGCTCGTGCGCGCTTCGGCCAGCATGTCGACGCCGCGACACTTGTCCTTGCCGGCCTCGGCGGCGAGGACAGCGGGAGCTTGGAAGAGTGCGGCAAGTGAGAGAAGGGTCGCGGCAAGACACGCCGCCAGACAAAGACGCATTTAGACTTTTGGAACCCCCTTGCGAGGTGGCGACAGGCTCGCTTCAGCAGGGCGAACGGGGAAAAAAAAGGGGCAAAATTAGGTCAAGGTTTCCGCGATTTGCTAACTCGTTGAATTTACAACATTTCAGGAGCGAGGGTGGGCTGCGTCATAAACGGCCAGCAGCCGCTCCCGGTCCACCTCCGTATAGGCCTGGGTCGTGGAAAGGGAGGCGTGACCCAACAATTCCTGGATCTGGCGCAGGTCGGCGCCGGCCGACAACAGGTGGGTCGCGAAGGAATGGCGCAGAGCATGTGGCGTCGCCGTGGCCGGCAGTCCGAGGGCAGCGCGCAGCCGCTCCATGGTGAGCTGGATGATGCGCGCCGACAACGGACCGCCCTTGGCACCGCGGAACAACGCGTCATCGGGAGAGAGTGAGTAGGGGCAAAGCGCTACGTAGCGAGCGACGGCGGCGCGCACCACCGGCAACACCGGAACCAGCCGCTCCTTGCCGCCTTTGCCGCGAATGCGCAGCACATCGCGATCGCCGGCGGGGGCGTCCTTCGCCCTGATGCCTAAGGCTTCGGCTATGCGCAGGCCCGAGCCGTAAAGCAGCAGCAGCACGGCGGTATCGCGGGCGAGCACCCAATCGAGGTCGCCCGCCGGTCCGCCGTCAACCACGCCGGCGGCCTTGTCTACGGTGAGGGGCTTGGGCACCGAATGCGGGACTTTCGGCGAGGCAAGCTGCAGGACCGCGCGGTTGTTGACCCGCCCTTGCGCCTCGAGCCAGCGGAAGAACTGACGCAGGGCCGACAGGGCGCGCGCCAGCGAGCGGCTTACCGTGCCGGCGCGGCGGCGTGCGGCCATGAAGGCGCGTATGGTCCTGGGCTCGAGGCGGTCGAGATCGGCGAGGCAGGGCGCATGGCCCAAGTTGGATTCGAGGAAGGCGACGAACTGCCTGAGATCGCGTTCATAGGCTTCGAGGGTCTTTTGCGCGTGCCCGCGCTCGTGGCGCAGGTGGGAGAGCCAGTCGCGTACGGCCCGGTCGAGGTCCTCGCCGAGGGGAAGCTGGAAACTGTCGGAGGGGGCATGGGGCACGGGCTGGCTCGGCTGGGAAGACGGGCAAGGCTCAAGCCCTTATGGTTACCCGATTCTTAAGATATGCGGCTGCACCGGCCGGCAGGGCGGGCAGCGCACTCGGCTCGACGAGCATTGTGAACGGTCTAAGGTGTGGGATGGCAGGTGATCGCAACGGTTGGCATTGGGAGGCTCTGATGGGCCGCCAACGGGGTGCCATGGTCCGGCGCCTGTCCGGGTTGTTCCTCTTATTGATTGGCGTTGCGGGCGTGATTGGCGGCACTGCCTACGGCCAGGGCTCCGATCTGCAGCCATCGCGCAGCTTGGCGCTGCTGGTCGAGATCGACGGCGCGATCGGGCCCGCCAGCGTGCGCCACGTCACGACGGCGATCCGCGAGGCGCAACAAGACCGCGCCGCCGAGCTCGTCATTTTGCGCATGAACACCCCGGGCGGTCTGGTGACCAGCATGCGCGAGATGATCGCCGCCATCATCGCCTCGCGCGTGCCCGTCGTGGGCTACGTGGCGCCGTCGGGCGCGCGGGCGGCGAGCGCCGGCACCTACATTCTTTACGCGACCCATGTCGCGGCCATGGCGCCCGGCACCAACGTGGGGGCGGCAACGCCGGTCTCCTTGGGCATGCCAGGCCTTCCCGACAGCGAGCCGGGGAACAAGAAAGACGCAGACGACAACGACAAGGACGGCGTGCCGCGGGACACCCACAAGGCAAAGGCGGTGAATGACGCGGTGGCCTTCATCCGCAGCCTGGCGGAATTGCGCGGGCGCAACGTGCGATGGGCCGAAGCGGCCGTGCGCAAGGCGCTGAGCATCTCGGCCAACGAGGCGTTGAAGCTGCATGTGATCGATCTGATCGCCGATGATGTGGAGGACCTGCTGGCGGCGCTCGACGGGCGCAAGGTCAAGATCGGCAAGACCGAGCAGACGCTGGCCACCAAGGGGTTGACCGTCAAGACCATCGAGCCCGACGCGCTGACGGAGATTCTCCAGATCATCACCGATCCCAACATCGCGCTGATCCTGATGATGATCGGCGTCTACGGGCTGATCTTCGAGTTCGCCACGCCGGGCAGCATCGGCCCCGGCGTCGTCGGTGCGATCTGTCTGGTGCTGGGCCTCTATGCGCTCAATCAGCTGCCCTTCAACTACGCCGGCTTGACGCTTCTGCTGATCGGCATCGTGTGCATGATCGCGGAGGCCTTTACTCCGACATTCGGGGTCTTGGGAGTGGGCGGCCTTGTCGCATTCGTGCTGGGCGCGGCCTTCTTGATCGATACCGACGTTCCCGCGTTTCAGCTTTCGTGGGTGGTCATCGGCGGCACGGCGATCGCAAGCGGCCTCATGCTGACCCTGCTGCTCGGCTACGTGTGGCGGATGATGCGCCGGCCCGTTGCCGGCGGCGAGTTGGGTCTCGTGGGCCGCACGGCGCGGGTGATGGACTGGTCGGGTGCGACCGGCCATGTGTGGGTTCATGGCGAGCGCTGGGCGGCGCGCTCGCAGGACGAGCTCAATGAGGGCCAATCGGTTCGGGTCCTGAATCTTGATGGATTAACCCTCGTCGTAAGCGCGCCGCAGGCGTCCGTGCAACAGCCGCAGGATCAAGGAGCTTGACCCATGTCGTTTGATATCAACCTCGCATTCCTGATCGTCATTGCGTTCATTGCGCTCTACATCGTGGCGCAGGCGATCTGGATCTTCCGGGAGTACGAGCGCGGCGTCGTCTTCACACTGGGCCGCTACACCAAGACGATCGGGCCGGGGCTGAGGTTCGTCATTCCGATCATTCAGCAGGTGGTGCGCATGGATCTGCGCATGAAGGTCGAGGATGTGCCCACCCAGGACGTGATCTCGCGCGACAACGTCTCGGTGAAGGTGAACGCGGTCATCTATTTCCGCGTGGTCGATCCCGCGCGCGCCACCATCAACATAGAAGACTACATGATGGCGACCAGCCAGCTCGCGCAGACGACGCTGCGCTCAGTCCTCGGCAAGCACGAGCTCGACGAGATGCTGGCCGAGCGCGAGAAGCTCAACGCCGATATCCAGACCATCCTCGACCAGCAGACCGATCCGTGGGGCATCAAGGTCGCCAACGTCGAGATCAAGCACGTCGACATCGATGAAAGCATGGTGCGCGCGATCGCCAAGCAGGCGGAGGCGGAGCGCTTCCGCCGCGCCAAGATCATCAACGCAGAAGGCGAGCAGCAGGCGGCGCAGAAGCTCATTGAAGCCGGCAAGATCCTGGCGGAGCAGCCCAACGCCATGATGCTGCGCTACTTCGGGGCGTTGCACGACATCGCGGGCAACCGCACCTCGACCATCGTGATGCCCATCCCTACGGACCTGCTGAAAGTCCTGAAATCTGAGGCCTGAGAGCGGCAGGCTATGGGTATTTTGCCCCCGATTTACAAATCCGGGGGCAACATGTGTAAATCCGGACGTTCAGCCGCAAGCGGCGTAAGCGCTGAACGGCCTTATTCCGCGTCCGTGTCGTCGGGTTGCGGGATTTCTCCCAGTCCGCGCAAACGGGATTCCAGCGCTTCGATGCGGTCGAGCAATTGCAGCGCCAGGGCGATGCCGGCGAGGTTGACCCCGAGGTCGCGCTGCAAGCGGCGCGCCTTCTCGATGCGCACGATGGTCGTCGCCGAAAAGCGCCACTGGGGACCGCCGGGGCGGAGCGGCTCGATGACGCCCTCCTCGACCAGCTCCATCACCCATTCGGCGTGGACGCGGCAGGTGCGGGTCAGCTCCACCAGCGTGATCTCCGCGGCCTCCTCGAGGATCTCTTCAGAGTGCGAGGACGGTTGCTTGGCTGGCATCGTCATACTCCCAGTCTCTTAAACACCAAGTCCGGCGCGCGGATTGAACGGCAGCTCGCGCTCCATCTGCCGGTAGACCTCCTTGGCCTTCTCCGTGTCCGCGGGCGGCAGCACGATCTTTAGCACGGCGTGGAGGTCACCCGGCGGCGAGCCGGGAATCCCTCGGCCCTTGAGCCGCATCGTGCGGCCCTTGATGGAGCCGGGCGGGATTTTGAGCATCACCGGCCCCTGGGGCGTCGGCGCCTTGACGCTCGCCCCGAGCGCCGCCTCCCAGGGCGCGACCGGCAGGTCGATGGTGATGTCCTTGCCCTCGACGCGGAAGACGGGGTCGGGCGCAAAGCGCACCTCCAGATAGAGGTCGCCGGCCGGCCCCTTGCCCATGCCCGGCGATCCCTGCCCGGCGAGACGGATGTGCTGGCCCTCGCGCACGCCCTTGGGGATCGTCACGTTGAGCGTGCGGTCCTTGACGATGACGTGGCCTTGGCCGTCGATCTCCGGCGAGCGCAAGGTGATCGCGCGCTTGGCGCCGCTATAAGCGTCGCGCAGATCGATCTCGATTTTGGCGTGATGGTCCTGGCCTTGGGCATGGAACTCGCGATTGGCCCCAAAGCCCGCACCAGGCCCGCCTCCGCCGCGCATGCCGCCGAACATCTGCTCGAAGAAATCGCTGAACTGGGAGGCATCCGCGCCCGTGTAGCCGCCGCCGGAGAACTCGAAGCCGGCATCCCAGTTGGGCGGCGGGCGGAACTGCTGGCCCTGCTGCCAATTGGCCCCCAGCTCGTCGTAGGCGGCCCGCTTTTCCGGGTCCTTCAAGACCTCGTAAGCCTCGCCGGCATCCTTGAACTTGGCTTCGGCGCCCGCTTCCTTGTTGACGTCGGGATGGAAGGAGCGCGCCTGCTTGCGGTAGGCGCGTTTGATCTCGTCCTGGGTGGCCTTTCGCTCGACGCCGAGGATCTTGTAGTAGTCCTTGTATTCCATGGGCGAGGCTTTCTGGGCTGAAGAGCGCGCTCACACCATAGCGAGCGGCGGCTCGATCCCGGTTAATCCGTGGTATCGGCAAGGAATATCGTTGCGTGCTGCCGCCGGTGAAAGACCCATCTGCCGGTCGCGGACGGCGCCCTTGGCTCGCCGCAGCGCTGGTTTAGGCTCAGTGGCGATTCGTTAGACCAACCAGAGGCTCATGACATCCCAGTTGGACAGCCTTCTCGATAAGCCTGCGGCCGATGAGGGCGCAGCGCGGCGGCGCGTTCCAGTCGTCCTCACGGTTGCGCTCGACCAGACCTACGACTACCTGCTTCCCGAGGGCATCGAGGCCGAGCCCGGCTCTTTCGTGCTGGTCCCTTTCGGCCCGCAGAGCCGCATCGGCGTCGTCTGGGATGGCCCCGTCGGCGAGCCCGGCAAGGCCATCGAGCCGAACAAGCTCAAGACCATCGCCGGACGTCTCGACGCCCCGCCGCTGCCGCCGCTGTCGCTGAAATTCGCCGAGTGGATTGCCCGCTACACGCTCAGCCCCCTGGGCATGGTGGTGCGCATGATGATGAGCGCGCGGACCGCGTTCGAGCCGGTCAAACCGCGCTTTGGCGTGACGCTGGTCGAGGATGCGCCGAGCCCCGCGCGCATGACGCCGGCCCGCAAGAGGGCGCTCGAGGTGGCGGCGGACGGCGCCATCCGCGCCAAATCGGCGCTCGCCGGTGAAGCCCAATGCTCGACCGGGGTCATCGACGGCCTCGTGGCGGCGGGAAATCTCGTCGAGGTGGCGATACCGGAAAAACGCGCTGCCCTGCCCGATCCCAAGCACCATGCCACCGAGTTCACGCCCGAGCAGGCCCGCGCCGCCCACGCGCTGGTGTCGGCGGTCGATGCGGGCAATTTCTCCGTCACGCTGCTCGACGGCGTCACCGGCTCCGGCAAGACCGAGGTCTATTTCGAGGCGGTCGCCCGCACGCTCGGGCGCGACAAGCAAGCCCTCATCATGCTGCCGGAGATCGCGTTGACGGATCAGTTCATGCGCCGCTTCGAGGCCCGCTTCGGGTGCGCGCCGGTCGAATGGCATTCGGCCTTGTCGGGTCCGGAACGCGGGCGCGTGTGGCGCTCGGTGGCGACGGGGGAAGCGCGTGTCGTTGTCGGCGCCCGCTCGGCGCTATTCCTTCCCTTCAAAGAGCTCGGCCTCATAATCGTCGACGAGGAGCACGATTCCGGCTTCAAGCAGGACGACCGCGTGCACTACCAGGCGCGCGACATGGCGGTGGTGCGCGGCAACCTGGGCGCCTTTCCCGTCGTTCTCGCCTCGGCGACGCCGTCCATCGAAAGCCACGTGAATGCGCGCACGGGGCGCTACCGCCACGTCGTTCTGCCCGCCCGCTACTCGGGCGCGGCGCTGCCAGAAGTCACGGCCATCGATCTGCGCAAAAGCCCGCCCGACAAGGGCAAGTGGCTGTCGCCGGTGCTCGTCGCGGCGATCGCGGAGACGCTTGCGGCCGGCCAGCAGACGCTCCTGTTCCTCAACCGCCGCGGCTATGCACCCTTGACGCTGTGCCGCTCGTGCGGCCACCGCATCGAGTGTCCGCAATGCACGGCCTGGCTGGTCGAGCACCGCTTCCGCGGGCGCCTGCACTGCCACCATTGCGGGTTCTCGATTCCCCTGCCCGAGAAGTGCCCCAAATGCGGGGAACCGGGCGCGCTGGTGGCGTGCGGGCCCGGTGTCGAGCGGGTCGCCGAGGAGGTGACCGAGCGTTTTCCCGAGGCGCGGCTGGCGCTGCTCTCCTCCGATCTGGTGCCCGGCATCACAGAGATGCGCGAGATGATCCGCGAAATCGAGGCGGGCGGCATCGACATCGTCATCGGCACGCAGATGGTGGCCAAGGGCCACCACTTCCCGCACCTGGCCACCGTCGGCATCGTCGACGGCGACTTGGGGCTGGCGCAAGGCGCCGATCCGCGCGCGGGCGAGCGCACCTTCCAGCTCCTGCACCAGGTCACCGGCCGCGCCGGGCGCGCCTTTGCCGAGGGGCACGGCTACGTGCAGACGCACATGCCGGAGCATCCGGTGATGGAGGCGATCATCCGCGGCGACCGCGAGGCCTTTTTGGAACGCGAGATCGCCATACGGCGCTCAGGGCTACTGCCGCCGTTCGGCCGGCTCGCCGCCCTCATCGTTTCGGCCCGCCACAAGGAGACGGCGCAGCTTGTGGCCCGTGACATCGTGCGGCGTGCGCCGCCCGCCGATCGCATCGAGATATTGGGACCGGCGGAGGCGCCGCTCGCCGTCATTCGGGGCCGGCACCGCTGGCGCTTGCTCGTCAAGGCTCCGCGCGAGATCGACGTGCAGGCGTATTTGCGCGCCTGGCTCGCGGCGATGCCCCCCTTGAAGGGCGACATCCGCCTCACCGTCGACGTCGATCCCTATAGCTTCCTTTGATGGACTAACCCTCACCCGCCGCTCATGCTTGCGCATTTCGCGGCGACCTCTCCCCGTGGGAGAGGTGAAGGTTGGACGCGCAAGGCGTGACCGCCGGGTGAGGGGTTACAGCGCTCGCAGACGGGGACGTTCGGTCGACATCGACCCATTCAGCTTCCTTTTGAGCAATCGGATGCGGAAACTTGCGTGGGTCCCGGCCTGCGCCGGGATGACGTTGAGAGTGGAGGACCCGACCCAAATCCGTCATCCCGCTGTAGAGCGGGATCTCCGCCAGCTTCAGCAAGTGTTCCTGGAACAGAGGCTAGAGCCGGCTGCAGCTCGCAAAAAAAAATGGGCCGGACCTCGGGGGTGAAGGTCCGGCCCGACTGGCGCGTGGGGGGAGCGCTCAGTCAAAAGGAGGTCGCGGGGTTAGCGGTGCGCGGCTTCCGAAGCGATGATGCCGAGCATCAGCGCGCCAAATCCAAGCGCGATGTATTTTCCGGTGTTGTCGTGATGGCGACGGTGATGGCGATAGCCGTAGCGGTCGTGGCGCCGGTCCTCGTGGCGCCACTCGCGCTGCGGGTTTGAATAGGCGTAGGCGGGTCCGCCGCGACGCCCGTCCCGCCAGCTCTCCGCGCTGGCCGTCGTGGCCAGCGGCCCCAAGGCGGTTGCGGCGAGCGCCGCGGCGGTCGTGATCGAGGTGAGCTTGCGCGTGATGGTCATTGGAAGTCCCCTTGCCCGGTCGGTTCAGATCCATGCCGGTGCCTCTCCGGCGCTGGGGCCCATTCAACAGGAGGCGGGCTGAACGCGCTCTGAAGGCAGCTTGCAGGCCGCGTTCATGTTGCGGGACGCTT
>Ga0315553_10000949_pt1 | contig 24900 bp, 22 predicted proteins | sample SalMarSW160140MG_FD_203099 | JGI IMG/M metagenome (GOLD analysis project Ga0315553, IMG submission 203099) | Salt marsh sediment microbial communities from the Plum Island Ecosystem LTER, Massachusetts, United States - Salt Marsh Sediment SW1601-40 ... | reverse complement strand
ACACGAGTAACCGCAAGGAGCGGCATGGGCCCTCTGCGTTGGCTTTGCGGCCCGAAGCTTCGGCCGTACGCCTTTCGATGACAAGCTGGAAAGGCGGCGCGTCTGCCTACTGCACCTTCAGCGCTTGAATGAACGCTGCGCTCTCGTTGGCGCCGACGACGGCGTGGCGGATGAGATTATCGAAATGGCGGGTAAGCGAGCGGATGTGATCGATCGTGTTCAAGACCAGATACATCTCGCCGACGAAGATCGCCGCGCGCTGCGGGCCGAACACCGTGTAGGGGATCGAGTAGGTGCGGCGCTGGTCGTAGAGGAAGAGTCGGAAGCCTGGATAGAGCTCCTCCACGAGCGTTGCCATGTAGTCGATCTGCTGCTTGCGCGCTGCGTGGGGGAGGCCGTCCCAATGCCCCCTTCCTTCCGCCAGGAGTTCCAGCCGCTGGAGCGGCATGCAGACCTCCATGTCGGTTTCCGGCCGGCGGTTGTAGTCGAGGCGGAACTCGGCATCCCTCAGCTGCCACGACGGGCTCGGCGTGGCGCGCCCCGAATATTCGTAGGCGATCACGTCCGGTGTCCTGAGCAGGTCGGGAATCTGGGTGGGAACGTAGCGGATCTTGTAGCCGGCCGCTTCCTTGTGCCAGCGCTCCAGGAGCGTGTCCTCCGCCGAGCCTTGCGCCTCAGCGATCTCGAGCGCCGGCTTGATCTCCGCTGCGAGCGTCTCGTCCTGCGAAAGCCCGAGCAGCCAGTCGAGGCTGACGGCGTAGGTCCCTGAGATGCTGCGCAGCGTATCGGCGCGCGGCAGGCGCAAAGAGCTGCCGGAGAGGAGCTGGGTCAGCGCAGAGCGATCGACGCCGATCGACTTGGCGAACGCCGCCCGTGTGGTGCCGGCACGATCGATGACGATCTGCAGGCGCTCACGGAAGATCGGCCCAAGCTCGCGCGTATCCATCAAAATGGTGCATTAAAGAAACGAATGATGACATTACGCACCATTCGCGCAGGATGCAATCCAAAAGCAACGAAAGGTGCGCTTTCTCACGTTGTCGTGAAACACAAAATCCATTCTCCTCAACGACATGGGGATAAGGAGATTGTCAGTTCGGAGCGTGGAGTGGCCGACCGCCGGCTTGCTTCTCGGGTGCTACGCGCTTTGGGGTTTGGCGACGGCGTTTCACCATGTGCTTGGCCCGCTGCTCTTCGTCGTCGTCACGGCGCCGCTCATCACGCTTCATTCCTCGCTGCAGCACGAAGCGGCGCACGGGCATCCGACGCGCCTCGCGGCGCTGAACGAAGCGCTCGTCTTCCTTCCCCTCGGGCTGTTCTTCCCCTACCGCCGATTTAAGAGCCTGCATCTTCGTCACCACAACGACGCGGCGCTGACCGACCCCTACGACGATCCGGAATCCTTCTATTACGCGATCGCCGACTGGCAGAAGCTGCCGGAGCCGCTCCAGAAGGTGCTCGACCTGAACAACACGTTCCTCGGGCGCATCACGATCGGGCCTGCGGTCATGGCCGTGGGTTTCCTGGCGAGCGAGATACGCATGATCGCCGCGGGCGACCGGCAGGTGCTTTGGGCGTGGATTCGCCACGCGTTCGGCCTGGCGATCGTGCTCGGATGGGTCGTCGTGATCTGCGGCGTCCCGCTTTGGCTCTACGCCTGCGCTGCCTATGCGGGCCTGGCGCTCCTGAACATCCGCACCTTCGCGGAGCATCAGGCGCACGCGACTGCGGGCGGCCGCACGGTCATCGTGGAGGAGGCATCGCCGCTTTTCGGGCTGCTTTTCCTCAATAACAACCTCCACTTCGTGCACCACGAGAATCCGCGTGTTGCCTGGTACGATTTGCCGGCGTTATATCGCTCCAATCGCGCTGCTTTCCTGGCGGCGAACGAGAGTTACAGCTTCAGAGGCTATGGCGAAGTGATCCGGCGTTATTTGTTCCGCACGAAGGCGCCCGTCCCGCACCCCTACCTGAGGCGGGGCTGAGCCAAGTTGGTGGCGGCCCCAAGTCCGACTGCTTCGCTCCCCATGTACGATTGGCCGGAGCTGGCCTGGGCGCACGATCTCCTGTGGACGGCCGTGGCGGAGCGGCTGAGCGCCGCAGGCATCGCTGCTCCGACGACGATCGACCGTTCGCGCTCCGCCGATGAGGTGTGGCGCGACCGCGGGCTCGTCCTGTCGCAGACCTGCGGCTTTCCTTTCGCTACGCGGCTGCGCGGCGTGGTGCGGCTCGTGGCCGTGCCGACCTATAAGGCGGTCGGCTGCCAGGGGGCTGCCTACTCGAGCATGATCGTGGCACGGCAGGACGAGGCGGCGGAGGAGCTCGGTCTCTTCGCCGGTCGCCGCTTTGCCTATAACGCTGCGGACTCGCTGTCCGGCTTTCTCGCGCTCAAGAGCGCGATGCGGGAAGCCGGACTCGATCCGTCGAAAGTGGAGTGGATCGAGACCGGCAGCCACCGCGCCTCGATCCGCGCCGTTGCGGCGGAAGAGGCGGATGTTGCCGCGGTCGACGCCGTCTGCTGGGCACTGGCGCTGAAGCACGAAACCGCCTCCGCCTCGATGCTGAAGGTGATCGCGGTAACGCCGCTCAGGCCCGGGCTGCCGCTTATCACGGCCGTTGAGCGGACCGACCGTGAGGTGTCGGCGATCCGTGCCGCGATCAGGGCGGCGATCCTCGACTCTGCGACCGAGGCAGCACGCGCGGCCCTCCACATCACCGGCGTCGGCACTTTCGACGAGTGGGATTACTGGCCGATTGCTGCGCTAGCCCGCCGCTTGGCCTAGGCGCCGCCGGCTCGCTGGCGAGGGCGCGTGCGAAAACCAATTTTGGATGCGCTGACGCGCGGCCTAGCCGGCTTGGCGCTGCTCTTTGCGGGGGAGGACGCCGTCGCGAAGGACAGCTCGGGCTATGTGCTCGCGGCAAGTTGGGAGCCGGCCTTCTGTCAAACCGAGACCGGCCGGCGCAAGCGTGAGTGCCGCACGCTGACGGCAGACCGCTACGACGCTACGCATTTCTCGCTGCACGGTCTTTGGCCTGATGACCTGAGCGACAAGGCGATCTTCCCCTGCTACTGCGACCGCGGCGCGCCGCGCGAATGCGACGTGGAGCTGTCCGACGGGCCGCGCATCCGCGTTTCGCAGCCCATATTCGACGTACTCCGCAAGGTGATGCCGGGCGTGATGTCGAGGCTGCATCAGCATGAGTGGGCGAAGCACGGGACCTGCTACGAAGCCGACGGGACAGGACCCGGCGCCGGTGCTGATCCGGATGAGTACTACTCCGAAGCGATCATATTGATGGAGAAGCTCAACGCGTCCTCCGTGCGGGCGCTGTTCGCGCGGAACATCGGCGGGCGGCTGACCCGCGACGAGATCGAAGCCGCGTTCGACGATGCTTTCGGTCCAGGCGCCGCCGAGCGCGTGATAATCAAATGCGACGGCCGCGGCGCGAACGCCGCGATCGCCGAGCTCTGGATCAACATCGAAGGCGACATCACCGAGCAGAGCTCACTCTCCGACCTGATCCTCGCTGCCCCGCCCACTTCCGTTTCTACAAGCGACCGAAGCTGCGCTGGTGGAAAGTTGCTCGCTGTCGAGACGAAGTAGGTCTCAGGCCTCGCCGGACTGCACTCGCGAAAGACGCGCGAGCTGCCGGGGTGTTCTTCCGCTCAGGCGGCGGCTCTCGCGGACGAGGTGCGCCTGATCGGCGTAGCCGGCTTCGACCGCCAGGATTGCTGCCGCGTCGGATCTCTCGTGCGACAAACGCAGATACCGCTGGTAGCGGAGGATGCGATCGAGGGTCTTCGGCCCGTAGCCGAACGCGGCATCGAAGCGCCGACGAAGTGTCCTCTCGCTCATGGCGAGCGAACGGCCGAGCCACGGTACCAGCGGCGTCCCAGGCGGCGGTCCCGCTTGGACCAAGTCGCCGGCCGCCCGCATCGCCGCGTCGGTTGTGTCGTGATCGGGAGCGGCTGCGGCGACAAGGTTTTCGAGGGACTGGACGAGCTCCGCCAAGCTGTTCCGGCCGCGGATGCTGCCGGCAATCCGGCGGCCGCGGGCGCCCCACAACTCTTGCAGGTCGAGCCGCTCCCCAACGATCTTGGTTGCCGGGACCCCCAGCCATCCGGAGGCGGAAGCGGACCGGAATCGAAACCCGATGACCGTCGCTCCGCCTGGCAGAACTTCGATCTTCGGCTCCTTGTCCGGTCCCGCAACCCGGAACCTCCCATCGATCCACTGGATATCGATTGTCCCGTCCGGCGCCACGATGATCGGGGGAGCGCCCGCGTCGGGCATCTCGTGGACCCACACCGAAGCGAACGCGCCCGATAGCGGCCCCCGGGCGGCCCGCTCTCGAAACCTTCCTGCCGCCAATACCGGTGTCGCCATCATGCCTTTGCAGCCGTGCAAATCACGCGATGCCTCGGCCACAGTAACACGTATCGCGGGCAATCTCGCATCGGGCGCGTACTTCCCGCGGAACGCCGCCCCTTTTTGAACGTCACCCCGCGCGATTGGCCGATTCATTCAATCACGCCGGGCCGGCGTCAGCCAAACCCCCGCCAGAGAGCAGGCCGCAACGCCGGTCGCCATAGCCAAAGGAGATTCGAGGCATGAAACCGAGATTCGGTCTGCTGACGATCGGCGTCGACGATCTGGAAACGGCGGTCAGGTTCTATCGGGACGGACTCGGCCTGCCGACCGAGGGCATCATCGGTCGGGAGTTCGAGCACGGTGCGGTGGCCTTCTTCGACCTTCAACACGGACTGAAGCTCGCACTCTTTGCCCGCGGCGACATCGGCCATGACGCCGGGCTCGCGCCGACCGGCCGCAGCCCCACAGAATTCACCATCGGCCACAACGTCGCCAGCGAAAGCGAGGTCGACAGCGTCATGCGTCAGGCGGAGAAGGCCGGCGCTAACGTGGTGAAGGCGGCTCAGAAGACCTTCTGGGGCGGATACGCCGGGTATTTCCAGGACCCCGACGGCCACCTTTGGGAAATCCTCTTCAACTCGGCATTCCTGCCTGAAGACTAAGCGGCGCGTGGGTCACGGAACAGGATGCGCGGCCTAGCCCCGCATCCGCGCGCCTTCCGGATCGAAGATCGGCTCCGGCTCGATCGCGGCTTTGCGGCGCTCGCCGATGATCTCGATCTCGAACTCCGCGCCATCGGCGAGAAGCTCCTTCGGCACGTAGCCTTGCGCGAGCGAGCGCTCGACATAATGCGCGTAGCCGCCGGAGGTCACCCAGCCGACCACCTTGCCGTCATGCCAGATCGGCTCGTCGCCGAGAACGTCGGCGTCGTCCGCATCGACCGCGAAGGTGACGCGTCGGAGCTTGCCCCCGCTCTCCTTTTCCTCCGCCGCCTTCTCGCGGCCGATGAAGTCGTTCTTCTTCAAGTCGACGAAGCGGCCGACATCCGCTTCGTAAGGCCCGTAGATCGGCCGCAACTCGCGAAACCAGGTCGGCCAGTTCTTCTCCAGCCTGAGCGAGAGGAGGGCGCGCATGCCGAAATTGGCGATGCTAAACTCCTCGCCCGCCTCCATCAGCTTTTCGTAGAGTCGGCGCTGATATTCCGGAGCGACCCAGATCTCGTAGCCGAGGTCGCCGGTATAGGTGACGCGATTGACCATCACGGGCACCGAGGCGAGGTGGGTCTCGCGGAAATCGAGGAACCTGAAAGCCGCGCCCGAAACGTCGTCGTCGGTGACCTTGGCGAGCACGTCGCGCGCTTTCGGCCCGGCGATCGAGAGCCCGACAAGGCTCATGCCGAGCGGCTTGATGACGACCGACTTGTCGAGTGGAAGATGCCGCTCGAACCATCGCATGTGATAGATCTGCGCCTGGCTCGATCCCCACATCATGAAGCGCTCTTCACCGGCCTTTGCAATCGTGAAGTCGCCGATGAGCTTGCCCGTCTCGTTCAGCATCGGGGTGAGCACGATGCGCCCGGTGCGCGGCATGCGGTTCGTCATGATGCGTGACAGGAAAGCCTCCGCGCCCGGACCGGTGATCGAATATTTCGCGAAGTTCGCGATCTCGGTGACGCCGACGCGCTCGCGCACTGCACGGCACTCGGCCTTCACATGCGGGAAGTCGTTGGAGCGGCGGAAGGAGACGACGTCCTTCGGCTCGACTCCCTTCGGCGCGAACCAGAGCGGCGTCTCGAGCCCCCACGAGTCTCCCATCACCGCGCCTTGCGCGATCATCTTGTCGTAGAGCGCCGTCGTCTGCATCGGCCGCGCCGCCGGCAGCTCCTCGTTCGGGAAGCGGATGCGGAAGCGGCGCGAGTAGTTCTCGCGCACCTTCGCGTTGGTGTAGCCGAGCGTCGCCCAGTCGCCGAAGCGCGCCACGTCCATCGCCCAGACGTCGAAGCCTGGATCGCCCTCCACCATCCAATTGGCGAGCGCCAGGCCGACGCCGCCACCTTGGCTGAAGCCGGCCATGACGGCGCAGGCGCACCAGAAATTCTTGAGGCCCTTGACCGGGCCGACGAGCGGATTGCCGTCCGGCGCGAAGGTGAAGGGCCCGTTCACGATCCGGCGGATGCCGGTCTTCTCCAGCGCCGGGAAATGCTTGAAGCCGATCTCGAGCGACGGCGCGATGCGGTCGAGGTTCGGCTCGAGCAGGTCCTGTCCGAAATCCCACGGGGTCTCTTTCGGCGACCATGGCGTCGCCTCTTTCTCGTAGGTGCCGAGCAGCAGGCCCTGCCGCTCCTGCCGCGTATAGATCTCGCCGGAAAAATCGATGGCGTGCACGACCTCCTTGCCGGTGGTCGCCACTACGTCGGCGACTTCGGGCATGTCCTCAGTCAGGATGTAGTGGTGCTCCATGGCGAGCACCGGCAGCTCCAGACCGACCATGCGGCCGATCTCGCGCGCCCAAAGCCCACCGCAATTGACGACGTGCTCCGCCTCGATTGTCCCTTGCTCGGTGACCACCTTCCAGGTGCCGCCGGCGTTTTGCGTAAGCTCCGTCACGCGGGTGTGGAGCACGATCTCCGCGCCCGCCATCCGCGCCGCCTTGGCGTAAGCGTGCGTGGTTCCGTACGGGTCGAGGTGACCCTCGATCGGGTCCCAGAGCGCGCCAACGAAGTAGCTCTCGTCGATGAGCGGCATGAGCGTCTTCGCTTCGGCCGCCGATATGATCTCCGTCTCCATGCCGAGATAGCGGCCGCGCGCATGCGCCATCTTCAGCCAGTCGAGCCGCTCCGGCGTGTCGGCGAGCTGCAGCCCGCCGGTCAGATGCAGCCCGCAGGACTGGCCGGAGATTTCCTCGATCTCCTTGTAGAGCCCGACGGTGTAGGCCTGCAGCTTGGCGACGTTCGGGTCGGAGTTCAGCGTGTGGAAGCCGCCTGCCGCGTGCCAGGTCGAGCCGGAGGTTAGCTCCGCGCGCTCGATCAGCGTCACGTCTTTCCAGCCGGCCTTGGTCAGGTGGTAGAGCACCGAGCAGCCGACGACACCGCCGCCGATCACCGCGACCTTTGTGTGGGACTTCATAGGGGCGCTCCAAATGGCATGGCTCAGGCCAACAACGCGTCTTCGAACGGGAACTGCGAGAGAAGCTCGATGCCGGACTCCGTCACCAGGATCTGTTGCTCGAGCTTGACGCCCTCAGCTCCGCCTTCCTCGCCGATATAACTCTCGACGCAAAGCGTCATGCCGGGCTCGATGACGCCGTCATAGCCGGCGGCCGGATAATCGGCGCGGTGATAGAGATAGGGGTATTCCCCGGTCATGCCGCAGCCGTGGGCCGACAAGTAGTAGCGGTTGGCGAAGTATTTCTCCGGGATGTCCCACGCGGCCTCCGAGTAATCGCGGAAGCTGATGCCCGGTCGGATGACGTCCATGTTGGCGTGCACCTGCGCGTACGCGACCTTGTAGAGCTCGCGCTGGGTCGCGCTTGGTCGGCTGGGCCCAGCATGGAAAGTGCGCGAGAAGTCGGCATAGTAGCCGCAGCATCCGACCACGTCTGTATCGAGGGCGATCAGCTCGTTCTCGCCGATCGGCTTCGCGCCGGTCTCCTGGAACCAGGGATTGGTGCGCTCGCCGGAGCTTAAGAGCCGTGTCTCGATATAGTCGCCGCCCTGCGCGATCACCGCCTGGTGCAGCACCGACCAAAGCGCGTTCTCGCTCATGCCGGGACGGATCGCGTCGCGGAGCCGCGCAACGCCGATCTCAGTCGCGCGAAGGGATGCGCGCACGCATTTCAGCTCCTCGTCCGACTTGATGGCGCGAGCGATCTCCACCGGCGCCTGCGCGTCGACGAGGCGAAAGCCCTCGGCGGCCAATGCCGTTGCCGCGCCTGCGTTCATCCGCTCGATGCCGACCGTGGCGCCCACGCCGGCCAACTCGACGAGGGTCGCGCCCGTCTCTCGCGCCCACAGCCGCTCGCGCTCCGCGATCTCCTCGCCGGCGGCGACAAAGCTGGCGGTGAGGGCAGGGCGCACCTCGCTGACCGTCTCGAGCCCCGCGGCGAGGTGCTCGCAGCCGGTGAACTCGTAGAGGATTGCCCGATCCTCGGTGAGGATCAGATAGCGCGACGGCGTGTTCCGCGCGGAGAAGACCTGCATGTTGCGCGCGCCGGTCGCGTAACGGATGTTGACCGGATCGCTCAGGATCAGGGCAGCAATTCCGCGCCGGTTCATTTCGGAGCGCACGCGCGAGAGGCGATGAGCGCGCACCGCCGCCATGTCGATCTCAGCGCTCAGGTCACGGTCGAGAAGCGCGATCTCCTGAAGGTCGGATCGCTCTGCGTGCCAATCGAGCTGCGCCATGATGGGCCGGTCGTTCGCTCAGAAATCCGTCGGCGCGCCGCCTTCGCGCTTGCGGCGCTCGACGAAGCTTTGAAGCTCTTCGGCAATCGCCGGGTCGAGCGGCGGCGCCTCGAACTCGGCGAGGATCTGCTTCCAGATTCTGTTGGCGCGCTGCGGCGTCTCGATCGCGCCGTCGAGCGACCAGCGCTCGTAGTTGCGCCAGTCGGAGAGGAACGGGCCGTAGAAGGCGGTCTCGTAGCGTGCCTGTGTATGCGTGGCGCCAAAGAAATGCCCGCGCGGGCCGACCTCGCGGATCGCCTCGATCGCGATGTCGTCTTCCGAGACCGGCACCGGCTTCATGTAGTGCATGACCTGCTGCAGCATTTCGCAGTCCATCACGAATTTCTCGTAGGACGCCGTGAGCCCGCCCTCGAGCCAGCCGGCGGCGTGATAGACGACGTTCGCCTTCGCCGAGGCGCACGCCCACAGCGAGAACGCGCTCTCCCACACCGCCTGTCCGTCCGGCACGTTCGCCGCGCAGGCGTTGGAGGCGCGAAGCGGCAGTCCGTAGCGGCGCGCCATCTGCCCGGAGATTTGCGTCGCGCGCATGTATTCCGGCGTGCCGAAGGCCGGCGCTCCCGACTTCATGTCGACGTTGGAGGTGAACGAGCCGTAGACCACCGGCGTGCCGGGACGGATCAGTTGGAGCAGGGCGACGACGCACAGCACCTCGGCGGTCTGCTGCGTCACCGCGCCGGCGATGGTCACCGGCGCCATGGCGCCAGAAAGCGTGAACGGCGTCACGATCACCGGCTGACCGCGCCGCGCCAGCCGCATCGCGCCGTCGAGCATCGGGAAGTCGTGCTTGAGCGGTGAGGACGAGTTGATGTTCGTGAACATCCGCGGCGCCGCGTCGAACTCTTCGTGGCTGAGCCCGCCGGCGATCCGTACCATCTCCATCGCGTCCTCGACGCGCTCCTTGCCGAGCGAGTAGGCGTGCACGACTTTGTCGGTCAGAAGCAGCTTGTCCTGGATCGCATCGAGGTGGCGGATCGAGGCATGGATGTCGATCGGCTCGACCGGGTAGCCGCCGGCGAGATGGATGCAGTTGAAATACTGAGTGAGCTTGACGAAGTCGCGGAAGCTCTCGCGGTCGCCCGGACGGCGGCCGCGATCGAGGTCCATCGCGTTCGGCGGACTCGACACGTTGACGAAGAGCATGGCGTCGCCGCCGAAGGTGACGCTGCGTGCCGGATTGCGTGGCGTGATGGTGAAGGACGCAGGGGCTTTCTGCACCTGCTCCATCACAAACGCGCGATCCATCTTCACGCGCTGCTCGCTCATGTCGACGTCGCAGCCGGCGCGTTCGAAGATTTCGAGCGCCTCGTCGTTCAGGAAGAGAATGCCGATCTCTTCGAGAATGCGCATCGCGCCGTCGTGGACGCGCTCCACCGCCTCTGCATCGATCGGCTCGGTCGGCCGGTCGCGATTTTGCGGGAGCGTCCAAGGCATTTGGTGGATCGCGCCGCCGCCGCGACGCAGGTTGCCGGCGCGACCGCCGGCCCGCCGCGCACGGCGCTGCGAAGCCTCCTCGCCCGCCTCGAGCATTCGACGCCTTCCATGCAGGGCGCGCGGCTAGCGGCACGGCCCGTTCTTGTTGCGCGGCGAAGCTTGCAGCGTCCGACCGCTCATCCACTACCAAAGCGGAAACAAGTCGCGAAATCGATCTGATCGCGACATCCGCTACTCACTTCACGACACGGTTAAAGCAAAAGCCTTCTGGGGGTTGCTAGGCTGCGCCCCTCGCATGCTAGGTTTGGCGCCAAGTGGAGCGCGCAATCGCCGGAATCGGCTCAACGAGCGCGCGCACCCAGGGGACAATAGAAGCGGCATTGCCGCTATTGAACAAAGGGAGAAGGGAAGATGTCGTCTTCAAAAAATAACGACGGTCGTCTCCATCCGAAAGCTCAGGAGGCGTTCGAGCTGATGGAGCGCGGGCGCCTGAGCCGTCGCGAGTTTATCCGAATAGCGGCGCTGACCGGCCTCGCCGCGGGGTCCGCCTACGCGATGGCCGGCTTGCCGGCGCCGGCGCACGCCGAAGCCATGCTGCCGTTCGTCGATGATCCGGCCGCGCAGAAGGGCGGCATCCTCCGCGTCGCCATGGAAATCCAGAAGATGGAGGACCCGGCGAACTACGACTGGACGCAGATGTCTAACGTCAGCCGCCAGATCGTCGAATATATCGCCTTCACCGATCCGCAGAACGTCACCCACCCGATGCTCGCCGAGAGCTGGGAGGCCTCCGACGACTTGAAGACTTGGACCTTCCATCTGCGGCAGGGCGTCAAGTGGTCGAACGGTGACGACTTCAACGCCGACGACGTGATCTTCAACTTCACGCGCTGGATGGACCCCGCGCTCGCCTCGTCGAATGCAGGCCTTTCCACGTTTGCCGCGATGACCGAGGAGGTCGATTCGGGCGAGAAGAACGACGACGGCACACCGAAGATGACGAAGCGCATGATCGAGGGTTCGCTCGAGCGCGTCGACGACTACACGGTCGTGCTGCACCTTTCGAAGGCGGCGCTTTCGGTCCCCGAAGATCTCTACAACTACCCGACCGCGATTCTGCATCGCGGCTTCACGGCGCCGTTCTCCGACAATCCGGTAGGCACCGGTCCGTTTGAGCTCGCCGACTTTGCCGTGCAGGACAAGGCGATCCTCAAGAAGCGCGATGGCGATTATTGGGGCGGCGACGTCTATCTCGACGAGATCCACTACCTGCACTACGACGCCGACAACCAGCTCACCGCCTTCGCTTCCGGTGAGGCCGACGCGATCTACCAGTTCGGCATCGAGCAGATGCCGCTGGCCCAGTCGATCGACGGGAACATCATCGCCGCTCGCACCGCGCAGACCGTCTGCTGCCGCTTCCACGTCACCGAGGAGCCCTACACCGACAAGCGCGTGCGTCAGGCGATCACCAAGGCCGTCGACAACGCCGCGTTGAAGGCGCTGATCTTCCCCGATGGCGGTGACGTCGCGGAGAACCATCACGTCGCCCCGATTCACCCGGAATACTTCGCGCTACCGCCGCTGGAGCGTGACGTCGAAGGCGCCAAGGCGCTTCTGGCGGAGGCCGGCAAGGAGGGCCTGGAGATCACCATCGACGTCGGCAACACCGACGGTCCCTGGCACCAGGCCGTTGCCGAGGCGATGCGCGACCAGCTCTCCGAGGCGGGTATCACGCTCAACGTCAATGTGATGCCGGCGTCGAAATACTGGGAGATCTGGACCGCGACGCCGTTCGGCATCACGGCCTGGACGCATCGCCCGCTCGGCACGATGGTGCTCTCGCTTGCCTACCGCGCGGGCGTCGCCTGGAACGAGACCGGCTACAACAATCCGGAGTGGGAGAAGCATCTCGACGCGGCCGAGGCGACGCTCGATGTCGAGGCGCGCCGCGCGTTGATGGAGCCGGTGGAGCAGATCCTCCAGGACGACTCCATCATGGTGCAGCCGATCTGGCGGCCGGTCTACACGATCACGACCAGCAAGGTGCACAACTACCCACCGCACCCGACCCAGTACCACCAGTTCAACAAGGTCTGGATCGAGTCCTGACGGACTTGAAGCCCGCGCCCGTGATTCGGGCGCGGGCTTCGCGAGCCGGTGGAACGACGCCGGCTCCTGAGGGGGAAGGGAAGAACGGGGGCGGCGGACCATGGTGAAGCTCATTCTGCAGCGGCTTCTGCAGATGGCACTGATCATGCTGGTGGTCTCGCTCGTCCTCTTCATTGTTTTCGACAGCCCGAAATTCAAAAAGCAGCTTGCCGTCAACGAGCTCGGCGGCTTCGCCGTGGCGACGCTGACGCAGGCCGACTACGAGAAGTGGCTGGAAAGCAAGGGGCTTAACGTCCCGATCTACGATCGCTACGGCAAATGGGTGTGGGGCCTTGCCCACGGCGATTTCGGCCGCTCCTTCCAGAAGAACGAAGATGTCGGCTATCTGCTCGGGCGCGCTCTGATCAAGACCGGGATACTGGCGTTCTGGGTCTTTGCGCTGATGATCCCGATCGCGCTCATCACCGGCGTCCTCGCCGGCATACGAGAGGGCAAGTTTCAAGATCGCGCGATCACCTTCCTCTCGGTGCTCTTCACGTCGATTCCGGAGATCGCAACGGCGATCATCCTGACGGTATTTCTCGCGCTCGGTCTCGGCTGGCTGCCGGCGAAATCGAAGGGCGACGGGCTCATCTACATCGTGCTGCCGGTGCTGACGCTGGTGCTTTATGATTTCGGCTACGTGGCGCGCATGACCCGCGCTTCGGTTGCCGAGGTGATGACATCGCAATACATCCGCACGGCGGTGCTCAAGGGCATTCCCTACCGCCGCGTGATCATGAAGCACGTGCTTCGCAACGCCTTGATCGCGCCCTTCACGGTCATCGTCCTGCAGCTCAACTGGCTGCTCTCCGGCGTCGTCGTCGTGGAGGTGTTCTTCCAATATGACGGCTTCGGCAAGCTGCTGCTCGACGCCGCGCTCTTCGGCGACCTCTACGTCGTGCAGGCGGCGACCCTCGCTGCCGTCTTTGTCGCCGTCCTATCGCAGCTCATCTCCGACGTGGGTTACACGTTCCTGAACCCGCGCATCCGCTTCAGCTAGAGGGCAAGATGGCCGTCGTCACCGCACCCGCCGCAATGCCGTCGCGACCGCTTCTCGCGCGCTTGGCGGAACCGCGCGGCTTCCTGCTGTTGATCCTCTTGATGTGGGTGCCGCTCGTCGCCTACGTGATGTTCAAGCAGTATTTCGGCGACTACGCGCAATACGTCCTGTTGCCGGCCATTCCCGCCGCCCTGCTGCTTTACGCGACGGCAGCGTGGACTTGGCGCGAGTCGCCGATCGCCGTCATTGGGGCGACGCTCGTCTTCCTCTGGCTGGTACTGGCGATCACGGCGCCCTACCTCCCGCTGCTCGATCCGAACAAGCCGGTCGCGCCCTTCGTGACTCCGTTCTCTGAGAAGAACGGCGTCTTTTATTGGCTCGGCACCGATACGCGCGGGCGCGACATGCTCTCGCGTACCATCTGGGGATGTCAGCGCGTTATCGTCTGGGGCATTACCGCGACGGTCGTCGCCTATGTCGTCGGCACGATGCTCGGGCTCATTGCCGGCTATCTCGGCGGCTGGTGGGATCAGGTGGTGTCGTTCTTCGCCAACGTGCTGCTGTCTTTCCCGGTGATGATCCTCTTCATCCTGATCCTGAACTATCTCGGGCCGTCGGGATTCAACATCGTCATCGCGGTGACCTTCTCCTCCGCGCCCGCGATCATGCGCATCGTGCGTGGCCTGGCGCTCGACGTGAAGACGCGCGACTACATCTTCGCCGCGCAAACGCGCGGGGAATCGGCGCTGTGGATCATGCTGATCGAGCTTCTTCCCAACGTACGCGGGCCGCTCATCGTCGATGCGTGCCTGCGGCTCGGCTACACGACCGTCGCCATCACCACGCTGACCTTCCTCGGCCTCGGTCTGCAGCCGCCCGATCCCGATTGGGGCCTGATGATCAAGGAGGCGTCGTCGACGGCGCTCGTTTGGAAGTTCTCCTATATGCTTCTGATCCCGGCGCTGTCGGTGTCGAGCCTCATCCTCGGCTTCAACCTGATGGCCGATGGACTGCGCGAAATGAGCATGAGGGACTGATGTCGGAAGCCGCCACCTCCGAAACCGTTGTCTCCCACGACGTGCGTGAGACGCCCGGCGTGGTGCCGGTGCTCGAATGCCGCAATGTCTGCATCTCCTACTTCACGCGCGCCGGCGAGATTCCGGCCGTCGTCGACTTCAACATGAAGCTGATGCCGGGCGAGGCGCAGGGGATCGTCGGCGAGTCGGGCTGCGGCAAGTCGACTGTCGCGCTCGCGATCATGCAATATATGGGCGCCAACGGCCGCGTCGTTTCCGGCGAGATCTTCTTCGAGGGCCGCGACATGCGGACGATGAGCGAAGAGGAGCTCAGGCAGATACGCGGCTCCAAGATCGCCATGGTCTATCAGGAGCCGATGGCGTCGCTGAATCCATCGATGACGTGCGGCGAGCAGCTCGCCGAGGTGCCGATCTACCACGATGGTGCGAGCAAGGCCGAGGCGATGGAGCGGGCAAAGAAGATGCTCGCCAGCGTGCGTTTGCCCGATCCGGAGCGCATCATGGGCTCCTATCCGCACCAGATATCGGGCGGCCAGCAACAGCGCGTGGTGATCGCCATGGCGCTGCTCTCAAACCCCAAGCTGCTTCTGCTCGACGAGCCGACCACCGCGCTCGACGTGACGGTAGAAGCGGGGATCGTGGAGCTGATCAAGGACATCGCTTCCGAATTCGGAACGTCGATGATCTACATCTCTCATAATCTCGGGCTGATCCTTGAGACCTGCGACCGCATCACGGTGATGTATTCGGGCGAGGCGGTCGAGGTCGGCTCGATCGAAGAAGTCTTCGAGGCCATGCGCCACCCTTATACGCGCGGGCTTTTCGCTTCCATTCCGGTCCCCGGCGCCGACAAGAACAGCCATCCGCTCGTCGCCATCCCCGGACAGCTTCCGCTGCCGCATCAGCGTCCGCCCGGCTGCAATTTCGGCCCGCGCTGCGACTATTTCGTCGCCGGACGCTGCGACGCCGGACCGATCCCGATGCTGGAGGTGAAGAGCCGCGATTTTCACGCGTCGCGCTGTGTCCGCATCGACGAGATCGACTGGGACGCCTCGGCGGGTGAAGGGATGCAGCGCGAGTCGACCCCGCCGGGAGACGTCGTGCTGAAGGTCGACGACCTCACCAAGCACTATGAGATCGAGCAGGGCGCGCTGTTCTTCGCCGGCGAGGCAAAGACGGTGAAGGCCAACGAGAAGATCAGCTTCGACGCCCGCGAGGCGGAGACCGTAGCGATCGTCGGCGAGTCCGGCTGCGGCAAGTCCACCTTCGCCAAGGTGCTGATGGGGCTTGAGACGGCGACCGACGGCAACGTCACGCTCGGCAACCTCGAGCTCGGCAACCTCCCGGTCGATAAGCGCGAGAAAAGCACGATCGCCGACCTCCAGATGATCTTCCAGAACCCGTTCGACACGCTCAATCCGAGCCACTCCGTCGGCGGCCAGATCGCCCGCGTCATCCGCAAGTTCGGCGTCGAGACGGATGAGGCGAAGGTGCAGGAGCGCGTCATGCAGCTCCTCGACATCGTCAAGCTGCCGCGCGACTTCGCCAAGCGTCGGCCGCGTCAGCTCTCCGGCGGGCAGAAGCAGCGCGTCGGCATCGCCCGTGCGTTTGCCGGCAACCCGGAGGTGGTGATCGCCGACGAGCCGGTCTCCGCGCTCGACGTCTCCGTGCAGGCGGCCGTCACCGAGCTCCTGATGGACATCCAGCGCGACCACCGAACGACGCTGCTCTTCATCAGCCACGATCTTTCGGTCGTGCGCTACCTCGCCGACCGCATTGTGGTCATGTATCTCGGGCAGATCATGGAGCAGGGGACGACAGACGAGATATTCTCGCCGCCCTATCATCCTTATACCGAGGCGCTTCTGTCGGCGGTGCCGATCGCCGACACGCAGGTGAAGAAGCGCAAGGTGCTTCTGACCGGCGAAATCCCGTCGCCGTCCAATCCGCCCAAGGGCTGCCCGTTCTCCACCCGCTGCCCCTATATGATCCCCGGCACCTGCGACGTGATCCCGCCGCCGATTTTCGAGCCGTCACCCGGCCACAAGATCCTCTGCCATCTGCCGCATGAGGAACTGATGGCGATGGAGCCGGTGATCCAGATGGAGAAGGCGCCTGCCACGGCGCACTGACGCTTGCCGCCAACAGGCGGAAGCGAGAGGAATTCTCCGTCTGATCTGCTAGAGACCGGCCATGTCGCTCCACGGCGTTTCCTACGGCCCGCGTACGATCTCCGGTGCCGGCTCGCTCGCGAGCCTTGGCAAGGAGGTCGCGGCGCTTTCCGGCGACGGCGCGTCGGTTCTCCTCGTCGCCGATTCCGGGCTGAAGGCCTTCGGTATCGTCGAACGCGTGGCGGAGGAGTTGCTGCGTTCGCGGCTTCTCGTTGCGACCTATGCGGACATCGCCGGGGAGCCGAAGGAGGCGCAGGTCGAGGCTGCGCGGACGCTCGGCAGGCTCGCGGAGACGAAGGCGGTCGTCTGCCTCGGCGGCGGCTCGGCGCTCGACGCCGGTAAGCTCGCCGCCGCGATGCTGTCGACCGACGCGCCCGTCTCTGCTTTCCGGCTTGCCGCCGAGCCGCTGCCGGAAAAGTCTGTCTCCATCATCTGCGTTCCGACGACCGCCGGCACGGGCTCTGAGATGACAGGCATCTCGGTGATCTCCGACGCTTCCAAAACGAAGTTCTGGTTTTGGGGCGCGCCGCTCGAAGCGGACCTGGCGCTGCTCGACCCGGAGCTGACGGTCGGCCTCCCGGCGCGATTCACCGCGATGACCGGCATGGACGCGCTCGTCCACGCGATCGAGGCGGCGACCAACCGGCACGCCGCGCCGGAGAGCGACGTCGCCGCCTACCGGGCGATCCGCCTCGTCATGGAGAACCTGCCGACCGCCGTGCGCGAGCCCGAAGACCTCGAGGCGCGGGGGAAGATGCTCGAAGCGGCGGCGCTTGGCGGGCTCGCCATCCACAAGGCCGGGACCGCGCTCGCCCACAATATCGGCCATGCGCTCGGCAGCCTCGCTCCTGTGCCGCACGGCTACGCCGTTACACTCGCCATGGCTGCGACGGCGGTGTGGGTGGTCGAAGGCAACCGCGAGGCTTTTGCGCGCGTCGCCGAGGCGATGGGGGAGGGTGTCGACGCGGACGCCGTGCCCAGAGCTTTCCGCAGGCTCGCGAGTGATATCGGGCTTGATCTCGACGCATCGGCCGCCGCCCCCGGCCTTGACGCCGCGGCTCTTGCCGCCGCGATGGCGGCGCCGGAAAATGCCGTTATGCGCAAATCCACGAAACGCGTCGTCGCCGACGAAGATCTGCTGCCGCTCGCCGAGATGACGCTTGCCGTAGGACGCCGGACGGCATGACCTACCGATCCTGCCGGAAATACGGCGTGTCCTTGATCCTGAGGAGAACGATCGGGCTTGCCATCAGGAGTGCGCCGAGGACGAGCGAGCCGATCAGCGCACCCGCGCCGAGCTCACCGTCGGCGGCGGCGCGCCAATAGCAGGCAATGCCGATAGGGTAGAAAAGCACGACCGCCGTGAACAGGCCGGGGGAGAAGCGGCCGCGGGATATCACCACGGGGAGGACATGGAAGAACGTCGCGTTGATCAGCATCAGGGCCGGAAATGCGAGCGCGATTCCCGGCCATCTCCCGGCGAGGTTCGCCGCGACGATGCCCAGCACGATCACCAGGCTGTTGACGACGTAGAAGTCGCTCCACTCGACCGGAAGCTTCAACATGCCGCGCGCCCAGTTGCGCCAGTCGAGCTGATATTCCTCCAGTATGTGCAAACCGTAGCACGCCGTAGCGAGCCATATCAGGTCGGTGAGAGTCATAGAGCCCCCCCTGGAAAGCGAATCGCTTACGCCTCGACCCACAATAGGGGAGAGGCGCTGAACTCTCGCCAAGCGAGTGGTCGGCCGCCATGAAGATCGCGGCGATCGAGATCACCCATCACCGCCTCCCGCTCGATCCGCCGTTCAGGCCGAGCTGGGACTTTCGCCCGCGCGACAACTTCGACGTCACGATCGTGCGTGTGAGGACCGACGACGGCTTCGAGGGCGTCGGCTCCGGCGACACGATGACCGGCTTTCAAGGCCACGAGCATCTCTTCATCGGCCGCGATCCGCGCGACGTGGAGCGCCACGCGCGCATCCTCGACAACATCCAATTCCATTACGGGCGCTGTTGGCCGCTCGACCTCGCGCTCTGGGATCTCTGCGGCAAGATGGCGAACGAGCCGGTCTGGAAGCTTCTCGGTGGGCGCTCGGATCGTGTGCCCGCCTATGCCTCCTCGGCGACGCTGCGCGGCGCCGAGGAGATGGCGGAGGCGGCAGAGCGCTATCTCGGGCGCGGCTTCCGCGGCATGAAGATACGCTTCCATCGCGGCGACTGGCGCGACGACATCAAGGCGCTCGAAGCCGTGCGCAAGAAGGTCGGCGACAGGCTCGAGCTGATGGTCGACTGCAATCAGGGCTGGCGCATGAGCCACGACGACGAGACGCCGTGGACGTTCAACGAGGCGCTGCCGGTGGCGCGCGAGCTCGAGCGGCTTTCCGTCTACTGGATGGAGGAGCCGCTCCATCGCAGCGACCGCAAGGGAATGCGGCGTCTGCGCGACGCCGTCGAGATCAAGATTGCCGGCGGCGAGATGAACCGCGAGCTCTACGAGTTCCGCGACCTGATCGAGGAAGGCTGCCTCGACGTGCTTCAGCCCGACGTGGCACTGACCGGCGGCATCACCGGGCTGCGAGCGGTTGCCCAAGCGGCGGAGGCCGCTCGCATGATCTTCACGCCGCACACCTGGTCGAACGGGCTCTCCTATGTCGCCAACGCGCACTTCACCTGCGGGCTGACCAACGCGCCGTTCCTGGAGTTCGCTTTCGACCCGCCGGAATGGTCGCTTGCGCGCCGGGATTACATGCTGGCCGAGTCGCAGGACGTCGATGCGGAAGGAATGATCGTGCTCTCCGACAAGCCGGGCTTTGGAGTGGAACTCGACGAAGGGCGGCTGACGGCGACGCGGATCGGATAGGGCCAGCGATTGCCATTCGACCGCCACCGTGGCTCTCTTCCCAGAACTTAGGCAGCAGGGGAAAGCAGAATGATCGACCCGACCACCCTTATCACCTACGTCGCAATCGTTCTTGGATTTGTTTTTATTCCCGGCCCGGCGACCCTCCTTACCGTCGCGCGGGCGACGACTTCGGGAACGAAGGTGGGTATCGCAACCGGTGCCGGGATTGCGGCAGGCGATGTGCTTCACACCTTCACGGCGATTGTCGGCATTTCGACGATCATCGCGGCATCGGCGACGCTATTCAGCATCGTGAAATACATTGGAGCGGCGTACCTCCTTTACCTCGGTATACGCGCGATGCTCGACAAGGTGCCGCAGGGCCACGTGATGCGTACGCTGCCGATCACGCCAGGCAGGGCATTCCGCCAGGCTATTCTCGCCGAGGTGCTGAATCCCAAGACGGCGCTCTTCTTCCTCGCGTTCCTTCCGCAGTTCGTGCGGCCCGAGAACGGATCGGTCGTCGTTCAGTTGACCATCCTAGGGACCGTCTTCGTCCTGCTCGGTCTCGTCAGCACGCTTGTCTTTGCCGTGAGTGCGGGATGTCTCGGGGGCATCCTCCGTCGAAATGCGAGAGTGTTGAAATGCCAGGGCAAGGTGGTTGGCGGAATCTACTGCGCCCTCGGCGTCCGCTTGGCGCTTCGGGAGCGCTAGGCAGGAGCGCAGCGCGCCATCACCTCAGGCTCAGCCGCTCCTGGTGCTCGATCTCCTTGAGTAGCTTCTTGCGGATCGCCGTGCCGAAAGCCGCATAGTCGTTCGCCGTCATCACGAAGCTGCCCGGCCCTGCGATGACGTTGTTGCGGTACCAGGTCGCGAGGCTGAGGTCCTCGTTGACGATGGCGAGGCCGTTCACCGTCACGCCCTTCGCATCCGCGAGCGCGCGCGCCATCGGCATCAGAACGACGTTCTCGCGCGGCGGCGTCTCGCGGCCGTCGCCGGAGACGTCGACGACCTGACGCGGCGCCGTCAGCCCGTTCCGCTCGAATTTCCGGATCGCCGCGGCGACGCCCGCGCCGATGCCGGTGCCGCCTTCGGGGACGCGCGGCAGCGCAGCCATGAAGCCCGCCATGCGCTCCCCGTCGGCCGGCGTCGAGAGCACGAACCACGCGCTCTCCCAGCGCGGCACCGTGGCGTCGGCCCATACGACCACGGAGGCGGCGACGCGCTTGTTCGGTCCGGAGGCGAGCGCCGCCTGGATCTCGGGGTCGCGGAAGGCGGCCGCGTAGCCCTGACGCTGCAATTCCCATTCGTTTGGGTCGACCGAGCTCGACGCATCGATCGCCAGCACCAGCTCGAGGTCGACGGTGGTTTGGGCGAGGGCAGGCGAGGCGAGATTGAAGAGGAGGGCGGCGAAGAAGGAGAGGGCACCGCCCGACCTTCTCCCATGGGGGGAATGTGGCTGCGGAGCAGCCGGATGAGGGGACCCAGAAGTCTGAGCGGTGAGCGGGAGAGAACGTCGCAACACCTCACCCGTCGCCGGAGCCTGTCCTCGGGCCGGCCTTCGCCCGGACCCGGGGGCGACACCCTCTCCCTTTTGGAGAGGGCTAAGCACATCGACGCTCTTCTCAGTTCCGCGGCGCGATCGAGCCGGTGATGAGCTCCTTGCGCGTGAAGCCCATGGCGACGACCGGCGTCTCGTTCTGCGTGTTCGGATCGCGGTAGTAGATCACCACCTTCATCTGGCCGTCCCCGGTCGTCTCCGCGGAGAGGCGGCCCTGCAGCGAGCCGCGCATCAGTTTCAGCGAGATGCTCTTCCCGGCGCGTGCGCCGACGATATCGGCACCGTCGCCGGACGACCCGTCCATGAACTGTCCGTAGTAGCGGTTGGTGTCGGCGTTGTAGCGAATCTGCGCGCTGATCGGCGCCGAGAAGCCGCCCATCCGGCACTGCCCTCTCATACCGAAGGTGAGCTGGCCCGCACCCGTGCCGCCCTTCAACTCACAGGCGAATTCAGGTCGCGGATCGGCCCCAACGAGCATTTGGCCCGAACCGATCCAGGCGCCGGCGAAACGCTGCATGAAGGCCTCCACGTCATCCGCCTGAGCCGGCAAGGTCGAGGCGCTAAGCGCAAGCGCGGCCGAAAGGGCAAGGGCTGTGAGGCGGGGCATCGGTGGCTCCGAAGGCTGGCAAAGACGGGAGTTCCGGCCATTCTAGGGAACAAGGCCTGAACGATTTGTTAACCCTAGCGCTTCGTTGCCGCCCCGTCAGCACCGGTTTCGCCGAGCGCGACCAGGCTTCCGGCAAGATCCTTGAGCCGCGGCCGCTCCGACCCGAGGAAGGAGAGCGGACGGCAGACATCCATCGCCGAGAGCCCGACCCGCGCCGTCATCAGCCCGTTGACGACGCCCTCGCCGAGCTTGGCGGAGAGCCGGCCCGCAAGCCCATGCCCGACGACCTGCTGCAGGATCGTGTCCCCGACGGCGATCGAGCCGGTGACCGCGAGGTGGCTCACCACCGCCTTCAATAGCCGGAAGAGGCCGAGAGTACCCGGCCGACCGCCGTAGATGGCGGCGATCCGGCGGATGAGCCGCACGCTCTCGAACAGCACGAATGCGACGTCGAAGAAGGCGCGCGGACTGACCGCCGTCACCACCGAGACCCGCCGCGCGGCGGCGGAGGCGAGCGCCTTGGCGCGCGTATCGAGCGGTGCGACGAGGTCGCGCTCGGCGAGCGTGAGGAGATCGCGCCCGTCGATGATCTCGGAAAGATGCGCGGCGACGGCCCGGCGCGCCCGCGCTGTGTCGGGTCTCCCGCCATAAAGGTGCAGCACGCCGCGAAGCGCGGCGACGGCCGCATCGCGGTTGTTGCTCGCGGCGGCCTCGTCGCAGGCAAGCCGAAGTCGCGCCAGCCGCTTCAGCCTGAAGAGCCCGGCGAGCTCGCGGCCGACCAGCGCCAGAAGCGCGAAGACGAAGAGCGCGATCAGCCCGAGAGCCAGCCAGCCGAGCCATTCGGCGCGGGCGAAGAGATCGCGCACGAGCGAATCAAAGGCGACGCCGATCGCCAACGACGCGATGGCGCCGCCGGTCGCGGCGAGGAGCGCGCCGAAACGGATGCCGCGTCGCGGCGGATGCACGATCTCCTCGACCGCCTGATGCGCATCGGCTTCGGCCGGCTCGAGGCCTTCGAGAACGTCCTCCTCGATCACCTCGACAGAAGCGTGGTCGATCCTGACCGCGCCGGGCTGGCGTCTTTTCTCTGTCGTTCTCATGCGAGCTTGTCGCCGATCAGGAATTCGAGCGTCTGGTCGAGACGGATATGCGGCAGCGACAGAGTCAGCCCCTCCGCCGTTGCTTCGAGGAGCGGGGGGCGGAAGCGCAGAAACCTGAGCGCCAGCGCCTCCTCTTGAAGCTCGCGCGCATCCGTCGGTCCGGGAACCTCGAAGATCGCCACCGGGTCGCCGGGAAGGTCGCCGGTGAAGAGGGCGATCTCCGTCTCGCCGTCATAAATCTCGCCGCCCACACGCTCGCCCGCCATCGGAATGCCGGCGATCGCGGGAAGCCGCTCGCCGCCGCGCTTGACGCTGACCTCGCGCGTGGCGCGGACAGCGGCAAGCGGCACGACCCGCACCTTGGCGCCGGAGAAGGCGGCGCGCTCCGCGGCGCGGCGCGTCACCCGCTGAAGCAGGCCGGCGAGATTGTCGTGGTCGGTATGGTGCACGTGGTCGGCCTTCGTCGTGGCGAAGAGGATGCGGTCGATCCGCCGCGTCAGGATCGAAGTGAGCCAACTCGCGCGGCCCGGCCTGAATGCGGAAAGCACGTCGGCGAGTGCGGTCTCGAGATCGCGGAGCGCCGCCGGTCCCGCGTTCAGCGCTGCGAGCATGTCGACGAGCACGATCTGCCGGTCGAGGCGCGCGAAGTGATCGCGGAAGAAGGGCTTCACGATATGCGTCTTATAGGCCTCGTAGCGGCGCGCCATCATCGCGGCGAGCGTGTCGCTTCTTGCCTTGTGGTCGGGCGCGATGTCGAGCGGCGCAAAGGTCAGCGCCGGCGAGCCCTCCAGATCGCCTGGCATCAGGAAGCGCCCCGGCGGCAGCATCGAGAGCGCGTGCTCGTCGGCGCGCGCCGCGGAAAGATAGTCTGCGAATGCGCAGGCGAGCTTCTGCGCGACGGCCTCGTCCTCCGGGCCGTCGGGCTCGGCGCCGTCAAACGCCGCATGCCATTTCTTGGCGACACCGGCGCGATGCGTCTCGCGCGACAGCGAGAGCGATTCGGCCGACCATTGCGCATAGCTCTTGCCGAGGAGCGCGAGGTCGAGCAGCCATTCGCCCGGGTAATCGACGATATCGAGATTGAGCTTTCCACGTCCGAGCCTCTTCTTCAGGAAGCGTGCGGATTCGTACTCGATGACCACGCGAAGCTCGCTGATCCGCTTGGTCGATTGCGGCCAGACGCGCCGCCCCACGAGGTCGCGCACATGCGCCTCGTAATCGAAGCGCGGCACCTCGTCGTCGGGCTGCGGCCTGAGCATCGCCTCGATAAGGCGGCCGTCTTGGTAGGCGGAAAAGAGCGGCAGTCTGCCGCCATGCACCAGATTGTGGACAAGCGCGGTGATGAAGACGGTTTTCCCCGCCCGCGAGAGGCCGGTGACGCCGAGCCGGACGGTCGGCGTTCCGCCGCCGGCGACCGCGTCGAGCACGTTTTGGGCGACGATCAGCGCCTCGTCGGTGACAGTGGTGATGGCCGGCAAGGCGTTCTCCCGCTACCAATATGGGCAGGTTTCGGCGTCTGACAATCCGCAAGGGAATCCCTGCAATGAAGCCGCTACTCGCCTCCTGGCAGCTCTGGGCTGTGCTTTCCGCGGTCTTTGCCGCATTAACCGCGATCTTCGCCAAGGTCGGCGTAGAGGACGTCGGGTCCGACTTCGCCACCTTCGTGCGAACGGTCGTCATCCTCTTTGCGTTGGCGGCGATCCTCACGGCGACCGGATCGTGGGAGCGGATCGACACCGTTTCGTCGAAGAGTCTCACCTTCCTGGTTCTCTCCGGGTTCGCGACCGGCGCGTCCTGGATCTGCTACTTCCGCGCGCTGAAGCTCGGTGACGCTGCGCGCGTTGCGCCGATCGACAAGCTGAGCGTGGTGCTGGTGGCGCTCTTCGGCGCCGCCTTCCTTGGTGAGAACCTGGCGCTCGCCAACTGGCTCGGCGTTGGGCTGATTGCGATCGGCGCCGTGCTCGTCGCGCACAAAGTCTGAGCGCCGGCCGGCTCGGCTCGCGTCTCAGGCTTCGCTTTCGATGAAGGCCGCAAGGCGCATCTGACCCGGGTGGATCGACGCCCAGTCGCCGTCGAAGTCGAGGATGGCGAGCGCTCCCTTGGGGAAGCCGGCACGGAGCCGCTGTCCGTCGCGGCCGGAAAGCTCGTTGGCGAGCGTGAGC
>Ga0315553_10000948_pt1 | contig 24901 bp, 28 predicted proteins | sample SalMarSW160140MG_FD_203099 | JGI IMG/M metagenome (GOLD analysis project Ga0315553, IMG submission 203099) | Salt marsh sediment microbial communities from the Plum Island Ecosystem LTER, Massachusetts, United States - Salt Marsh Sediment SW1601-40 ... | reverse complement strand
GCGACGCGCACCTCTTCGAGCGCGCGCTCGTCCGCCGCGCCGGCGATCGACGCGGTGATCTCGGATTCGAGGGTGGCGAGATCGGACATAGCGTTCGTCTAGCACCAAACCTTCTCCCTTGGGGAGAAGGTGGCTGCGAAGCAGCCGGATGAGGGGATGGGCAAAGAGAACAGCCAGCGATGATCGCCGCTGCCCCTCACCCGTCGCCTTCGGCGACACCCTCTCCCCATGGGAGAGGGCTGCCGGCGCGCCCTACGACGCTTTGCCGCCGACCGCCTTGGCGTGTTCCGCCTCCGAAGTCTCCTTCAGATAAGCGAGCGCCGCCTTGGCCTGCTCGGCGAGCGCGGCGAAGGCCGCCGGCTCGTGGATCGCGAGATCGGAAAGCACCTTGCGGTCGACCTCGACGCCGGCGCGGTTCAGCCCGTCGATCAGCCGCCCGTAGGTCAGCCCGAGATCGCGCGCCGCCGCGTTGATCCGCTGTATCCACAAAGCGCGGAAGTTCCGCTTGCGATTCTTGCGGTCGCGATAAGCGTACTGGTTGGCTTTCTCCACCGCCTGCTTGGCGATGCGGATGGTGTTCTTGCGCCGGCCGTAATAGCCCTTGGCTTGGTCGAGGGTTTTCTTGTGCTTGGCGTGAGACGTCACGCCGCGTTTGACACGCGCCATCGTTCAAGTCTCCGGTCGGCTAGCGGTTGTAAGGCATGTAGACCTTGACGATCCGCTCGTCGGCGGCGTCGAGGACCATGGTGCCACGGGCTTTGCGGATGAACTTATTCGTCCGCTTGATCATGCCGTGGCGTTTGCCCGCTTGCCCGACCTTCACGTGGCCGTTGGCGGTGAACCTAAAGCGCTTCTTGGCGCCCGACTTGGTCTTCTGCTTGGGCATTTTGCTCTCCAATTGGACGCGAACGGTCTGCCTCGGCGGGCTTCGCGTCTAATGCTCGGGATTGAGCGTTCGGGATCGCCACGGCATGCCCAGGGGCTATTTGCCCCAAAAGCCGGGCCATCCGAAGGGCGCTCATATAGCCAAGCGGAGGCTGGGAAGCAAGGCAGACGGCGGGCAAGGTTATCGGGTTTCGGCCCAGGCCGGGGGACGACGTTGGGCCCCGCGCATCGGTTGCGTGGCCTTGCCGCCTGTGGCATTCACCGCGCCGACTGGCGAGCGATCGATCCGCCGTCCCGTGCGCTGCTGTAGCTCAGTGGTAGAGCACTCCCTTGGTAAGGGAGAGGTCGACAGTTCAATCCTGTCCAGCAGCACCAGCCTTCTGGATTCCGTTAAGTGCCGCGCCGCGCCCCTGCGCCGTCCTGCGCTGCGAACGCCTCCGCCGTCTCGGCGATCTCCGCTTTGATCCAGTGCTTGAAGTCCGCGATCTTGCGCGGCTCCCGGCGCTCCTGGGACGTGACGAGATAATAGCCGAGGCCGGTCGTCGCGCGCTCGGGGAACGGGGCGACGACCTGACCGACGGAGAGCGCGTATTGCGCCAGCGTCTGCCAGGCGAGCATGGCGCCTTGCCCGGCGATCACCGCATCGAGACAGAGCGACGCGTCGGTGAAGGTGTTCCCTTCCGGAAGGTCCGCCTCGCTCAGCCCGAAGGGCTTCAGCCACACGTCCCAGCTGATCGTCGAATTGGCGTCGCGGATGATCGGCAGCAAAAGGATATCGCGCGGCTCCTTGAGTCGGGCCGCGAGATCCGGCGCGCAGACGGGAAACACTTCCTGCGCCAACAGGAAGTCCGTGCGCACATTCGGCCAGTCGCCAGGCCCGACGCGGATCGCGAGATCGACGTCGGATGCATCCGGATTGACCAGCTCCACGGAGGCATCGAGCCGCACCCTGATCGACGGGTGGAGTCGGGCGTAGCGCGAAAGTCGCGGCACCAGCCAGCGCGAGGCGAAAACCGGCGCAACAGAGATGGTCAGCACGTCCTCGGCGTGACGCTGCGACAGGGCTACCGCCTCGTCGAGCAACCGGAAGCCCGCCCCCAACCGCGGGGTCAGCACGCGGCCGAATGGCGTCAGGGCGATGCCGCGCCCGGTTCTCTCGAAGACCTGCCCGCCAAGACGCGCCTCGCAGCGGATGACCTGCTGACTAACCGCGCCGACAGAGACGCCAAGCTCGTCGGCGGCGGCGCGAAGCGTGCCGAGCCGCGCCACGGCCTCCACCGCACGGAGCCCGTTAAGGTGCACCTTGTTGAGATTCTTCATATAGTTTTTCTATAGCATCATGCATCAACTCTCCATTGCTAATCTCCCTCATTCCGCAGATTTCTTGGTCACACAGCCATTCGAGGGCCGAAGAAGTGATTCAGATAATCTTAGGCTTGATCGCACGCGCGGGGACGCGGCGCTCTTCCGCGCCGTCGCCGCAAAGCCAGAAGCGAGAGCCCCTGCTTCGCGATCCGATCGATCATCCGGCGCTCAAGGCGATGAGCCCGCGGGGGCTCGCCGACATCCCCTTCCCGCGCCACCGGACCACCGTTCGCCGCCGCGTTGAATAGGCGCCCGCTTCAGGGCGCAAAGCAGCCGCGACGGATGCGCGGCAAGCGGAACCGTGGCATCAATTCGACAAAGGCAAAGACGCCACGGGGGAGACGATGCGCGTCGCGGTTCTGGGCGCGGGCGCCATGGGGTCGATCTTCGGCGCAGCGCTGGCGCGAGCTGGCGCAGACGTCGCCCTCTTCGACAACCGCCTCGAGGTCGCCGAGGCGATCAACCGCGATGGCTTGCGGCTTTCCGGCGTGCTGGGCGACATCACGCTCAGGCTTCCCGCCACCACCGACGTAGGCGAGCTCGGCAAGGTCGATGTCGCGCTGGTGCTCGTCGACTCCACCGCGACGGCCGAGGTCGCGGCAATTGCCGCGCAATGCCTCGATGCTGCGGGATATGCGGTGACGTTGCAGAACGGAATCGGCAACTGGGAAGCGCTTGCGGAGCGGCTCGGCGCCGAGCGCGTGCTCGCCGGCTCGACCTTTAATAGCGGCGCAAGTCTCGGGCCCGGGCGAACCGCGCACACCAATCTCGGGCCGACCGTGATCGGCGAGATCGACGGGCATATCTCGGAGCGCGCGTCCGCCATCGCGCGCCTCTTTGAGTCGGCCGGCCTGCCATTCGAGGTCTCCGACAACGTCGTGGCGCACGTCTGGAGCAAGTTCGTCCACAATTGCGCAATCAATCCGGTGGCCGCCCTGACGGGCCTGAGATCCGGCGAGATCGCCCGCACGAAAGCCGCGGCGTTGATCCTCGACGGACTGCTCGAAGAGATTCTTGCAGTCGTGGCGGCCGCCGGGATCGAGCTGCCGGAGGCCGACCCAGCGACGCATATCCGCGACCATTGCTGGGGGCGTTACAACGCTCCCTCGATGCTGCAGCATCTGCGAAGCGGAAGACGCACGGAGATCGACACGTTGAACGGCGCGCTGGTCCGCCGCGCGAAGGAGCTGGGCCTCGCGGTCCCGGTCAACGAGACGATTGTTCTTGCCATCAAGGCAAGGGAGTCGGCCAACGCCCGATCGGAAGCCGCCATCGACGAAGAGGCGCTCGAACGCGCCGCAGAGCAGGCGCCGCGCGGCGACCGCTGGGGCAGCGAGTAGCGGCGTCGCGACGCGCCACGGCCACTCGGCCTCGCCGGCGGGCTACGCCAAGCGTCACCGGCCTGCCGGAATGCTAGGATACGAACCGGGCGGCTGTTGACGGCTCACGTGCCGGGCCGACCGGCGAAAGGAGGCGACGAGGATGGCGACGAAATCAGGCTTTGCGGGATTCTTGGCTGTGGCGGCGACCGGTCTGGCGCTTTTCGCCACGCCGGCGTCGGCGGACGTCATCGACGGCGACTGGTGCGCTGCCGACGGACGGACGTTCTCCATCCGCGGCCCGGCGATCACGACGCCCGGCGGCAACGAGACTGAGGGCAATTACGCGCGCCACAGCTTCAGCTACGTCGTGCCGGACGGCGAGGCGAGCGCCGGCGAAGAGATCGCTATGCTTCTTTTGAACGAGAACGAGGTGAAGGTTCAGGAGGGCGCGGCGGAAGCGAAGATCTGGGTGCGCTGCAAGCCGGCGATCAGCTGAGGCCTCGCCGTATCCGGGGCAACGGGCGGGGTCGCGGCGGTGCCGAGCGGCTGCTAGAAGGCGGCCTCGACCTCGGGGGAGCGAATGATCCGGCACACCGTCGTATTCCGGCTGAAGCATCCAAAGGGCTCGGCGAAGGAGAAGGCGTTCCTTGCCGACGCCGACGTGCTCGAGACGATCCCGGGCGTGGAGAAATTCGAGAAGCTCCGCCAAGTGAGCGCGAAGAACGGCTACGCCTTCGGCTTCTCGATGGAGTTCGCCGACGCGGCCGCCTACCAGGGCTACAACGATCATCCCGAGCACGTGCGCTTCGTGAAGGAGCGCTGGGTGCCGGAGGTCGAGGAATTCCTGGAGATCGACTACAAGCGGCTATGATGCCCCATCTCGGGCGTCAGGAGGCGAGCAGCGTGTTGAGCTGCGCAAGGGCGTCGCCGTTCATCAGGATGACGAGGACGATGGCGGCGGTGAGCGCGGCGAAGAGCAGGTGATCGAGGGTGAGCTTTGTCATGAGCCTCGTCTACGTGCTTCGCTTTTCAGGCTGATGTCGCCGACGTTTCCGGTGTGTTGCTTGCGCGGCGAAATCCCGCCCGCGGCTCGACAGGGGCGGCGGGTTGTGTTGGTCTTTGCGAGGGTCTCGAACGGATGTGGCGATGCGTGTCGACGGACAGGATTTCCGCACGATCTGGCTGAATGCGGACGGCGAGGCGGTCGACGTCATCGACCAGACGAAGCTGCCGCACCGCTTCGAGATCTTGACGCTGCGCTCGGCCGCGGAAGCGGCGGACGCGATCAAGCGCATGGTGGTCAGAGGCGCGCCGCTGATCGGCGCGACCGCCGCCTACGGCATGGCGCTCGCCGCGCACGAAGACTCCTCCGATGCCGCGCTTGGCCACGCCTACGACCTTCTCTTCAAGAGCCGGCCGACGGCGGTGAACCTGCGCTGGGCGCTGGAGCGCATGCAGGCGAAGCTGCTCGCGCTCCCGCAAGCGCAGCGCGTCGAGATGGCCTACGCCGAAGCCGCGCGGATCGCCGACGAGGACGTCACGGTGTGCTCGGCGATCGGCGAGAACGGCGCGACGCTGATCGAGGCGATCGCGGAGAGCCGCGCCGCCGGGCTCCCGGTCAATGTGCTGACCCACTGCAACGCCGGCTGGCTCGCCACCGTCGATTGGGGGACGGCGCTCGCACCGGTCTTCAAGGCGCACCGCGCCGGAATCCCCGTCCATGTCTGGGTCGACGAGACACGCCCGAGGAACCAGGGCGCCGGCCTCACCGCCTGGGAGCTCAACAAGGAGGGCGTGCCGCACACGGTGATCGTCGACAATACCGGCGGGCATTTGATGCAGCACGGCATGGTCGACCTCTGCATTACGGGCACCGACCGCACGACGCGTGCGGGCGACGTCGCCAACAAGATCGGCACCTACCTCAAGGCGCTCGCCGCGCACGACAATCATGTGCCGTTCTATGTCGCCCTCCCCTCCCCCACGATCGACTGGCGCGTGCGCGACGGGGTTAAGGAGATCCCGATCGAGGAGCGCAGCGCAGACGAGGTCACGCACATGACCGGCGCGACCGCTAGGGGCGACATCGCCACGATCCGCATCACGCCGGAAGGGAGCCCGGCGGCGAACTACGCCTTCGACGTGACGCCGGCGCGGCTCGTCACCGGGCTCATTACCGAGCGCGGCGTGTGCGAGGCGTCGGAGGCGGGGCTGACGAAGCTCTTCCCGGAGGCGGAGGCGGCCTGACCGCCGCTCAGCTGAGTCTGCCAAGATTCAACGCCTCGAGCGCGTCCGGGCGAGCTCTCCTCGGTCGGCCGTAACGGGCGATTCGCCAGCTCGCCGGCAGCAGCATGAGAAGGATGACGAGAGCCGGCAGCACCTTGGGCTCGAATGCCCCGGCGACCAGCTGAACAGCGGCCAGGGCCACCACGAATATGGTTAGGAAGAGCAGGAGCACCCACAGGACATAAAGCGGCCAGGACTGCCCGACCATGATGACGACGGCGGGGTTCTTGGCGGCCACTCGCTCGAGCAAAGCGCTGACGAAGGGAAAATAGGTGGCGCTGCGGTCGTGCGTGCGCCCGAGGCCACGATAATGCGTCGCGCTGATCATGACGCGGCGGAAGCGGCCTTTCAAAATCGTCCGCCGTGTGTCCTGCGCAAAGGTTGGCGGCATCGAATAGACGTGGACGCGCCGAACGTCGCTGTAAGGGACGCGCCGGGTCGTTCTGCCGTCGGTCCAGACAAGGGCATCCGGCTCGAGGCTGTAGGTCCGCTCCTTGACGAAGATGTTGGGGCGGACCCTGTAGACGGGCGGCGCATCTGCCGGCGCGCCCGTCTCGCCCGGCGCGACCACGCTATTTGCCCAGCGGCTCGCCGGTCGCCCCGGTCGCGGCAGCGTCGGCGGGAACCATCGGCGCCACGAGCACGCGGTCGATGCGGCGGCCGTCCATGTCGACGATCTCGAACTTCAGCCCGTCCCAGTCGAAGTAGTCGCCGGTCTGCGGGATGCGGGCGAGGCGGGCGAGGACGAAGCCGGCCAGCGTCTCGAAGTCCTCGTCGCCGCGCATGTCTTTGCGCTCAAGCAGCCGCTCCGCCTCGTGGATGCCGATCATCCCGTCCATCAGCCAAGATCCGTCCTCGCGGCGAACGGCGGCCTCCTCCTCGAGGTCGGCGGTGTCCTCCGGCAAATCGCCGGCGATCGCCGTCAGGATGTCGGTTGGCGTGACGATGCCCTCCACAACTCCGTATTCGTCGACGACGACGGCCATGTGGATCGGGTTCTCGCGGAACATCTCGAGGAGCCTGAGCACCGGCGTCGCCTCGTGCACGATAAGCGGCTGCCGAAGCGAGCCGGCGACATCGAACTGGCCGGTGCGCGCCAGCTGATCGAAAAGGTGCTTGGTGTGGACGATGCCGGAGAGCTCGTCGAGACCTTTGCGGCCGGCGGGATAGCGCGAATGCTCGCTCTCGGCGATCTCCCGCTGGAGCCTCTCCGGCGGATCGTCGAGATCGAGCCATATCACTTCGACGCGCGGCGTCATCACGCTCCTGACCGAGCGATCGGCGAGGCGAAGCACACCGTCGATCATGTCGCGCTCGGCGACATGGAAGACGCCGGTCCGCGCGCCCTCCGCGATCATCAGCTTCACCTCCTCCTCCGTCACCGATGTCTCTGGGCGGTCGGGTATGCGGAGGAGCTTCACGACGGCGTCGGTCGAAGCGCGCAGCAGGTAGACGATCGGCGCTCCCGCCACCGATAGCCTCGACATCAGCGGGGCCACCGCCGCCGCGACGCGCTCCGGATTGTTGAAGGCGATGCGCTTCGGCACGAGCTCGCCGACAAGCAGCGACAGATAGGTGATGCCGACCACGACAACGGCGAGCGCGACGGGATAGGCGTAATCGCCGAGCGCGAGCGGCAGCGCCTCGCTCAGCGGTCCGGCGAGGGTGGCACCGGAATAGGCGCCGGCGAAGACGCCGATCAGCGTGATCCCGGCCTGCACCGTGGAGAGAAAGCGCGTCGGGTCCTCAAGCAGCCTCAGAGCGGCGCGCGCGCCGCGCAGCCCCTGCGCGGCCATATGCTCGAGCCGCGCGCGGCGGGAGGACACCACCGCCAGCTCCGACATGGCAAAGAAGCCGTTCAAAACTATCAGAAGGACGATGACGAGAATGTCCCAGGCGGGCATTGGGTCGTGTGATTCCAAGAGCGGTCGCCGCTAGCCTAACCAAAACCGCCGGGAAATGCGCGCGTCGACGATATCCGGGCCGAAGTCCTTGGCATTCGGGCGAAAAAGGGATTGGGTTTGCGCCCGGCCCTGCCCCAGCCTCCCCCGGGCGAATCAACGGGTGGTGCGAAGCGTGGTCAGGTCCTTGCCGATATCGGCGAAGGCGGCGTCGGGCGCTGCGGCGGCGTTCGCCGGGCAGAGGCGGACGAGCGCGAATCGCTGCGGAATCCATAGCGTCCTAGAGCTCGACCTTATGGTGCTGGTACCGCGTCATGGTGCTGGTATCGCATCACGTCGTCGGCACCGCCCACGAGGCCGATCAGTGAGACTATCGAAGAGGCGAGGAGAACGGCAACGTTGCCGCGTTGATCCTCGTCAAAGCGAGCGGGCGCCGGGAAGGGCAGCTTGAACATGACGGCCTTCGAAGTCTCTTCGGCGGCGTCCGCAGCGCCGCTTTAGTCTTCGAGCTGTTTTTCTTTTTAATCATAAGGATTTACGGTAAACAGGGCAGCGCTCGGAAGAGGGAACAGGGTGAAGCGTCGCAACAAGGTGAAGCGGCGCGGCAAGCTGACACTGGAAATACCGCACGGATAGGGACTAAGAAGCTCAAGGAGCGGCGGGAGCAGCGCATGTTTGACTACGAATCGCGTTTCGAAAGCGCCCTGGATGCGCTGCGCGCCGAGCGACGCTACCGCGTCTTCGCCGATCTCGAGCGGCGTGTCGGCAGCTTTCCCCGCGCCATCATGCGCCGGGATGGCGAGAGCCGTGAAATCGTCATCTGGTGCTCCAACGACTATCTCGGCATGGGCCACCACCCAAAGGTGGTCGCCGCGCTGCAGGAGACCGCCGGGCTCATGGGCGCCGGCGCTGGCGGCACGCGCAACATCTCCGGCACCAACCATCCGCTGGTCGAGCTCGAATCGGAGCTCGCCGACCTGCACGCCAAGGAAGCAGCGCTCGTCTTCACCTCCGGCTTCGTCTCCAACGAAGCGGCGATCTCCACCATCGCCAAGCTGCTGCCCGATTGCCTGATCCTCTCCGACCAGCTCAATCATGCCTCGATGATCGAAGGCGTCCGCCGCTCCGGCGGACAGAAGCAGATCTGGCGGCACAACGACCTCAATCACCTCGAAGACCTGCTCAAGGCCGGCGGGCGCGAGCGCGCCAAGCTTATCGTCTTCGAATCGGTCTACTCGATGGACGGCGACGTGGCGCCGATCGGCGCGATCGCCGATCTCGCCGAGAAGTACGGCGCCATGACCTACCTCGACGAGGTGCATGCGGTCGGCATGTACGGCGCGCGCGGCGGCGGCATCGCCGAGCGCGACGGCGTCATGGACCGGATCGATGTGATCGAAGGCACGCTCGCCAAGGCCTTCGGCGTGCTCGGCGGCTACATCGCCGGCTCGCAGCTCGTCGTCGATGCGGTGCGCTCCTACGCGCCGGGCTTCATCTTCACAACCGCGCTGCCGCCCGGGCTCGCCGCGGCGGCCTGCACTTCGATCCGCCATCTGAAGCAATCCTCGGCGGAGCGCGAGGCGCAGCAGCGCCAGGTCGCGGCGACGCGCGCGGCGCTCATCGCCGCTGGCCTGCCGGTGATGCCGTCGGAGACGCAGATCATCCCGGTGCTCGTCGGCGACGCGGAGGCCTGCAAGGCGGCGAGCGACCATCTGCTCGACAAGCACGGCACCTACATCCAGCCGATCAACTATCCGACCGTTCCGCGCGGCACAGAGCGTCTTCGCATCACGGCGACGCCGTTCCACGACGACCAGCTGATCGCGTCGCTGACGGAAGCGTTGGTTGAGACCTGGAACACGCTGGAGCTTCCGCTCGAAACGCCGACAACGGTTGAGCTTCCGAAGCGCAACGCGCAGATCTTCGCCGCGTCGGGCGGCTAGCCGCCGGCGGGCGTGATCATCTCGATCACGCCTTCTCCCACACCATCGCAAAGCTGACCGGCCAGTTCAGATAGGGCCGCCATTTCGGCTTCGTCTTAAGCCACTCCTCGTCAACGACGCATTCGCGGAGCTCGACGAGGCTGAGTCCCGCCGCCGTGCCGGTGGCGAACTGATCGCTGAAGAGGTGGACGTAGCTCTTCACGGTGACGGCGCTGCCGTCGGCGCGGTGGAAATGGGTGATCAGCCCGTTCATGAGGAAGAACGGGTGGTAGCCGAGGAGCAGGAAGCGGCCGCCTGCTTGAAGCAACCGTGCCGCCTCGCGATAGGCGGGCGCGAGCGTCTCAAGGTGCTCGTCCGCGAGCGACATGGTCACGAGCGGATAGCGGCCCGCCTCCAGCGGCGTGGCGGCAACGTCACCGACCGCCAGCCGACGATAGACGCCGCGCTTCTCGGCGAGCGCCAGCATCTCCGGCGTAAGGTCGACTCCGTCGATCGCGGCGACGCCGTGCTCCTTGAGCCACTGCCCGGTGCGCCCCGTGCCGCAGGCGAGATCGGCCGCCTCCTTGGCGTTGGCCCAATCGATCCGGGTCACCCGCGCCAATAGCGGCGCGTCGAGGCCGACCGCCACGGTCTCCTCGTAGGTGGCCGCCCACTCGCCGTAGCCTTCGGCGGCGGAGGCGGTCGGATAGCGGCGGCGGTCGAAGAGCGATGCGTCCATTGCATTCTGCCCAAATGCGGTCTTCGCGATTCTATCCCTTACGCTGCAGCCAGCGTGCGACGAGCGGAACGGTTGCGACCATCAACAGAAACCGAACGACATGGTGCGCCGCGACATAGGCCGGATCGATATTCATCTGATAGGCGAGAATGACCAGCGCATCGAGGGCGCCAGGCGCAAAGGCGAGCAGCGTCTGGATGTAATTCACGCCGAGGAGAAGGCTGACCACGCCCGCGGACACCGCAGAGATGCCGAAGGCGAAGCAAAAGGAGATCAGCGCAGGCTTCGCGATGCGCGGCAGAATCGAAAGGTCTCCCGGGCGAAAACGGCTCCCCGTGAGCGCCGCAAGCGCGATCACGAAGGGGAGCACCAACGAAAACGGCAGGCGCGCGTCGACAATGCCGGTAAGAAGCAGGGTCGAGCTCGCCAGGAGGCCGCCGAGCATCCACCCGCCCACGATTCCGAGCCGCTCCAGGACGAGCGCCGCGACGACGCCGACGACAAGCTGAAGAACGATCTGCTCGACATGCGCGGTGCCGGCAACGGCCGCGGCGGCGCTCGCCGGAGGATGCCCGATCACCAGTGCGAGAATCGGTATGGCCTCGACGAGGATGAGCACGCGGAGGCTTTGCGCGATCGCCACCTTCTTCATGTCCGCCCTGAGGCCCTCCGCCGCAGCCATGACGAAGGAGAGCGCACCCGGCAGCGACGACAACAGCGCGGCATTGCGGTCCCAGCCCGCGCGCCGGTGCAGCCACCAATACGAGCTGGCGATCAACGCGACGAGCGAAACACCGAGGATCGCGAAGCTCAACGGCCAAGTCTGCATCTGATGAAGCGTCTGCTGCGAGACTCCGCCCCCGGCATAAAGGCCGAGCAGGAGAAAGATCGGGGGGCGCAGCCGCCGCGGCACCTCGCTGTTGAAGCCGGCGAGCGATGCGATCGCGACCGCGAGAAGGCCGCCGGATATCCAGCCGGCGGGCATGCCCAGGCTCTCGAAGAGCAGCCCACCGGCCGCACTCAGCGCCAAGGTGATCGCAAATCGCCGCACGGTCGCGAAGGACGGCCGTGCGAAGGCCGGCATCAGCTTTCCAGCCAGGCGCCAAGACGCCGCATCGCCTCGCTCAAATCCTCCGCCTTGCGCGCGAAGCAAAGCCGCATGAAGGCCACGCCTCCCGGGCCGAAGGCGGTGCCTGGAGCAATCCCGATATTCGCCTCGTCGACCAGCGTCAGCCCGAGCTTGCCGGTGTCGGGAGCGCCGTCGATCGTGAAGAAAAGATAGAAGGCGCCGTCCGGCCAGGCGAAGCGCACGCGGTTCGAGCCGGCAAGGCTCTCGCAGACGATCTTCCGCCCGGCGGCGGCGCGGGCGACCTGCGCGCGCACGAAGTCTTCGCCCCCCTCCACCGCCGCGATCGCGCCGCGCTGCATGAAGGCGGCAACGCCGGAGGTCGAATACTGGATCAGATTCTCGATCACGCCGCCAAGCGCCGCGGGCGCGGAGAGCCAGCCGATGCGCCAGCCAGTCATCGCCCAGTTCTTGGAGAAGGTATTGACGAAGATGACGCGGTCGTCCTCCTCGATCAGATCGTAGAAGGAGGGGGCGCGCGGAGTCTCGCCATAGACGAAGCGCAAGTAGACCTCGTCGGCGATGATCCACAGGCCGCGTTCGCGCGCGAAGCGCAGGATCTCACGAAGCTCCTCCTCCGTCGCCATCCAGCCGGTCGGATTGGCGGGCGAATTGATAAAGATCACGCGCGTGCGCTCGCCAGCGGCCGCGAACAGGCGGTCGAGGTCGAGATTCCAGCGCGTACCGTCAAAGCCGAGCGGCACGGAGACCGACTGTGCGCCGCCGATCCCGGCGGCCGCGGCGAAATTCGGCCAAGCCGGCGTCGGCAGGATCAGCTCGTCTCCGGCGCCGGCAGTCGCCGCTATGGCGATCTGGATCGCCTGCATGCCGCCGCCGGTGATGAAGAAGCGCTCGGGCGAGAACGCGCGTCCGAACAGACGCTCATGATAGCGGGCGAGCGCGGCGCGAAGCTCGGGGAGCCCGCGCTGGTATGTGTAGAAGGTCTCGCCGGCTTGAAGCGAACGCGCTACCGCCTCGCAGATGAAGGCCGGCGTCGGGAGATCGCCCTCGCCGGCCCAAAGCGGGATCAGACCCTCCCGCCCACGCCCGTAATTGAAGACCTCGACAATGCCGGAATCCGGGGCTTCCCGCGCTTCGCGCCGGAGCGCGGAAAAGAAATGCTCGTTCATTCCCGGCTGCGTAGCGCAAGTTCCCGGCGGCGGGAAGCCAACCGCGCAGCGAAGAATGAGCGCAGCCGCCGACGCTTTCCCCTACCGGCTGCCTGCGGCCGCAGTTGGCTCCGCCGGGAGCGAATCCGACGCGTCAGCGCTTGGCGAGGAGGTCGCGGATCTCGCGAAGCAGCACGACGTCCTCCGGTGGGGCCGCAGGGGCCGCGGGCTTCTCTTCCTGTTTGCGCGTCAGCCTGTTGATCCCCTTTACCAGCAGGAACACGGCGAAAGCGACGATCAGGAACTTGATGACGGCGTTGATGAAGAGGCCGATGTTCCAGGTAACGGCGCCCGCGTCCGTCGCCTGCTCGATCGTGTTGTACGGCCCGTCGCCCTTCAGCACGACGAAAATTTGCGAGAAATCGACGCCGCCGGTGAGGAGCCCGATCGGCGGCATGATGATGTCGTCGACGAGCGAGGAGACGATCGCGGTGAACGCCGCGCCGATGATGATGCCGATGGCGAGATCGACGACGTTCCCCTTGAGTGCGAACTCCTTGAATTCTTTCAGCATCGCGCCCTCCGATCGCAGCCCCTTCGCTGCATGGTTGTCATGCGGATGTTGTCTTCGCGCGACGGGTGGCGCAATGGCGCGCGTGCCACAATGAAAGCGCTTCGGAGCGCGCCGATGTACAAAAGAATCGCGCCCGTGGCGGCGCTGCACCCTGCATATCGGCCGCCATGAAGACGCAGATGACCCGGCGAGCGATTGCGTTTGCCACAATCGAGCGTCATTGTTCTGAAGGGACGGGTTTTGCGTGGAGCCAGGCATGGCGAGGTTGCCGCCGGAACGTGATATCGGCGTCATGCGCTCGCCGGCCCGATCGAATCTGGGCCTTGTCGGCGTTTTCATCGTCGTCGTGCTCGCGGTCGCCGTCCTCGACCGCATCGGCGCCGATCCTGGTTTTGCCCCGTTCGCCATTGTCGGCGCGGCGCTGGCGCTTTTCGTCCTCGTAGCGCTCAGTTCCCACAGCCGTCGCGCCACGGACTTCTACGTCGCCGACCGCAGGGCCACCCCAAAGCTCAACGGCCTTGCGGGCGCAAGCGGGATCGCCGGCCTGCTCGCTGTCGGATTGGCGGCCGGCGCCTACGAGACGCTTTCGAGCTTCATCCTCTCCGGCGTCGGTCTTGCCCTCGGCTATCTTGTGCTCGGCTCCGTCATCGCGCCGAGGCTGCACGCTTTCGGCGCCTACACGGCCGGCGATTTCATCGCGGCGCGCTTCGGCAGGACCCTGGTGCGGCTCGTGTGGGCCGGCATCACCTTCGCGGTGTCGCTTATCCTTTTCATCGCGGCGCTCAAGATCGCAGCGCCGCTGGTGGCGACGCTCTTCAACATCGAGCCGACGATGGCGCTTTATGCAACTGCGGCGCTGTTTGCGTTAGCCTCATTTCCCGGCGGCATGCGCTCGCTTTCATGGGCGCAGGCCATCCAATACCTGGTGATCGCTATCGCCTGTCTCGCTCCCTTCAGCTTCTTCGCCGCCGGGGGACCGACGGCGCAAGGCGCCATTGCCGAGGAGCTTGCTTCCGCGCTTGCCGAAAGCCTTCCCGTCTGGGGCGACTCGGGCACCGTGGGATGGGCGCTTCCGATCCTGCTTGGCACGCTCGGCGCGGCGGCGCTGCCGCAAGTCAGCGCACGCGCGCTGACCGCGCCTTCGGGACGCGAGGCCATGACATCGATGATCTGGTCGGTGATCTTCTCAATCCTGCTGCTCTTCGCAGGCTTCGCGCTTTTCGAGTTCCTCGGCGAAGCGGCGCAACCGCAAAGCGCCGGGGGGGCGGCGATGCTCGCCGCAATCGTCGCGACGCTCCCTTCGATCTTTTCCGGCCTCGTTCTCGCTGGCATTCTCGCCGCGCTCTTCTCGCTCGGCGAGGCGGCGCTCTTCGCTGCGGCGACGGCGATCAGCCACGACGTTTGGGACGAGATCATCGACCGGCGCGGCACCGAGGGGCGGCGCATCGTGGTCTCGCGGCTGATCCTTGTCGGCGTCACCGCCGGCGCGGTGGCGCTCGCATCGCTGTGGCGGGCGGATGCGGCGGCCCTCGTCGCTTGGGCGCTGGCGCTCGCCGGGGCGGGGTGCTTCATGCCGCTGGTCCTCGGGCTTTGGTGGCGCCGCTGCAACGATATCGGCGCGATCAGCGGCATGGTGGCCGGCTTCGGCTTCACCGGGCTCGTCTTCCTGCTGCAGCAGCACCTGATTCCCGACGCCGTGGTCACCAGCGGCTGGGCGGGCGTCGGCGCGCCTGTCGCCGCCGCGGCCGCCACACTGCTGTCACTGGTCGCGACCATCGGGCTTTCGCTCGCAACGCCGGCGCCGGACAAGGACTCGCAGATTCTGCCGGAGCGGCGGGAGAGGCGACGCGGACGGTGGTCGACGCGCGAGCGGCCGGCCTAGAGCTCTGCGCTTTTCATCGCGCGCACGAGCGCGGCGAGACGGCCCATCATTTGCTCCGTCAGCGTCTTGACGCGTGCAAGCGCTTCGCCGTCGCGCCGTCCGTGGCCCACGGGCAACTTCGCCTCCAGCGTCGCGACGCGCGACTCCAACTCCGCCAAGCGATCAGCGTCGTCGGCAGGAGCCGCGGCGGGCGCGGGCGAGCGCACGCAGACGAGCGCGCCGTCGTGCGCGGTGCAAAGCGCGACCTCGCCGGTCGTGCTGTCGAGACGAAACACGCCGTCTGCGGCCGGCTGAAACGCATAGCGCCCGGAATCGCCGGCCAATGCCGGCGCGGCGGCGGCAAGAAGCAGCACCAGAACGAGAAACCGCATGCCCTCTCCGATTTCGGCGGAGCATAGGGCGACGCCGAGTGTGGCGAAAGCGCGCTTGCCGCCACAGCCTCGCCTTCTATCCTGACGTGAGATGCAGCAGCCAATCTACAAGATCTGTCCGCGCGCGCTTTGGCGCGAGGCGGAGCGCGTCGGGCGCTTCGACGGCGCGCCGATCGACCTTGCCGACGGCTTCATCCATTTCTCAACCGCCGCCCAAGTGCGCGAGACGGCGGCGCGGCATTTCGCCGGCGAGGACGATCTCCTCTTGATCGCCGTCGACCCCGCGCCGCTCGGCGACGCGCTGCGCTACGAGCCCTCGCGCGGCGGCGATCTCTTCCCGCATCTTTACGGCAGCCTGCCGCTTTCCGCCGTGCGGAAGGTCGCGGCGCTCCCGTTTCAAGCGGGAAGCCACGTCTTCCCGGCGGACATCCCATGACGATCTCGGATCGCGCGACGCAGACGCTCAGGCTGTTCGAGCCGGAGCGCGCGCATCGGCTTGCGCTCAGGGCCGCGCGCCTGCGCCGATTCAAGCCTCCGGCGGTGACCGCCGATCCGCGGCTTGCCGTCAACGCTCTCGGCCTCGACTTCCCCAATCCGATCGGGCTTGCCGCCGGCCTCGACAAGAACGGCGAAATTCCGGACGCGATGCTCGGGATGGGCTTCGGCTTTGTGGAGATCGGGACGCTGACACCGCTTCCGCAAGAGGGCAATCCGCGGCCGCGGCTCTTCCGGCTCACCGCCGACAAGGCGCTCATCAACCGGCTCGGCTTCAACAACGAGGGCCATGAGGCGGCACTCGACCGGCTCGACAGGCGCGCGCGGAGAAGCGGCATCGTCGGTGTCAACATCGGCGCCAATCGCGACAGCGACGACCGCCTCTACGACTACTACGCCGGTATCCGTCTCTTCGCGCCGATGGCGGCCTATCTGACGGTCAATGTCTCCTCGCCGAACACGCCGGGCTTGCGCGAGCTGCAAAAGGGCGACGCACTCAATGCGCTGCTTCAGCGAATCGAAGAAGCGCGCAGCGCCGCTGCCAAGGAATGTGGGTGGCGCACGCCTCTGCTTCTAAAGGTGGCGCCCGACCTCGACGATGCGGGCCTCGCGGCGCTGATCGAGGCAGCCAAGCAGCACGGCATAGACGGGCTGATCATTTCCAACACAACGGTGACGCGGCCGGATCTCAAGTCGAAGCGTCATGCCCAAGAGCTCGGCGGGCTCTCGGGCCGCCCGCTCTTCGAGCTCTCGACCGCCATGGTCGCGCGAGCGCGGCAGCTTGCGGGGCCCGATCTCGTCCTCGTCGGTGCCGGCGGCGTCGATGGTGCCGGCGCCGCCTGGTCGAAGATCGCCGCCGGCGCCGACTTGGTACAGCTCTATACCGGGCTCATCTTCGAAGGCCCGTCGCTGCCGAAGCGAATTGCCATCGAGCTCGTCAGGCGGCTCGAGGAGCGCAACTTCAAGCGGATCGGCGACGTCCGCGGGATCGAGACGGAGCGCTGGGCCGCCGCTTGGCCCCGTTAACGGAGTAGCAAGCGGGGCATCCAAGCAGCCTGGGCCATCCACACGCACCGTGCTATTCGCCGGCTCAGCGAACGAAGTCGCGGCGGGTTGATAAGCGGATGCGATCGATAGAGCCGCTCTACGAAAGGCTCGGCGGCATCGAGGCCGTCGCGCGCATCGTCTTCGCGCTCTATGACCGCGTGCTCAAGTCAAAGCGGCTCGCACCCTATTTCGCCGGCGTCGACATGCGCCAGGTCGTCGACCATCAAACGAGCTTCCTGGTGTCGGCGATGGGCGGGCCGCCGAGTTACTCGAACGACCACCTGCGTCAGGTGCATGCGAGACTGAAGGTCGACGACCCGGCATTCGACGAGATGATCGACCTTTTGGGCGAAACGCTCCGGGCGTTCGGCCTTGCCGACGAGGATACCGCCGTCGTTCTGTCCGGCCTTCGCGCCCGCCGCGTCTACATCGTCAATGCGTCCGAAGCGCCGGCGCCTCTCGGCGTCGACGGCTGACGCAACGGCTCGTCCTGCGCATCGCTGCCGCCACGACAGGGCCTGACACGGCGCATAGTTATTTGCGGACCGTCGCACCGTCCTTCGGGTTCGGAGCAGCTTCTTGCCGAGGGTTGGGCTGCGGGTGGGGCTCAGGAGCGGCTTCAGACTGCGGCGCCTGTTCGGGCGCGGGCGCTATTTCAGGATTCGCCTCCGGCCTACCCGCGCCGTGGTGGGTGATGACGGTGCTGTCGCCCGCCAGGTACAGACCGAAGGAGCCTTCGACACACTTTATCTCCCAGTATTCCGACGTCGGATCGGGCGTCCAGGCATCGAGCGCGGGGAGCGTGCATTTGTCCCCGTGGGCGGAGAGCATCGTCGCGAGCGCCAACCTCTGAGCCTCCTCCGAGCGCTCGGCGAGCTCCTCGCTGAAGGAGCGGTCCGGCGCCGGCTTTGGGGCGTGGGCATAGGTGCGGATCGCGAGCACCTCCTCATCAGGGTCATAGATGTCGCGCTTCGCCAGCATGGCGAAGTTGGCGGCGCCCTCCACGGCGTCCGCGAGACGCAGGAACAGCTCGTCGTCGACCACGCCTGTTTCGGGCCGACCGATGTCGGCCTGGAATTTCTTGATCGCGGTCCGCGTCTGCCGCCCAACCGAGCCGTCGAGCGAGCCGGCCTCGTAGCGACGCACATTCAGCATGCCCTGCACGTACCATGTCAGATCGAAGTCGCGGTTGCTTGCAGCCGACATCATGCGCGCGTTGCGCGAGAAGGTGACGTCTGTCCAACAAAAGGTCCTCGAGGCGGCCATGCACACGACGTCAGCCGCTTTGCGAGCTGAAGCCGGGTCGCCCATGTCGCAGGCGATGCCGACACCGACCGCGGGATCCTGTGCGAACGCGATTGCGCCCCACCCACCGGCGCACTCGACCGCGAGCCGGCAATCCGTTCCTCCCGAGTCGATGCAGTATTTGCGAGCGCAACTCTGCGCGCGCGTGTGGCCGTAGCCTGCGCACCAGCCGTAAGCGTTCTCCGGCGCGGAGTAATAGACGACCGTGGCAGCGTGCGCAGGCGAGAGAAGCGGAAAAAGAACCGCCGCCGAGACGCAAGCCAATGCCCACACCAAGACGCGCATTCGGGTTCCCCACCACGGCACGAGGCTTTAATTCTGCCCGCGGCGCCTTGCTTCGTCCAGCCGCGATCAGGGCGAAGCAGGAAAGGTGCGCGGCAGCAGCCAGCGCATGCGCAGGTGGAAGGTCAGGCTTCGCGCGCCGAGGAAGATCAGGAGCGACGCCCAGAGCCCGTGATTGCCGAAGAAGGGCGTGAGCACCGCCCAGGCTGCGAGATAAACGGCGACCGAAAGCAGCATCATGTTGCGCATGTCGCGCGACCACGTCGCGCCGATGAAGATGCCGTCCATCTGGAAGGCGATGGCGCCGACGATCGGGGTGAGCACCGCCCAGGGCAAAAACCGGCGCGCCACCTCGCGCACATCGACGGCTGTCGTCATGACGTCGATGATGAGCGTGCCGAACGCCAGGTAGACGAGGCTCAGCGCAAGCCCAATGCCGACGCCGCATAGCGTGGTGAGCCGCACCACGCGCTCGAAGGCCGGGCGGAAGCGCGCGCCGACGGCACGGCCGGCGAGCTGCTCCGCGGCAGTGGCGAAGCCGTCGAGGAAATAGCCGCCGGTTATGAAGAAATGCATGAGGATGGCGTTGGCGGCGAGCACGACGGCGCCGAACTGCGCGCCTTGGCGGGTGAAGAACGCGAAGGCGAAAAGCAGCGAGAAGGAGCGGATCATGATGTCGCGATTGACGCCGATCAGGCGCACAAAGCCTTGGCGGTCGAAAACCCGCGCCCGCCAGGATCGCTGCGACAGAGGCGCGAGCGCGAGCACGATCGGAACCTGCGCAAGGACGGTGATGGCTTCCGAAAGTACCGAGGCCCAGGCGACTCCGGTGACGCCGAGCTGAAAGCCGAGAACGAACCAGACGGAGAAGACGATGTTCAGCCCGGCGAAGAGCGTCTGCACGCCGAGCACGGTCATCGACCGGCCGAGGCCGACGAGCCAGCCGAGCAGCGCATAGTTCGCCAGCGTCAGCGGCGTCTCCCAGATGCGGATATAGAGATAGTCGTGCATGGCATCGACGACCGCCGGCCCGGGATCCATGAACCAGACGCTCGTCTCGATGAACGGGACCTGGAGCGCGACGATCGGGACGCTGCTCACCGCCGCCACGATCAATGCGCGTGCAAGCACGGCGACGATCTCTTGCCTGTCGCCCGCGCCCACCGCCTGCGCGGTCAGGCCGGTCGTTCCGGAGCGCAGGAAGTTGAAGGTCGTGAAGAGGATGTCGAGGACGATGGCGCCGACGGCGATGCCGCCGATCAGCGCGGCAATGCCAAGCTGGCCGATCACGACCGTGTCCACGACGCCGATCATGGGCACCGTGAGGTAGGCGAGCGTCATCGGAACCGCCAGGCGGAAGACCGAGCGATGCGTTACGTCGAAGGGGCGGACCCGCTGGTTTTCGGGCGACGTCACTCTGAGCGGCGCCGGCCGCCGATCTTGAAGAGCCGCGAGATGACGAAGAGCGGTATCACGATGAGCGCGCCGGTGACGAGATACTCGAAGGAATTGGCGAAGATGTCGAAGCCCATGTCGTAGATGCGCAGGATCGCGCGCCGCATCCATTCGTAGATGTCGTAGGGGCGGATGCCGAGCGCGGAAAGCACCAGCCCGACGACGAGGGACAGGAGGAGAAGGCGGATCGCCACCCGCCAAGGCGTGTCGCCGAGAAAGCGCGTCAGTCCCTGCATGATTCGACTAGGTAAAGCGCCCGCGGCGACGCGGCAAGGCGCACGCCTAATCCGCTTCCGGCAACAGCTTCTCCAGCGTCTCCAAGCGGTCGGCTTCGGCGGGCGGCTTGTCCCAGCGCAGGCGATTGATGCGGGGAAAGCGCATGGCGATGCCGGATTTGTGGCGCGTGGAGCGGTTCAGCCCCTCGAAGGCGACCTCGAGCACTAGCCCGTGGTTCGGCTCGGCGCGGACGGCGCGGACAGGCCCGAAGCGGTCGATCGTGTTGTTGCGGACGTAGCGGTCGAGCTCGCGCAATTCCTCGTCGGTGAAGCCGAAATAGGCCTTCCCGACAGGCACCAGTTCCGGCGCAGTATCGGTGCCGGTCCACACCCCGAACGTGTAGTCGGAGTAGAACGAGGAGCGCTTGCCGTGGCCGCGCTGCGCGTACATGAGCACGGCGTCGACGACGTGCGGATCGCGCTTCCACTTGAACCAGGGGCCCTTCGGGCGGCCGGGAACGTAGCTAGAGTCCCAGCGCTTCAGCATTAATCCCTCGGCGACCTCGTGCACGCGACCGTCGGTCGGCGGGTCGGAACGCAGCGCGCCAAGCTGTCCCCATGTCGTGAAGTCGACGAGCGGCGAAATATCAATGCGCGGCGAGGCGACGCGGGCGACGAAAGCTTCGAGGCGCTGGCGCCGTGTCGTGAAGGGAAGCGTGCGTGGATCGTCGTCGTTGTCGGCGATAAGATCGTAGGCGCGGATGAAGGCGGGATGCGAGCGCACCAGCTTGGTCGAAACGGTCTTTCGGTTGAGGCGCTGCTGCAGGTCGCCGAAGGGGGCGATCGCAATCGAGCCCGCGTCTTCGCGCGCAACAAGAAGCTCGCCGTCGATGGCGCCTTCGAAAGTCAGCTCTTCGAGGATGTCGGGGAAAGCGCCGGAGATATCATCGCCGGTGCGCGAATAGAGCTTGCGCACGCCCTTCTCGGAGACGGCCTGCACGCGGATGCCGTCCCATTTCCATTCCGCCGCGTAGTCGTTCGGGTCGAGTTTTTGAAGCTCGCTCTCGTCGAGCGCCTGCGCCAGCATCACCGGGCGGAAGGGCGCGAGCGCGGCGGAGACCGGACGCTCGCCCTTCCCTTCCAGCCAGGCGAAGAATTCGACGTAAGGCGGCTTGAGCCCGTGCCAGAGCTCCTCGATCTCCGTCACGTCCTTGGCGCCCATTTTTGCGAGCGCCTGCTTCGCGAGCCGCGCGGTGACGCCGACGCGCAAGCCCCCGGTGACGAGCTTCAGGAGCGCGTAACGGGCTGAGGCGTCGAGCCTGTCGAGCCAGCGCTCGACGAGGCGCGGGCCTTCCAGGCGTGAGGCGGCGTGGAGCGCCTCGACCACCTCGGAGAGGCGCGGCGGCATCTCCGTTTCGGCGCCTTCCGCCTCGCGCGCCGGCCAGACCAGCGCGATGGTCTCGGCGAGATCGCCGACGTAATCGTAGGAATAGCCGAAGAGAATCTCGTCGATGCGCTCCACCGCGAGCGCGCGCAGCATCGCCGGCTTGACCGAGGCGATCGAAAGATCGCCGGTCAGCGCGGCGAGCGCATAGCCGCGGTCGGGATCGGGCGCGGAGCCGAAATAGTCGGAAAGCAGGCGCAGCTTGCCGTTCCGGGCGGGAGTCAGGACGAGGCGGTCGAGAAGCGCGGCGAAGGCCTGCATGAGGAGGAATATAGGGGTGGGAACTGGAATGAGGGACTGGGGAATGGGGATTCCCCGCTCCTTCTCCCGTCGTCATGCCAAGGCTTGACCATGGCATCCATTCCGTCGCGCTCCCGGAAGCACGACTGCTACGGAATGGATTGCCGGATCAAGTCCGGCAATGACGACAATTGTCGAGGCTATTTGGAGGCCGCCCGAGTTCCCTCATGCTGAGGTGCTCCATTCCGCCCCTTCGAGGCTCGGCGCTGCGCGCGTCGCACCTCAGGATGAGGGTGGTGGGTGGCTTCGCCGGCCTCGCCTCTCCAACCCTACCAGGCGCCGGGGTCGAGCTGCTTTCTGAGGCGGCGGTTCTCGACCTCGAGCACACGGATGCGCTTCAGGTAGTCGATCGGAACGCCGTTCGATCCGCTTTCGGAGAGCGTGACGCCGGCACGGTCGTGACGCCGCCAGATGAGCTTCGCCGTATAGGCCTCGTCCTTGCACGGGATGTGCAGCGTGAACTCCGCCGGCGTCAGCGCGGTATGCGCGAAGACGACGAGCGCGCCATGCGGCGCGATGTTCTTCACCTTGCAATCCATCACCGATTGAAGGCGGCCGAAGACGACCTTGCCGCCGAGCAGGCTCTTGTGCCGCTGCTCCTTGCGTCTCTCCACGTCCATGGCCCACTCCCTAGAGCGCCCGTTAACAAAGGGTTTATTGCGCGCGTGGGTGGTAACAATCCATTAGGTTTCCGTCGCAGGGTTAATGCTTGGACCTCCCCATTGGGAGAGGGTGTCGCCCCCGGGGCTTGGCCGAAGGCCGGCCCGAGGACAGGCTCCGGCGACAGGTAAGGGCCGCAGTGCCCGCGAGGTTTGCCGTATCCCCTCATCCGGCTGCTCCGCAGCCACCTTCTCCCACTGGGAGAAGGTGGGGCGCAGAGCTATATCTCGAAGATGCGCTTCACGGAGCTTCTCTGCGCGACGCCGGCCGGCATCTATTGCCCGCCCGGCGACTTTTATGTCGACCCGACGCGGCAGGTGGAGCGGGCGCTGATCACGCACGGGCACTCCGACCATGCCCGTCGAGGGCACGGAGCCGTGCTCGCAACGCCGGAGACGCTGAAGATCATGGCGGAGCGCTATGGCGGCGACTTCGCCGGCGCAACGCAGGCGGTGACGCTCAACGAGCGGATGGACGTGAACGGCGTCGCCGTCACCTTCCATCCGGCCGGGCACGTGCTCGGCTCGGCGCAGATCGCGGTGGAGATGAACGGGACGAAGATCGTCGCCTCGGGCGACTACAAGCGCCGGCTCGATCCGACCTGCGCGCCGTTTACGCCGGTCAAGTGCGACGTCTTCATCACCGAGGCGACCTTCGCGCTGCCGGTCTTCCGCCACCCCGACGACCGGGCGGAGATCCGCAAGCTGCTCGCCTCCGTCGCGCAGTTTCCCGAGCGCACGCATCTCGTCGGCGCCTACGCGCTCGGCAAGGCGCAGCGCGTCATCGCGCTGATCCGCGAGGCCGGCTATTCCGAGCCGATCTACATCCACGGCGCGCTGCAGAAGCTCTGCGATCTCTACCGCGAAGAGGGCATCGACCTCGGGCCGCTCGAGCCGGCGACGCTGGAGAAGGGTCGAAAGAAGGATTTCGCCGGCGCCATCGTGGTCGGCCCGCCGTCGGCCTTCGCCGACCGCTGGGCGCGGCGCTTCGCCGATCCGGTGTCGTGCTTCGCCTCGGGCTGGATGCGCATCCGCCAGCGGGCGAAGCAGATGGGCGTTGAGCTGCCGCTCATCATCTCCGACCATTCGGACTGGGACGAGCTCTGCGACACGATCCGCGAGGTCTCGCCGAAGGAGGTGTGGGTCACGCACGGACGTGAAGAGGCGCTGGTGAGATGGTGCGAGCTTCAGGGGATACCGGCCAAGCCGCTGCATTTGGCGGGATACGAGGATGAGGATGTGTGAGCGACGCTGCGGGGGGCGAGAATTTGCTACGATCGCCCCATGCCCGCGGAGCGACGCATCGACTGGAAAAGTGCCTGGCTGAGCGGCCTCTGGCTCGTTGGCGCGCTTGCCTGGATTGCGGCGACAGAATTGTTGTTCCAGTTCGGGGCCGCAGGCGGCTATTTCCTTCTGGTGGGTCTCGGCGGAGTCATCCTAGTCGTTTCAGCCGTGACGTTGCTGATCCGGGGCGGCCGGCGGCTCTGGAAGTGGCGACGCGAAGGGCCCTCCAGCGTCACGGCTGCGCTCGGTCCGGTCGTCGCGATCGTGGCAGTGATGGTCGTGTTCGAACCGCTATCCGCCGCAACCTCAAAGATCGGAATCCGCGTTGCACTTATGGCCTACCGGCCCGCCTATGAGCGCATCGTCGCCGGCGTCCGAAGCAGCGAATTTCACGGATCGGGACCATACAATCGCGGCGCGCTCGACGGCGTAGAGTTCATGATCGAGGCGGGACCGCCTCTGCGCGTTGCCTTTCCGATCGACGGCCTCGTCGACAATTGGTGGGGCTACGTCTACGACCCGACCGGTGACGTCGCCGCGCTCGGATACTCCGATCCGGAGATTCGCAATCTTTTCGGAGGCGACCTCGTCTCGTGTTCCCGCATCGCCGACGACTTCTTCGTCTGCGGATTTACCTGAGAGGGCGACGCACGGGCGCGAGGAGGCGCTGGTGAGATGGTGCGAGCTTCAGGGGATCCCGACGACGCTGCATTTGATGGGGTACGAGGATGAGGATGTGTAGGCGACGCTGCGGGCGTCGAGAATTTTCTACGATTGCCCGCCCGCGGAGCGAGAAAGCGCTGACTACACGGCCTCTGGCTCGTTTGGCGCGCTTGCCCGGATTGCGGCGACATAGCTGCTGTCCCGCTTCGGAGCCGGATTCACTTGAGTCGGCGAACGCGTGCGCCGCCAGGAGTCGCTGGCGAGATGGTG
>Ga0315553_10000946_pt1 | contig 24931 bp, 17 predicted proteins | sample SalMarSW160140MG_FD_203099 | JGI IMG/M metagenome (GOLD analysis project Ga0315553, IMG submission 203099) | Salt marsh sediment microbial communities from the Plum Island Ecosystem LTER, Massachusetts, United States - Salt Marsh Sediment SW1601-40 ... | reverse complement strand
TTCATCCTTGCATAGCCGATGAGGCGGTCAGGATACTTCTGGACAGCCTCGGCGATGTACTCGAGGGAGCCCTCGACGTCCGGGGCGTCACCGTAGGTCATGATGATGCTCTTGTCTATTCCCGCCTCGTCCATGAGACGGAGGATAGTCTCGGGTGGGTCGTACCAGCCGACCTTGTCCACGTGGGTGTGTGAATCGATGATCATGGGAGAGCCTCCGTTTCTGGGCGAGGTTGACGTCCTGGTCAGGAATGCGCCTGATGCCTGGCAGCGCAAAGGGGAACGAACCCCCCCGTTGGTAGGCAAGGGCCGATCCCTAGGCAAACCGATTGGTGGGCGCAGGGTTCTATTTCCACCGTGATCAAGACATGCTGCACGGCTACGTTGGAGAGTGGTCCGCGAGCCGCACAACCTGGGTGTGTACTATAGGACGATTTCAGTGTTGTGTCAAGCGCGGATGTCGCTCCGTAGGCACAGCCCACGCACCGAAGCTGCTTGGATGTTGCCTTGCGGTTGCACTATAATCCACGGTCGGACATGGACACGAACGGTTTTCATTTCGCCCTGGAAAAGACGTGCCAGCGAAGTCGGGCTCGTGTTGGCGTTCTGAGCACGCCTCACGGAGAGATACCCACACCTGTGTTCGCCCCGGTAGGCACACAGGCCACCGTGAAGACGATGACTCCCCGGGACCTCGAGGAGCTGGGCGTCCACCTGGTTGTGGCCAACACGTACCACCTGTATCTCCGGCCTGGAGCGGAGATCGTGGCGAAGCAGGGCGGGCTGCATGACTTCATGAGCTGGAATGGTCCCATATTGACGGACAGTGGGGGGTTCCAGGTCTTCAGCATGGAGCATCTGCGTGACATCGACGACGACGGGGTGACCTTTCGCTCCCACGTGGATGGCTCGGAGCATCGTCTAACCCCCGAGAAGAGCATCGCCCTGCAGGAGCAGCTTGGCGCCGATCTGGTGGTGGCTCTGGACGTGTGCCCGCCTTATCCCAGTGATCACGGGCACAATCGTGTAGCTCTGGATCGCACTCATCTGTGGGCCGAGCGCTGCCTGCAGGCGCACAAGCGGCGAGATCAGATGATGCTCGGTGTGGTTCAGGGGGGCACGTTCCCGGATCTTCGCACCGAGAGTGCCAGGTTCCTGGCCTCCCTGGATTTCCCGGGGTATGCCATAGGCGGGTTGAGCGTCGGCGAGCCCAAGGAGCTTATGCACGACATGCTGGAAGTGACCATGCCCTCGCTGCCGGAGGACAAGCCCCGGCATCTACTCGGCGTCGGCTCACCAGAGGACCTGTTCGAGGGCGTATGGAGGGGTGTTGACATCTTCGACTGCGCCTTGCCAACGCGTGTGGCGCGGAACGGAACCTTCTTCACTCGCGAAGGACGTGTGAACATCCGCAACGCGCGCCACAAAGACGACGACGCCCCCGTGGACAGCGGCTGTTCCTGCTACGCCTGCCAGCATTTCTCGAGGTCCTATCTCCGGCACCTCATCCTGGCCAACGAGATCCTGGGCCTGCATCTGAGCACTCTACATAATCTGCACTTCATGCTGACTCTGATGAGTGAGATACGGGACGCAATACTGCAGGACCGATTTCCACGCGCGAGAGAGGAGTTCCTGGCCTCCTACAGGGTGGCAGACTATGGAGCGGCCCAGCGGGACAAGCAGGCGTGGTTGAGCAAGAGAAAGACCTCGGAGGAGAGAGTTCGTGACTAGCGTGTGGCAGGCGCTGGTGCTGGGCATCGTACAGGGAGCAACAGAGTTCCTGCCGATCAGCAGTTCCGGACATCTGGTACTGGTACCATGGCTGTTAGGCTGGGAGAATCATGGATTGGCCTTCGACGCCATGTTGCACCTGGGTACCCTCACGGCGGTGGTGGCATTCTTCTGGGATGACCTTCGTGGACTGGTAGCGGCGGCTGTACTCAGCCTCAAGGAGCGCTCGTTGGCTGGAGACCCGCGGCGGAAGCTGGCCTGGTGCATTGGGCTGGGTACAGTGCCCGCTGCGGTACTGGGCTTGGCCTTCGAGGATTGGTTCGAGGCCCTCTTCGCTGCACCCGTCTGTGTCGGAATCCTCCTTCTGGTCACCGGTGTGCTCCTGAGCGTCAGCGAGAGGTGGGGTAGGAAGGCACTGGGCCTGGATCAACTCGGCTGGCTGGATGCGCTGATGGTGGGTCTGGGACAGGCGCTCGCCATCGCGCCCGGTATCTCGAGATCGGGGGCTACGATGAGCGCCGGACTGTGGAGGGGCCTGCGCAGAGAAGCGGCGGCCCGCTTCTCATTCCTCTTGAGCACCCCCATCATCTTGGGGGCAGGCGTCTACAAACTGAAGGATCTGTGGGGAACGCCTCTGGCAGCTGAGTCACCCCTGGCCCTGCTCTGTGGTTTCCTCGCTGCTGCGATCAGTGGTTTTCTGAGCATCAGATTCCTCTTAGGCTATCTTCGGCGCAGGAGTCTGTATCCTTTTGCGGCATATTGCTGGGCGGTAGGGGTGGTCACTCTCCTCCTGGCAGTCTTCTCCGTCCGGTAGGCGCGCATCGGGCGTCTGTTTCTTTTCAAGCAGGAGGAAGACGAAGGATCATGGTATCGGGGCAACCGTGGCTGCACCGGACCGGACGGCGAATCGCGGGCCTGCTCCTGGTTCTCGGTTCTTTGGCTGCGGGATGCCTCGCTACAGTTGAGCCTCACCGGGCCGTACATCTGGAGCTAGCCGGGTCCACATCCACGGAGCTGCTGCTGCAGCAACTGGCTAGCGCATACTCTGATCGGTACGACTACGTGACTATAAACATCGAGGCCAGGGGAACCAGGCTGGGGCTGGAGGCGCTCCGAGAGGGCAACGCGGACATCGCCATGGTATCGAGAGATCTGGACGTCGAGGAAGAGGAAGGCGTGGAGGCCTTCGTCATCGCCCGCGACGCCATAGCCATCCTGGTCAACAGCCAGAATCCGGTGGACTCTCTGACTCTTGGCCAAGTCACAGACATCTTCAGAGGGGGCATCGTGGCCTGGTCGGAGGTAGGGGGGGAGGAAGCCGATATCCAGGTCCTGAGCCGTGAGGATGGCTCCGGGACGAGGCAGGCCTTCGAGGAGTTAGTGATGCAGGGGGAGCGACCCACGCTGGCCGCCATCGTCATGCCTGGAAGCGCGGCCGTGGGCGCGTTCGTGGCCGATAACCCCGCGACCATCGGATACGCATCGGCGGCGGGGATTCCCCTCGGCGCTCGCGCGGTGCGGATCGATGGATTCCTCCCGGATCTCCAAGCTCTCAGCCAGGGCGAATACCCCTTGACACGGCCCTTCGTTTTGGTTACGATGGAGAGCCCGGGAGAAGACGTGCAGTCGTTCCTGGATTTCGTTCTCAGCCCTGCGGGGCAGGTCATCGTAGGTAGGAGATACGGGCGCGGCCGATAGCGATTCGAGGGAGGAGAGCATGACTGCCGAGAAGGTGCTGGTGGTTGACGATGCGCAGGGCGTGATCGAGTTCCTGTCTGACTACGTCCTGCGACCCAACGGCTACGAAGTGCTCAGCGCGGTCGATGGCGAGGGGGGACTGTCCTTGGCGCTACGCGAGAAGCCCGACTTGATGATCCTCGACCTGGAGATGCCCAGAATGTCAGGGATGGAGGTTCTGGAGGCCCTGAACGAGAAGGGCAGCCAGATCCCCGTCATCGTCATCACCTTCCATGGCTCTGAGACGATCGCCGCGGAGACCTTCAGGATGGGCGTCAAGAACTACATCACCAAGCCCTTCAAGATGGAGGAGATTCTGGAGGCCATCGAGCAGGCACTGCGGGAATCACGGCTCAGGAAGGAGAGAGCTGAGCTGTTGAAGCGGGTCCAATCGGCGAACAAGGAGCTGGAGCGCCGGATCAAGGAGTTCAACATACTCCACGGCATCGGCCAGGCCATGAACTCCCTGCTGCAATTGGAGGACCTCCTCAAGCGTGCTGTCGAGGCTGCCGTATACGTGACGGGAGCGCAGCACGGCATCCTGCATTTGCTCGATCCGGACTCGGGGATTCCCCGAGTGGCTGCCCGCCAGGATCCAGGGGAAGACAGTACGGACGGGCTTCGCATCGAGGTAGACGAGGCGTGGGTCCGCGAGGTGATAGAGACTGGCAGAGCAAAGATCCTACCGACACCCATCGAGGAAGCGTCGGAGGGCTCTGACGTCAGCGACGTGTCGGAGAATCTGGTCATCGTTCCGCTCAAGATCCGAGGCAAGCTCATGGGGACGCTAGCCGTGGCCAGCGCTGTTTCCGAGAGATCGTTCTCTGGAAGTGACAAGTACTTGCTCAGTGTGCTGGCGGACTACGTGGCAGTGGGGGTTGAGAACGCACGGTTGTACGATCGGGTCCAGGCTCGGGCCGACGAACTGTCTCTGCTGAACGAGGTTGGACAGGCGATCTCCTCGACGCTTGATCTGGAGCAAGCCCTGACCATGGTTATGGAAAAGGTGAACTCCATGCTCAAGGTAGAGGCTGGGTCACTGCTGCTGGTGGACGAGGATGCGAGCGAACTGGTGTTCCAGATCGCCTTGGGCGAGAAGAGCGAACAGGTGAAGCCCCTGCGATTGAAGATAGGTCAAGGCATCGCCGGGCGCGTAGCGGAGACCGCTCAGCCGGTCCTCATTCGCGACCTGGGACAGGTCTCCGATCGCGACAAGACCGTTGACATATCCACTGATTTCCTCACCAAGTCGGTCCTCTGTGTGCCCATGATCGCCAGGGGGGAGACGATCGGGGTCATTGAGGTCGTCAACAAGGTGGAGGGCGCTTTCACTGAGCTCGACCAGAGCCTGTTGTGCTCCATCGCTGGCTACGCAGCCGTGGCCATCGACAATGCGCGGCTCTTCCGGCAATTCCAGACCGCTGCGCTTGCGCGAGCCCACCCCAAGCCCCCACCGGACCAGCGCCCCGTGTGAGCCCTCAAGACTAGCTTGACGTCGAGTCAGAGGCGGGCAGGTGCCCGCGCTAGGGCGGCCACTGGCGGTCGAAGTAGATGCTCTTGCCCGTGGCCGACAGAGGGATGCCCAAAACCACATCGGCGTCTATGAGCCCCATCTCCCTGACCACGGGTCCTATGCGGTACATGATGCGGTTGTCGGCGTTGAGCATGCTGGCCGTCTTCACGGCAGAGCCGATGGCGATGCCCAGGTCCAGCATGCGCAAGGAGCACTGGGGACCGCTGAACTCGCCATCGTAGGTGTTGGTCTTGATGCACCTCTCTTCCCCGCATGCCCCGCAGTTGAGGCCCAGAGCTTCCGCGCCTTTGATGCCGATGAGAAGAACCGCGTCGGAGTGGATCACATTGTTGGCGTCACGGTCGAAGAGGGCCTTGCCGGTCCTCTCGCCGTACTCGATCATCTTGTCTGCCACGGCGGGTAGGGCGTCTCCCTCGAGGATCTCAGTGACGATGAAATCGTCCCCCCGGCCCTTGGGCGCTGTCCGCGCCGACAGGGCCATAAGCTCAGCCACCGTTCTTAGTTGGCTCACAACATAGGCTCCTTTCTAGCAGCAAATCACAGAGCTACGAACGCGAGTGCCACCAGGATGGTGGCTGCGCCCACCAAGTCCACAGAGAATCTGCCGGTGTAGAGCAAGAAGCAGAACACTCAATGGTCCGGAGCACGACGTGCGCAAGGCGTAGTCTACCCCCGATGTTTCTCCCCGCCTAGCGCACGCCGAGGTCGATCTCGGCTACCGTAGGCAGATGGTCAGAGGCCAGCGATGTCAAGACTTCGGCAGACAGCACCTGGATGTCCGGGGACACGAAGATGTAGTCGATGGTCGCTTCGGGTGCGTCCGCAGGGGAGGTGAATCCATCACCGGTGCCGGCAACCGCAAAAGCGTGATCGAACTGCTCGAGCACTCTGCCGATCTCGTGCGAATCGGGGTGGGCATTGAAGTCGCCGACCAGTACCTTCGGTGATGGGGCCTGGGCGGTATAGGCTAGCACCTCGTCCAACTGTCGCTCTCGTTCTTCTGCATTGAGCCCGAGGTGTACCGAGAAGAAGGTGAGGGTCCGGCCCCCGACTTCAATCGTTGTCTCCAGACAGGCTCGCTGCTGCTTTTCGCTGGTCAGCAGGTGTCGCTCGTGAGAGACGACAGGGTAACGGCTCAGCACGGCGACCCCGTAGGTGCTGCCCCAAGAGGGCCCGTAGACACTGTACACGTTCAGCTTTCGGGATAGCCACAGGACCTGATCCACGGACATGCTGGGCACCCGCCCTCCGTCTGCTTCCTGGAAGCCAATCACGTCGGCGTCGGCTTGACTGATGGTGCTCAAGATCGCGTGAAGATCGAGCTTGTTGTCCATGCCGAAGCTCTGGTGCAAGTTGTAGCTCATCACGATGACAGGTCCGCCTTGCGAAGGCTGCGGATTGATGATCGGCTGAGCCACGCTCCCCACCAGGGCCAAGACCACCGGCAGAGCGGCCAAAGACTGCTTCATCCAAGGCACCTCCGGCCGGGCTACATCTCCCGTCCGGTGCGTGTACGCACTTGCGCACGCGGCAACCGCCAGGAAAAGGGCGGCAGCGAAGAAAGGCACCGGTTCGAGGCCACGAAAGACGTCCAAGGTGTAGGCATAGGCGAAGGTCAAGGTAAGGATCAGCGTGAAGACGAAGGCCACCACCATGCTGACAGAGAACCCAAGACCTACGACGGTGGAAGTCTCCCATCTGAATCTGTGGGAGGCAACGAGCTGAAAGATTAGCCTGAGGTTCAGCATCACGCAGACCTGCGCCACGAGGACTAGGAAGGCCGACACCCAGCCGTCGCTCCACAAGAAGCCAGCCACCGAAGCCAGGATCACCACATTCTGGATCACCGCGGCAGAGAGACTGTGAGGGCCCTTGAAGCGGGGCAAGAGCAAGCCGATGACCGTCGCCGAGGGCAGAAGGATGGCCATCAAGTCATAGTCCACCAACATCCAGCGGGCGACCGTACCTGCATGCAGGAACAGGTTGTACTCCAGAAACAGGAGCGCTCCGAAGCTGCTGAGCAGCAGGACCCCGGCCCAGCGGGGATAAAGGTGTAGGGTGCTGCTCTGTTCGGCGGGCGCCCTCGGGGACGGGGCAAAGTATGCCGCCGCGATGGCGACTACGGATAGCAGAAGCTGGACCGGGAGCCAATCCGGCTGCAAGCTCAGGTCCAGAGAGGAGCCCAGGGTCCGGATGGCCATGTCGTAGGCCAGAGCCAGGGCGAACCCTGCCACGAGGTAGCGTCTTTCTCGCCGAGGGGTTTGTGCTGTCTGTTGATCGGCGAAGTGAGCGGGCAGGAAGACACCATAAAGCGAGATACACAGCCAGCTTGCCGCCGCTTCGATCTCAAAAGGCAGGCCTGCGCTCAAGAGGGGACGAGCGAGCGCGAGGCCGATGGCCGATGCCAGCCATATTCTCTGGGCGCTGGTCCATCTCCGTAACAAGGGCAGCAAGAGCGGCGCAAGAAAGGCGGACAACATGAGCACGCCCACCCCGAGACCGGCGAGGTCGATGGGATCCGAGAAGAGGGCGGCCCAGACGATGAGATACTGATCAGCGAAGTACAGGCGAAGTGCCTCTATGAAGAACAGGCTGGCCAGCAGAGGGGTCACCAGCGAGGCCAGGCTCCGGGAGACCTCATCAATGGTAAGAGTCGGGGCGGTGGACCGAGTAGTCATGCTTGCTACCTTCGATGGGCGCGGCCTCCTTCTTCGCCGTCGTCCCTGAGAGCTATTATAGCATCATGGCACAGCGCCCACAAGACGGCTCTGGTAGGTTTGCTCCATGGACGGAACCTGCTACAATCCCCTTACTTCTGTCGTGATGGTCGTTGGCCGGTGAGTCTCGCTGCGAAAAGGCACCTCACATGGTCGGGGCAGCCTTACGTTGCGGCTGGTGCTCTCGGTGAACGGAACCACGATACACACAGCTTGAGAGCGGAGCGCAATGTGGTGACACGAAGCGACGGGGAGTTACAGATGGCGGAGCGGCTTGCCGGGCAGATCCTGGACTGGGGAGCCTCGCTGGTGGGGTTCGCAGGCCTTGGGGAAGCGGTGCCTCCCCTCTTTGCCGACTGGCCCCGAGCGGTTTCCATCGCTGTGGCTCTGGACCCGGCAGCGTTGACTGGGGTTAAGGATGGTCCCACCGCCGAGTACTACAGGGAGTACACCCGAGTCAATCGTGCGCTCAACGAGATCGCCGGGCGAGCAGCGCTGGCTATCCACAGCCGGAACTTTCGGGCGGAGCCGTTTCCAGCTACGGTGCCCGACGAGCCGGGAGGGGGCGAGTGCGTCAAGACACTGAGCGTCGCCTTCCAGCACAAGACCGCAGCGACGCGTGCTGGACTGGGGTGGGTCGGCAGGAGCGCGCTCCTCGTTACGCCACAGTTCGGCCCGCGGATCAGGCTGGCTACGGTGCTCACCGACATGCCCCTGCCGGTGGGGGAGCCGCTAGTGGCCGGGGAATGCGGACGGTGCAGAGCATGTGTGAAGGCCTGCCCAGCATCCGCCATCGAGGGTCGGGAGTGGGAGGCAGGGCTAGAAAGACAGGCCCTGGTAGACGCCCATGCCTGCTGGGAGACGGCCAGAAGACTGCTCCGGGAGCGTGCGGGCGTAGACAACGCCGTGTGTGGTGTCTGCCTCTCCGTCTGCCCGGTGGGGCGCAGATAGAGACCCGTTCAGTCGGGACCGTCGGCTGCGCTTCGTACGCCCCAAACCCATCGCGCCAGCCCTGCCTACTCCACGACTTGCGGCTTTGTCTTCCAGCGCTTGCCCCGTCGTTTGCCCCGACTGCGCGAACGACAACTGGGCCGCCCTCGGGTCTCTCTGTGATGGCAGCCGGAACACTTCTGGCACAGCTACGGGCCTTGCCTGAGCCTACCACCTATGCCATAATTGCCCGGACTGGGACCGGATTGACCGGCAGAAGGAGTAGTCATGAAGACGACCCTACTAGATGGCGGGTGGCAGATCCTACCCGTGGGTGAATTCAGAGAGCGGTATCCAGAGGACGGATGGCTGGAAACGGAGGTGCCAGGCCACTGGCAGCAGCATGAGCAGTTGTTGTCCTACTCGGGCAAAGTTGTGTATCGTAGGGACTTCTCTTTCCGGCGCGCTCGTGGCAAGAGGTATCGTCTGCGGCTGAACGGAGTGTTCTACCGCTCCAGAGTTTACCTGAACGACCGACGCCTTGGCGAGCACGAAGGATACTTCTCTCCTCAGGAGTACGAGGTCACCGGCATCCTCCAGGGCAAGAACACCCTGCTGGTGGAGGTTGACTGTCCAGATGAGGAGGAACTGGACAACAAGACCATGATCACGGGTGTGTTCTCGCACTGGGATGCTTTGGATCCCGAGACCAACCCAGGTGGGATCTGGTTGCCGGTGGAGATCATGGCTTGCGGCGAGGTGCGTATCGAGAAGGCCCTGATAAGAGTGGAGAACCTCGGACGAGACTCGGCCGCCAGGCTCGGCTGTCGCGTACTGCTGGACGCACAGGTGGCTACCTCGGCTGAGCTTCATGTCTCCTTGAACCCGCACAACTTCGAAGGGGATGCCCAGGTCTACAAGAGGGACGTCGATCTGACAGCGGGCTCCAACAGCGTCGAGATGTCCCTGGACGTCGAGGACCCCAAGCTGTGGTGGACCCACGACCAGGGGTTCCCTTCTCTGTACCGCGTGACGGTGGAGGTAAGGACTTCGGGGGACCGCAGCCCCTCCGACAAGACCGAGTTCAACTACGGGCTGCGCACCTTTGAGATGCGAGACTGGATCGCCTGTTTGAATGGCCGACGGATGTTCATTCGCGGCAACAACTACGGACCTGGCGATACCCGCCTGGCCACCATGACCAGGGAACGCTTCCAGCGCGACCTGGAGCTAGCCAAGGGCGCGAACATGAACATGCTGCGCCTGCACGCTCACGTCGAGCATCCGGCCTTCTACGAGGTGGCCGACGAACTGGGTCTGCTGGTGTGGCAGGACTTTCCGCTACAGTGGCAGTACGCTAGGGAGGTGCTACCGGAAGCCCTGCGCCAGGTAGAACAGATGGTACACCACCTGTTCAATCATCCCTCTATCGTCGTGTGGTGCACGCACAACGAACCCGGTATCCGGCCAGAACCCCCGAATCGCCGCCCGTGGTGGATCGCGAAGACCCTGATCGCGCTACTGTTCTACAACTGGAACAGGGACAGGATGGACACCCAGTTGAAGCGCCGGGTTGAAGAGCTGGACCGCACTCGCTTCGTGTTGCGCTCCTCCGGAGAGTGGCGTGTGCCGATCCTGAGGAAGGGGACCGACAGTCACGTCTACTATGGCTGGTACCGGCGTCCAGACCCCGCGAAGAAGCTGGAGGGGCTGGGCAAGCGCTTGAACTTCGTCACGGAGTTCGGCGCTCAGAGCTTCCCCAACTACGAGAGTAGCACCAAGTTCATGGCCAAGGAGCTAGGGCGGGTCGACTGGCGGCGGCTGGAGACACGACACAGCCTCCAGCGGGAGATTCTGGACGAGTGGCTGAACCTGGGCTCATTCACAGACTTGCACGATCTCATCGAGGCCAGCCAGGATCACCAGATCTCGGTCAACCGGGCCTACATCGATCGCCTGAGGTACCAGAAGTACCGCCCGACCGGCGGGGTGCTGGCCTTCTCCTTCCACGATCCCAACCCTGCCGTGCAGTGGTCCGTGATAGACTACTGGCGGGTGCCCAAGCGTTCCTACTATCACATGCAGCGTGCCTTCCACCCCCAGTACGTGTTCACGCTGATGGAACGGAGCGTCTACGCCGTGGGCGAAGAGATCGCAGTTCCTGTCTACGTCGTCAACGACAGCCCCGAGGCGTACGACGACGTGGCTGTGCGCGCGGACGTGGTGGATGCAGAGGGAAGTACAACCACCCAAGCTAGCTTCTCCTGCCCTCTGGCCGCAGACTCCCAGGCCGAGCTCGTGCATCTATTGCACTTCCGCTTCAAGAGACCAGGACAGAGAACGCTCCGACTGAGGTTGGACTACGGGGATGAGGTATTCGAGAACGAATACCCTCTACTGATCACTGCTGACTAGCGCCTCGGCTTGGCCAGCAGCCTCTCCAGCCATCAGGGCAGGGTCAGGGGTCTCAATTGCTCCAGGATCATCTCGTTGCTGGGCCGGTCGCCGCTGGACTGGCCTACGTACGTCCACCGGATCACCCCTTCCGTGTCGATGACAAACACAGAAGGTGTTGCCACCGAGTCGCCTAGCAGATTGTAGACCCCATACTGGTCCACCACCTCGTGCTGTGGGTCTGACAGAATGGGGTAGGCGATGTCGAGCAACTCCATCACGTACTGCCCGATGGGGGGCTCCTCCACGCTGATCGCCAGGATCTGCGCGTTGAGTTCTACGAACTTGCTGTAGTCTTCCTGCAACTCCCCGAGTTGCGTTCGGCACGGCCCTCAACTGCCAGTTCTGTAGAACAGCAACACGACGTTCCTCTCCCCCCGGTAGCTGGACAGAGTAACCGTCTCCCCCCCCACGGAGGGCAGAGTGAAATCGGGGGCGGACTCTCCGATCGCGGGAATGCTGGACGGTGATTCCTGGGGCGGCGTGGTCGTTGCGGTGGTTGCCCTTTGAGGGGTGGATGACGGGCTGGATTGCTCGATAGGCGCAGAGGTCGGGGACGGCGTGGGCTCGCTCACTGCCGCCACTTTGAAGGACGCCAGAATGACCATACAGAGGGCGATCATCAGCACCGGGGCCAGGACTCGCTTCGCGTTCATGAAGTTGCTCCCTGATTCTCCAACAGCCGGTTAATTGGGCGCTATCATAGCACGGTGGTACGCGATTGGCAACCAAAAGGGAGCCAGGTAGAATCCCGTGGGGAGGCATCCACAGGATGCAAGGGTTGATTCTGGCGGGAGGAGAGGGCACGCGCATGGGCCGGTTGACGGCCCACCTCCCCAAGCCGCTTCTCTATCTGCCGGGAGGCACGCTGCTGGAGCACCAACTAGCGCTGTTGTCCAGGTCGGGCATCAGCCACACCTTCGTGGTCACCAGACATCGCGAGGGAGAGATCATCCCGGCGCTTCGTGGCCTCGGAGATGTAACGGGAGTACCCCAGCGGGCGCCATTTACACTGCTCGGTGCCTTGGCGACTGCCGAGAAGCAAGTCACAGAACCGGTCCTGGTACTGCACGGAGACAACTACTTCTCCCAGAGCCTGGAATATGTGGTTGACGCAGGACGGTCCACCGTGGAGGGCGGCAAGGCGAAGGCCGTGTTCGTGGTGGAAGATGGGGACGGGCAACGTAGCGAGGCTGAGCGCTTGGCCTCGACTGGGTGCTACGTCCTATCGCCGGGCGTGTTTGATCTGGTTAGGAAGCTCAACGGTGGTGACGAGCTACGGTCGCTGACCGGGGCGCTGCTGGAATCCGGGGTACCGGTTGAAGGTGTACCACTCAGAGGATGGCGGGCCAACGTCAACACACTGAACGATCTGCTCACCGTCAGTCAACGGATGCTGGAGAGGTGGTCAGATAGCTTTCATCCGGCCCCCGCCGATGAGGGATACAACCGTCGTCAGAGATGCAGTGAGATAGAGCTCCCCCTCTGGGTCTCTCCGGATGCTGTAACGGTGGGCTCGCGTCTCGGCCCCTTCGTCGCTATTGGACCGGGCGCCGTCGTTGAAGACTGCGTGCTGCGAGAGACGACAGTGTTTCCAGGTGCACAGATACTAGGTTTGAAAGCTCAAGGAGTGATCGTGTTGCGGGGTCCAGACGGACCTCTGGTGCTAGCGTCTCAGGACGAGAGCCGCCGCTGTGAGAAGGGCCATGGCGAGAAAGAACCATCCTAGCCCTCGCCAATCGCCGAGCAGGAGCAAGACCCCGGATAGCAAGAAACCGGCGAACGCGATGACCTGAATCAGGCGACTGACCGCACGCTCGAGACGGCCAACCAGCCTGTCCAGCTCCCTGGTGGGCGCAACCTTCACTTCGAGCTCGCCTCTGGTGCCATCGCTGAGGAACCTGTCCAATTCGCGGGGCAGCCGCCAGACGAGCGTTGCGAAATCCTGGATCTCCGAAACGGCGCGGCTGGCCATGCTTTCCCCGGCCAGCTCCATGGACACGAGCTGCTTGACGTAAGGTTCCGCGACCACGAACCCATTGAAGTCGGGATCCAGCCCGGCGCAGAGCCCCTCCAGGATGCCGAGAGCCCGCGCCAAGAGTACGTAGTCGATGGGGATCTGGAAAGGAAACTCGTAGATGATGTCGCGCAGCTCGTAAGCCATAGCCAGCATCTCGTCTATGTCGATGTTGGCGAACTCCTTGACGGAGAGTCCGTAGTAGCGGTCTATGAGCATATACAGCGCTCGTTCCAACGGCCGAGTGTCGGCACCTCGCAGGATGAAGCCCAGTTTCTGCATATCGTCGACGGCGGCCGGTACGTCTCTGTTGAAGGCGTGGATAGCCAGGTCCCTGAACAGAGCTTTGTCTCGCGGGGTTACGCGTCCCATCATCCCGAAGTCCACAAAGGACACGACGAAGTCCCTGCCCTCACTGCTATCTTCGGGTTTCGGGCCTCGAGGCCTGACGAAGAGGTTGCCGGGGTGAGGGTCAGCGTGGAAGAAACCGTCGATCAGCATCTGCTTGACGTAGGTGCCGAACACGCGCTCGGCGACCTCAGCGCGATCGATGCCAGCGGCAGTCAGGCTCTCGTAGTCGGTGATCTTGATAGCATCCGCACGCTCCAGGGTCAGGACTCGCTTGGTGGTGTGGGACCAGAAGGGCGCCGGCACGAAGATGTCTGGGTCGTCAGCGAAGTTGGCCCTCAGTTCGTCGGCGTGGTGACCTTCCGCGATGTAATCGAGCTCGCCATAGGTGATGCGAGCGAATTCGTCGAGAAGGGCATCCATGTTCACCCTGCGCCTGAGGGCGGGGTACCATTTGATGAGAGCGACCGCGCGTCTGATCGCGGCGAGGTCAGTGGCCACCAGTTCCTCGATCGCCGGCCGCTGGGCCTTGACGATCACTGGCTCTCCGTCGGGAAGCCAGGCGTAGTAGGTCTGGCCCAGCGATGCACCCGACTGGGGCTCCTCAACGAAACGCGAGAAGACGTCGTCGATCGGAGTTCCTAGTTCCTGCTCGATCAGGTTCTTCACCGGGGGAAATGGATCGGGAGGGACCTCGTCCTGGAGAGCCGAGAGTTCTTTCGTGATCTCGGGCGGCATCACGTCGGCTCGGGAGCTGAGGAACTGGCCGAGCTTGATCAGCACTCCGCCCATCTCTACAGCCAGTTCGCGGAACCTGGCCGCCCAGCGTCGGCGCCTTTCTCGCGCACCACGATGGACGAACCCCAGGGAGAAGACTCGCCCCAGTATCAGTTCCCACCACAGCAGCGACAGGAGCAGACGCGAGAGGAACAGGAACACGCGCAGAAAGCGCCGGCGGCGTATCTTCATGTTACTCGGCTTAGGGATAGAGGCGATACAACATGCGTGGGAAGGGAATCGTCTCGCGGATGTGCTCCAGGCCGCAGATCCAAGCAACGGTGCGTTCTATGCCCAAGCCGAACCCGGAATGGGGTGTGGAGCCGAAGCGGCGGAGATCCAGATACCACCTGAAGGCCTCTTCTGGCAGCTTGTGCTCCCTGACCCGTTGCAGCAGGAGATCGTAGTCAGCGATGCGCTGCCCACCCCCGATGATCTCTCCGTATCCCTCGGGCGCGAGACAGTCGACGGACAGAGATATCTCGGGGCGTTCGGGGTCGGGCTCCATGTAGAAGGCCTTGGATTGGGTCGGGAACCGGTGCACGAGGACTGGCTTGCCGAACTCCTGGGCCAGGGCCGTCTCGTCGGGGGCGCCGAAATCGCTGCCCCACTCGAATTCCATCCCCTTGCTGTGCAAGATCTCCACGGCCTCGTCGTAGGAGATGCGCGGGAATGGCGCTTCCACTTTCTCCAGGGAAGAGGTGTCTCGTTCCAACTCCTCCAGTTGTGTCTTTCGCTTCTCCAGAACCGTCTGCACGATGTAGGTGACGAAGTCTTCCGCCAGCTCCATGCAGTCGTCAAGGTCCGCGAAGGCCATCTCGGGCTCCACCATCCAGAACTCCAGCAGGTGGCGACGGGTCTTGGACTTCTCGGCCCTGAAGGTGGGCCCAAAACAGTAGACCTTGCCCAGAGAGGCGATGCTGGCCTCGCTGTAGAGTTGGCCGCTCTGGGCCAGGTAGGCTGATTCTCCGAAGTAGTCTGTCTCGAACAGCGTGCTGGTCCCTTCGCAGGCCGCCGGAGTCAGGATGGGCGTGTCCACGAGGACGAATCCGTGGTCGTCGAAGTAGTCACGACAAGCGCGTATCACTTCAGCTCTTATCTTGAGGATGGCGTGCTGTCGAGCGGACCGGAGCCAGAGATGGCGATGGTCCATCAGGAAGCTCACCCCGTGCTCCTTGGGGGTGATGGGGTACGGCTCGGCCAACTGCACGATCTGGAGCTCGCTGAGAGAGAGTTCGTAGCCGCCAGGGGCCCTCTTGTCTGCTCTCGCGGTGCCGGTGACGACAATCGATGATTCCTGAGTCACGTCCTGAGCCGCCTTGAACGTCTCCGGAGACACTTCGTCCTGGAGAACGACGGCTTGGATGATGCCGGTCCCGTCGCGCACCAGCAGGAACTGGAGTTTGCCCTTATCGGTCTTGTTGTAGAGCCAGCCCTTGAGTGTGACCTCCTGTCCCTCGTGCTGGGCAATATTCTCGATGTCTGCGCGTTGCGTCATGACGGTACCTCCTGGATCGGCATTATACCAGATGGTTTGCGGCCGCAGCAAGGGTTCCACGGCCAGTGCCGTCAATGGCGCTCAGCGACGGAATGCCCTCGGGAGGAGCCGCTTAACCAGAGTCAGGTCCTCTTCGGTGAAGGTACCTGTGACGATGAGGGAGACGGCGTACACAGCCAGCGCCAGCGGGATGAGTAGCAGGAAGCTCACGTCGCGCAGGAGCCAGAGAAGCGCCCCTGCCAATAGAGTGCTCACCACCGGCCGCCAGATGAGGTCGATCCATGGGACTGCAGAGAGGTGCTTTCGCACACCGTAGTAGAAGGGCAAGAGGAGCACGATCTCAGACAAGATGGTGGTGACAGCAGCGGCCTGGTAGCTGAAGGTGGGGATGAGCAACAGATTGGCGACCAGGTTGAAGCTGGCACCAACCACGAACGCCCCTGTGAGGAACCGCTGCTTGTCTATGGCGATGAGCACGTACTGGGTCACACTGTTGATGAAGCCGAAGGGTATGGACCAGATCAGGAGTCGCAGGGCGATGGCTGCGTGGGGTAGGTAGGCCTGGCCTCCGACGACGAGGATGATCCCGTCAGCGTAGAACGTGGTCAGGAGGGCCACAGGGAGGCTGACGATGATCAAGATCTTGAGTGAGACGGTATACGTACGCACCAGGGCGTGCCTGGCTTCTGCTGCATAGCGAGACATGACAGGAAAGATGGCTGCGGTGAAAGCTGATGGGATGATGTTCAGCGCATCCAGAAAACGATACGCGGTGGAGTACCAACCCACCACGGTGTCTCCTTTCATCGGCTGCAGCAGAGTGACGTCCACGCGCCAGAACAGTGTGGCCAAGAGATGGTTGAGCATCAACGGGTAGGATGTGCCCACCATCTCGCGATTGAATCCGGCATCGAACTCCAGGCGAGGCCTCAGGACGAGCCGGACCAGCAAGTACATGAGAATCAGGGCAGTGATAATGCTGGTCGTTACCGACACGGCTGCCAGGCCGATGATGCCCATGCCCAACAGAAGAACTACGACGCCAAGGCTGACCCTGATGATCGTCGTGACCGTGGTGATGGCTGCAGGGTACTCCATCTTCTCGTACGCAAGGAAGACCGCTGTGAGAGCCGCCGAGATGCTGCCGGGTACGAGACTGAGGCTCAAGAGGAGTATGGCAACGGTCGTATCGTCTGGGAGAGCGAAGACCCCCCTCCACGCTACCAGGAAGACCAACAGCAGGGGCGCGGAAGCGACCAGAATGATCAGACGCAAGATAGCGGTGTTGCTGAGGTAGCGGTTGGCCTGGCTCCGGTCTTTGGACACCTCTCTGGTGAGCAGTGTGTTCAGGCCGAAATTGGTCACTATCTCCAGGAACGAGTAGACGACGATGGCGAAACTGTACTTGCCTGCGCCCTCCGGACCCAGTATTCGCAGCATGAGCATGGCGAAGGCGGTGTCGATGAGCTTGTTGAGGAAGGAGGTAGCCATGGGGGTCATGCTATTCTTGGCTACGCGCTTGAGGATGGAGTCGCCTTCTTCCTCGCGATAGAATCGACTCCAGAGCCAAAGGCCCGCCGCCGCCAGCATCACGACAGCGGCGATGAAGCTGGCGTAGACGCCCAGTTTGAGGGACATAGGGGTGTATCGGAAGCGAACCACGTTCTGCCCTGCACCCAGATGCACAGCCCGGAAGTTGTAGTCCGCCCTGTAGATGTCGAGCTCCTGTTCCTGGCCGTTCTCCAATTGTTGGAACGCCTTCCAGCCAGGGAAATAGCTGTCGGCCAGCACCAACCAGCCATCGCGAGGGAGCTCTGCCTCCACGACCACGTCGTTGATCCCATAGCTAGGGATACGAGTCTGTGCCGGGGCTTCCACTGGGGTGCTGGAGGAAGTCTTCAGGTATTCCGGGGGCGGGCTCGTGCTCAGGAGCACGCGTTGTCGCGGATCCAGCCCCTGTAGTCGCTGCAACAGCCTCCCGTCGTCCTCGATCACTTCGGCGTCATACACGACGAAAGCGCGCGGCAGGTAGTCGTCGTTGCGATAGATGCGCAGCTCGTCGTCGTAGACCAAAGTGTAGTTCGGATTCGGGATGTGCTGGGTGGTCACGACGTATTTGACGTTGAGCAGGTCCAGCAGTGGCGAATCGAGGGAATCGTACTGGTAGAGAGGCGCGATGCGGTTGTAGATCAACTCGCCCTGTTCCTCGATTTGCCCCATGAAATCGGCGTACTGCTTGGGGATGATGGAGTCATATCCGCGGATGTCGTGAAAGCCGTAGTACATCCCCACGTTGGCGTGGAAGGTCTTCTCCCCCGGTGCGTTGAAGGACGTCAGCCTGTAGAGTTCCTCATCCGACTGGAGGAACTCGACGGAAGGAGGTGTGAGCCCTGCCAGGCGAGTCTCAGTGGCAGGGTTGAAGCCCGCGGCGAGAATCAGCAAGTCCAGCGTCAAGACGACGATAGCCAGGGGTCGCCAGACACGGTGCGATCCCAGGCGGCGCGGCAGATAGATATTGCAGTAGCTGACCCTGAGAACAATGCCGGAAGCCACGAGAAAGAGGCTGAAGAGCATCAGGTTGCGCCACTGGTAGGAGAGGAAAGCCCGTCCATCGGGGAAGGATGCCTGGGCCAGGTCTGAGCTAGCCAGCAGACGATCCGCCAGTGGAATGAACTGGGCCGGGATGACCAGCATCGCCAGGGCGCAGAGCAAACCCGCCGCCCCCACCGCAACCGCCAGCCACCCGAGTACCTGAGGCCCGCAGACTTGAAGGCGAGACCGCTTCACTGAGTCGAAGCCCGAGCGCAAATCCGCCGCTCCCAAGCCCGCCAGAACGGCCATGCTCAGGCTGTACGGGAAGATCCAGCGGAACGGGGTGTGAAGCTGGCTGTATCCTGGCAACAGGTGATACAGAAGGGAGTACAAAGGTATTCCGAAGCTCAGCGCGAAACCGATCGCCGCCAGGGAAGCAAAGATACAGACGTAGCGATCTCTTCTTCGAAGGACCGCCACCCCGGCCAGCAGGATGGGTAGCAGCCCAACATAGGCTCCTGCCTCGACGTAGTTCTTGATGCCCCAGAATATGGTGTTGATCGACTCCCCGTAGGCGTTCCGTGTGATGGGAGCCCACCGGCGGGTGAGCAAGTCGAAGTAGCCGTGGTGGCTGGGGTTGCCGAAGAAGTCTGGGATGAGGAAGGTCACCACCTGACGCACAGGATAGGCCCAGCCGATGATCTCCTGGTAGGTTGCAGAACCTTGTCTGAAATTGAGCCTGGCGAGCTCCAGGAAGGGCAAGAGTTGGACGGCACCCAGACCCACTCCAAGGCCGGTCATGCAAGCAACGATGAGAATCAGGACGGCGATTCTCTTCGTATCTCGCGTTCGCCACCATAGCATCCCCAAACGGCAGGCCGAGTAGAAGGCCAGGACCATCAGCACGTAGTAGGACATCTCGGCGTGTCCCGCGAGGAACTGGATTCCCAGGGCCAACGCACCGCCAAGCATGTAGGGGATGGAACGCACCGCTGTCCGGTGAGTCTCCTGAGTCCTGATCATCAGCTCCGTCATCGTGAGCACGAAGGGCAACCAGCTCACGGCAGCCAGGACCATAGGGAAGTCGACACTGACGACCATGAATCCGCAGAAGGCATAAGTCACCGCGGAGACCGTAGAACCGAGCCTGCCGGCACCCAGAGTACGCATGAAGACGTGCATGAAGAGCGCAGCGAGGAACAGGTGGAGGACGGTGAACCAGCCGTATGCTCGCGTGATGGGAAGCACGTAGAACAGCACGCTGAAGGGGTAGAGAGCCGAATGCTGCCCAGCGGCGAGGAACGGGACGCCAGCGAAGAGATAAGGGTTCCAGAGAGGTATCTGTCCCTCTCGGAGCGCCTGAACGATGAACGTCTTCCAGGAGTAGTTCTCCAACAGTAAATCGCTCAGGAGCTCGTTGTGCGGAACACCCACCCCCATACTCTCGGCGAAGGTCTGCCAGGGCTGGAAAGCGAAGAGGTTGTCGAAGGGGACGAGCGTGCGGCTGCCCGTAGTCACAGGCCAGAAAAGAATCAGCGGCAGCGCCAGGAGGAATAGGACGATAGCGAGGTCCCACAGCCTCTCTTTGCGGATCAACTACTACCCCTGCTCGTAGTGTGTGGCTGCACGTCCCGGTAGTGCCATCTCATCTGCCACACACGCCACATAGCCTCCAAGATGATGCGCGAACTCATCTTGGACAGACCCATAGATCGATCCTCGAAGTAGATGGGGATCTCGCAGAGCCGGAGGCCAGTCTTCTGGCATGCGTAGGCGACCTCTATCTGGAAGGCGTATCCCTCGGAGCTAATACGATCGAGGTCGAGTTCGCGGAGCGCCTGGTGCCTGAAACACCTGAAGCCGCCTGTGGCGTCATTGATGCGAAGTCCAGTGACGAGACGAGCGTAGGCGTTTCCGCCCCAACTTAGGAAGCGGCGCCAGGGGCTCCAGCGTTCGTCCACTCCCCCCCCGGCGACGTAGCGAGACCCGACCACCAGGTCACAGTCGCTCATCGCGTCGAGGAACGTGGGGATATAGGACGGGGAGTGCGAGAAATCCGCATCCATCTGGACTATGTAGTCCGCGTCAGATTCCAGCGCGCGGTGGAAGCCTGTGACATAGGCGGTTCCGAGCCCCATCTTCCCTTGGCGGTGGATCACGTGCACCCGATCGGCATACTGGGACGCAAGCCCGTCTGCAATCTCGCCTGTTCCATCGGGCGAGTTGTCGTCGATGATCAGTATCTCGAGGCCCTCCACGTCCAGAGTCATCAACTCAGCGACTATCTGGACGAGATTGTCGGCTTCATTGTAGGTCGGCATAATCACCACGGTCTTCATGGTTCTGTACTCTCGGTTGCTGCAGATATGCTGACGATTATACAGGCAGGGCAGGTCGAGTGCAAGAGGTTGGGCAGGTGAGGTCCTTGACCGAGCCAGCTGCTCCAGACAAGTCTGGCGGCGCTGGGAATGGGTCTCGGTGAGGCAGCGGACACACCTCCCGGGCCGATTTGGCACCACCCGATTCCGATTTGCGCAACGACGCTAGATAGGATATAATGGACGTTGAGGACCCCGACTAGGTGGGGTCGGCGTCCCCTCGATCCCATACTTAGATGCAGAAGGCAAAGGAGGGTATCCATGTTTCGGGAAAGGATCGCACAACACTACGCCAGACTAGGACGGAACCAGAAGAGGATCGCCGACTTCCTGACGCAGGAGTACCGAGAGGCCGCTTTCATGAACGGGTCTGCGCTCTCGCAGCGCCTGGAGGTGGATCCAGCCACGGTGACGAGGTTCGCTCAAAGGCTGGGCTACGCAGGGTATCCGGAACTGCTGCGTGAGGTTCAGGAGCTGGTCAAGGAGGAATTGAAGGCAGCCTACGGATAGCCTTTGTCTGGAAGACATGTACAGCTCCAGTGAGGTCCTTCGGACCGGCGGCCGTTCGGAGTCGGCGCGCGTATGAGGCACCCAAGGGTCCGCCCCGGCGTCGGCGCGACCTAGGCAAGCGGGGTGCCCCAGGCAGGGGACGTGGTTGCACCTCCCTGTCGAAAGGCCCAAGAGCGTGTCGCCGACATCGGTGTGGGCCAGTCTCCGAACCGGCCTCTGAGGCTGGGGTTCCGTGAGCAATCTTGGACCAGCGCGTGGCGTCCCCGGGTGTCAGAGCAGCCACGTCACCTAGTAGGCTAGCTGTCCGACTGACGGAGAACGCTGTTGCGTGGTTCGACCCGGGTGTGGAGTTGACGTACCGTGTCCTGTCCCGAGGTGTACGTCAAGCGTGTAGTACATGGGGCTTACACCCCAACTTCTGCGAAGGGCGCTGCCGGGCGGAGGAGACATCGGACCCGCCCAGCAGCGGTGCCTTCGATTGCTGGCGTTGCCGAAGCTAGGAGGCGAGTAACGGACAAACGCTCCGGCCCGGCAAAACCAGCCCTCCTGCTAGTCGGTGCTTCGCGCCCTGGGAGCGGGGTTCGTTCCGTCTTCCTGCTGCGATCTTGACCTACGCCAGTATCGGGACAGTCGTTATCCTTCCCCCGCGCAAGCGACATCCCATTTTCCCCATCGTTATACTCCAGCGTCAGCCCGGACCGGAGTGACTGCCCGGGGTACGCTTGACTCTACTTCGGAACGCGCAGTGGTGTCTTCCCAGAGCGCAGTTGTTGACACGAAAGGGCCATTGCGGTAAAATCCCAACGGGGCTACGGACTGGTGATCCGTGACAGAAGGGGGGTGGCGTGATGGACCCGAGGGTGAAGAGACTGGCCGCGATCCTGGTAGACTACTGCACCCAAGTTGAGAAAGGCGACACCGTTCAGATCCTGGCGTACAGCGAGCTAGCCAAGCCGCTGGTCGTGGAAGTCTACCGTCGCTTGCTGCAAAGGGAAGCTGGCGAGATCTTCACACGCATAGAGCTGGAAGAGATCAGAGAGGCGCTGATCGAGGAGGCATCGGAGCAGCGCCTCGGCATGTTCCCTTCTCTGCACATGCAGCTTGCCCAACAAACAGACGTGTACATCCAGATACTGGCCTCAGTCAACACCAAGTTGATGAGTGGTTTTGAGGCAGCGAGAGTGGCTCAGTGGCGCAGGTCAGACGCGAAGGTGCGAGCGTATCTCACCGACAACACCCGATGGGTCGTCACTCTCTATCCAACCCCTGGTGCTGCTCAGGATGCGGAGATGTCGTTGAGCAAATTCGAGTCGTTCGTGTACGACGCGATGGATCAGGACTGGGACCAGATCGCCGTGGAGCAGCAAGCCCTCAGAGCTCTGTTCGATGCGGGCAGTGAGGTGGTCATCAAAGGGGAAGACACAGAGCTCAGAATGAACGTAGGCGGGCGCACGTTCATCAGTGCGGATGGCAGAGTGAACATGCCTGACGGTGAGGTGTTCACGGGGCCAGTGGAGGACAGCGTTGAGGGACACATCAGGTTCAGCTACCCCGCCATCTATCCAGCTTTTGGGGGGCGCGAGGTTGTAGGCGTCCATCTGTGGTTCGAGGACGGCCAGGTAGTAAAGGCCACTGCCGACAAGGGAGAGGACTATCTGCTGGCACTGCTGGACTTGGACGCTGGATCACGCTACGTAGGCGAACTAGGGCTCGGCAACAACTACAAGATCGATCGCTTCATCAAGAACATCCTGTTCGACGAGAAGATAGGCGGCACTGTACACGTGGCGTTGGGCAGAGGCTACCCACAGACCGGGAGCGAGAACGAATCGGGCATTCATTGGGACATGATCAAGGACCTTCGTGTCGGGGGAGAGATCTACCTCGACGGGACTCTCGTCCAGAAAGATGGCCAGTGGGTCTATTGAGCTAGGAGAGGACACCCTTTGAACAAGCGGGCAATCCCCATGCTCTTGAGAGCAGCGCTAGCGTGTTGCATCCTCGCTCTGTCGTTGCCCCGCGCGGCGTCCGCCCAGGGTGTCGTATCTGTGGACAGCCTGATGGCGATGATGACGGTCGATGATAGAGTCGGCCAGTTGTTCATGGTGGATTTTCCCGGTGTGGAAACTTCAGACGAGAGCAGCATCGCCCGGCTCATCGTCGAGTACAGGATCGGCGGGATACTGATCTCGGAATCCAGGGGCAACATCAACAACCAGGGTGACCAGCCACTGCCGCTACAAGTGGCGCGCCTCACCAACGACCTGCAACAGCTTGCCTTTCGGGCCAACAGCCGCATGGTTGACGGCAACGAAGTCTTCATCCCGTTGTACTTGGCTGTGGAGCAGGAGGGAAACGGCTATCCCCACACAGAGTTGCGGTCTGGCTTCACACCTGTGTTATCCAACATGGCTATTGGTGCCTCGTGGAGCGAAGAGAACGCCCAGGCCATGGGGGAGATCGTAGGCCGGGAACTGGGTGCGGTGGGCGTCAACATGCTACTCGGGCCCGTGCTCGATGTGTTGGACAGCCCGAGATCAGGTGAGCGGGGAGATCTTGGCGTACGGGTGTTGGGAGGGAATCCGGATTGGGTTGGGCGCCTGGGGCGTGCGTACGTGAGGGGAGTGCACCAGGGAAGCGACGGCAAGGTAGCTACAGTGTCCAAGCATTTCCCGGGCCTTGGCGGCGATGGCCGAGACCCCCAGGCCGAGGTGACCACCATCAACAGGACGCTCGAAGAGCTGAGGGCCCTGGATTTGGTGCCTTTTGCCGCCGTTGCCAGGTACAGCGCAAACGACCCTCTGGGGACGACCGATGCCTTGATGGTCGGCCACGCCAGGTGCGAAGCACTCTCCGAGAGTGCAGGGTCTACCGCGAATCCCCTGACCCTGGACCAGGAAGGTCTCCAAAGGGCTATGGCGCTGCCCGAGTTCGCCGCCTGGCGGGCGAACGGTTTGCTGGTCGCGGACGTACTTGGTGCCGATGCCATCAAGAGATACTATGATGCCCCGCCAGCGGACTTCCCCGGTCAGCGTATCGCTCGAGAGGCGCTGTTGGCGGGGAACGACATTCTCCCACTGGTCAACTTCTCTCTGGGTGAGGATTGGGAGGTGGAGGATCTCTCGAACATCGTCGATACCATCGAGTACTTCAAAGAGAAGTACAATGAGGACTCGGAGTTCCGACAGAGAGTAGATGAGTCAGTAAGAAAGATTCTCCAGGCTAAGATCGCGCTGTATCCCAACTTGACTCTGGATGATGTGCTCGTGGTGGAACAAGAGGCCGTTCAAACGGTTGGACACGCGACTGATTCCGTGTGGGCGATGGTGGCGGACGCACTCACCCTCCTACACCCAGTGGGGGAGGGAGCGGGAACGACTCTGCCGTCTCCCCCCACACAGGAAGACGATGTTCTCATTCTGGAGTGCTTCGAAGGGTGCTACGAAAGCCCGGCGTTCGCAGGCGGAGGTGTGCAGAGCACCCTGCTTGGCCTCTACGGCCCAGACGGTACAGCTCAGGTCAGCGCAGCAAGGATTAGCACGCTCAGCTTCGCCCAGATTCACGATTGGATAGGCCGTACCTTGGGTGAAGAGGATGCAGCATTGGTCGAGGGGCGCATCCAAGAGGCAGAGTGGATTATCTTGGCACTGGCCGACTACAATCCCGACGAATTCCCAGCTTCGAGAGCTGTCAGGGAGCTTCTGGCCGAAAGGGAGTACTACCTTGCCGAGAAGACGGTCGTGGCCATCGCCTACGATGCTCCCTA